>Ga0310690_10003184_pt1 | contig 25095 bp, 17 predicted proteins | sample AusTroGonzalo_MG_2_FD_207661 | JGI IMG/M metagenome (GOLD analysis project Ga0310690, IMG submission 207661) | Bovine rumen microbial communities from tropical cattle in Woodstock, Queensland, Australia - Gonzalo_04 (v2) (version 2) | ecosystem: Host-associated > Mammals > Digestive system >... | reverse complement strand
ATCGTTCGTCAGATGATGCGCAAGGTGCAAATCAACGAGCCCGGCGACACCCGCTTCCTTGAGCAGCAGATTGTCGATAAGCTGGAGTTCATGGATGAGAACGACCGAATCTGGGGTAAGAAGGTGGTTACCGATGCTGGCGACAGCGAGACCCTTTTTGCTGGACAGATTGTCACAGCCCGTCGTCTGCGCGACGAGAACAGTTCACTCAAACGCCGTGACCTGCGCATTGTGCAGACACGCGATGCCATTCCTGCTACCTCCACGCAGATTCTGCAGGGTATCACCCGTGCCGCTCTCGCTACTAGCAGCTTCATGAGTGCTGCCTCCTTCCAGGAAACTACCAAAGTGCTCAATGATGCCGCCATCAACGGCAAGACCGACACCCTTGAAGGTATGAAGGAGAACGTTATCTGCGGTCACTTGATGCCTGCTGGCACCGGCCTGCGTGAATATGGTAAAATCATTGTCAGTAGCCGCGAGGACTACGACCGTATGATGGCCAATCGCCAAACCATTACGGACTTTGACGATATGGACGCAGCTCCCGACATCCGTCGTTAAGCGGATGAAAGGAAAGGTGTAAGTTCTTTACGCTGCCTGCGGGTCCGTTACCCGATGGTCAACAGACACGGGGGATGAGGTTTTAGACTTCATCCCCCGCGTTAGTTTTAAAAAACAAGAAATATATTATTATAAAACGTTTTTTTATGTATCTTTGAAGCGCTAAACTGTGAAAAATGTTACAAACCTTTATTTATTAACCTTAAAATCAAAAGAGTATGGTACATAAATCTACTACTTCAAAAAAACGCACGCTGCTTATAGCGTTCGCCACATTGGCGATGATGCTGACAACACAGCAGGCTGCTGCTTATTCCTACACCGCCCTAAGTGGCACGGGCGGAACGGGTAATGAAGGCTATGCCAAACTGGTCGATGGTGATGTCCTGACCAAATGGGGACATAGCTACAAGACAGGTACCACAGATGCCTACGTGATCTTTAAGTCTGACAAGGCCATCGTGCCGAAGAACTACTGTCTGGTTATCGGTAACGACACAGAGCGCTTTCCTGAACGTAACTGGAAGTCGTGGAGCATCTATGCTGCCAACTTTGCTTCTGATGACGCTGCCCTGAGGGATGCCAGCGGATGGGTGTTGGTGGATAAGAAGGAGAACGAAGTGGTGCCTACCGTAAACTACCAAGCCGTCGATTTCACTTGCTCGGAGGATGTCACGGAGGCCTATACCTATTTTATGGTGGTACTTGACGCCACTGTGGCGACCACCGATGTCTGGCAGCAGATGAGCGAGTTTAGTTGGGGCACCAGCTACGAGTTCTACAATCATGGTCCCATCAATTACTTCGTGTTGGATGGTGACCGTAACAATGGCGACAACGAAGGACTGCCCAAAATGTTCGACGGTAACTACCAGACCAAGTGGGGCAACAGTCTGAACGAAGGAACACCTCTCTTCGTCATTTTCAAGACCACACGCCCCGTGGCTCCTTCCTATTATTGTCTGGTGACTGGTAACGACAATGCAAGATGGACTGGCCGCAACTGGCGCGACTGGAAAATCTATGGCATGAATACCGACAACGAGGCTGAGGTGACTCGAAACAGCGATAAGTGGGTGCTTATCGACGACCGTGAGAATGTGGATAACACCGTCTTGCCCGACCTCAATTTCTATGAGGTGTATTTTACGCCTAATCAGGAGATTGCAGAGGCCTATACCTATTTTAAGATTGAAATTTACGCCATCCAGATGGGCAGCGGCTTCATGCAGATGTCGGAGTTCTTCTTGGGCGATGCGGGCTCGCTTGAAGCCGATGCCCAGAAGCACTACGACCTCTTAGCTTTGGATCTCAGTCGGCCTATGCAGAAGAGCCTTGCCGAGGAATACCAGGCTAAGCTGCAGGCAATACTTGCAGCTCCCGACATTTTTGCCGTGAATAGCTTGTCAAAGGAGTGTGAGGAACTTCAGACGGCTGTGAAGAACTCCATTAATGCTTACGAGGACTATATCAATATCGTCAACCAGTTGCGTAACCACTATGAGAACCACACCTGCATCACTGGTGAAGGACGTACCATCGTAGGTAATTACCTCGACACCGAAGCTGGACCAAGCGACACCTATCCCAACGGCACCTATGCCTACATTCTTGCCAACGGATTACTCGATGTGGATGGCATCAATGCCGAGGCCGTCTTTGTGAACATGATAATGGAGAAGTATGCCAGCGACCTTACCGAGGGTGCTATTGACGTCTATTATGACACATACGATGGTGTGGCTGGTTTCGGTAACGAGAATTTCACCAACTTGGTCGATGGTCAGGACGACACCAAGTGGTGCTCCAACAACGGCTCCGAGAACAACGGTTACTGGATAATCTTCAGCGCCAGTGAGCCAATCATGCCCACCTATTATCGCCTTGTTACGGGTAACGACACGGGCAATAACCCCGACCGTAACTGGAAGTCGTGGAAGATCTATGGTGCTAACTTCGACAGCGACCTGGATTGTGTCCGCGAGAGCGATGCTTGGGTGCTGATTGACGAGAAGAACAACATTGGCTCCGATCAGTTGCCTGCAGCCAACTATGCTACGGCGTTCTTCTATCTGAGCAATCCCCCGGCGGTGCCCTACGAGTACTTCAAGATTGAAATTTCCAGTCCTACTGGCCTGATGCAGATGGGCGAGTTTTCGTTCCAGAACGGCGCCAACTTCATCCTTGCCCGTCAGGAGTACTACGATGAATTCGCCGCTCAGGGTGTCGAGGATGCTATAGCTTGCCAGAAGTATGTCGAAGAGTATAAGGCAACCCTTGCCAAGCTGCAGACGACAGCCAGCATCATCGACCTGAGCAACCTCTATAACACCCTTAAGAGCCTTCTTGCCGATATCACGACCTCAATAGAGCGGTACGAGGACTTTGACCTTGCCCTTGACGAGGTGCACTATGCTATGAGCTATATGGATTCTGAAGCTAGGGAATACTGGGAAGCCTTCTTCGACGACGATATTGAACCTAACGACGACTATCCCTACGGTTCGTACGACTACATTATCACCAACCTCCAGATTGAGAATGCCGAAATGACGACCTATATTTCCTATCTCAACGATGTGGTAAGAGCAGCGCTTGAGGGTGGCTTCTGCGTCCTTTCTGGCAATATGGATACCTGGGGCGAGCACGAGAACTACTTCAAGCTCGTCGATCAGGATCATTCTACCAAGTGGGGCGGCAATATCCAGCAGGGTGGTTCGTGGGTCATCTTCTACACCATGGAACCCAAGCAACCCCTGTTCTACAAGCTCGTCACCGGTAACGACACCCAAGGCAATCCCGGACGTAACTGGCGTGACTGGAAGGTCTATGGCGGTAACTTCGAAAAGGATGCCGACGCTACCGTCGATGCCGACGGATGGGTATTGCTTGACAGCCGTGAAGGCGTGGGTCAGGACCGTCTGCCCGCTGCCAACTTCTACACCGTCCCCTTCGGCTTCAGCGAGGGAGTTGACGAAGAGTATAAGTACTTCAAGGTGGTCGTTACGGCTGCCTACAGTGGCGGTAGCATCCAGATGTCCGAGTTTGAATTTGGCACCGAGGAAGAACTTGAAGAGCTGCGCGAAGGCTATCTGGCCGAGATTGAGAACCTGAGCATCGAAGGTCTCATTGCCACCCAGTCGCTCATCGATACCTACGAGGCCGCCGAGAGTGCCATCTACGATGAAGAAGACCTTGAGGATATCTATCAAGGCTACATCACCATGCTCAGCACCTACGACAAGATTCATGTTAGTGCAGCTGCCTATGCCCATTATCAGGCTGAAGTTGAAGCGATGCGCGGTACTCTCGCCACCTTTGAGGAGAGTGACGAGCTGAACGCATTGAAGTCGTACCTCAATGACAATGTTGAGGCCAACGACCTGTTCCCCAACGGCTCTGCTGCCAACGTTGTTGCCAAGCACGTGCTTGACAACGAGGGCCTTCTTGCTGAGATTGAGGTCATGAATTATCTTGCCGAGGCCGCCCTCTTGAAGGGCTATATTGCTGGTGCCAACATCACCTCAATGGTTGTTAATCCCAGCTTCGGACTAGGCTCCGAAGGTTGGAACGGCGAAGTCTTTGCCTCGAACTATAATGCCGACTACAGCATGAGTGCGGCTGAGTTCTGTAATGCTCAGAGCACCTTCCACGTCTGGCAGACCCTCACGGGACTGAAGAACGGTTACTATCTTGTGGGCATGAATGGCGGTTGCCGTCCTGCTAATGATAGGGCCGGTCTCAACTACGCCCCCATGCTCTATGCCAACGGGAATGTCACTTACATCAAGGCAACCATTGACGGCATGATGCCATATAGCGAGGCCGTTGACCACGAAAACTGCTGGCTCTCTGGCGAGTATCCTGAACTGCCCATCCTCTCCGATGAAAGTGAGGATGCCGACACTCTCGGTTTCGTCCTTCATGGTGTACAGAGTTGCTGTCAGGCATTCCTTGCCGGGCGTTACCAGAACTACGTGGTGGCTCAGGTCACTGACGGCACGCTCACCTTCGGTGTCAAAAACGACGGCACGCAGAACGGTGGCGACTGGACGGGTCTGGGCAACACCACCATCAAGTTCCTCGGCGACGACCTTGAGAACAATGCTGCTACTGCAGCACTCGACGCTGCCCTTGACTGTGAAGCACTCATTATCGAAAAGCTCGGGCAGTATGAAGGCTTCCTCGAGGTCACCGACTACAAGCTCAAGCCCTACGTTAACGAGGACGCCCTACGCACCCTCAAGGCTAACATGAACTCTGCTTTTGCGAACAACGCTGCCAAGTACGATGCGATTGTCAGCAATAGCGACTGTTTCAAGGAGATTTACGCTGCAAAGAACGCTTATGTCAAGTCCATCGAGGCTATGCAGACCGTCCGCAACAAGTGGGATGCCCACGTCATTCTGATGAAGGATGCCGACTATAGTGCTTACGACAATGCTGTCACAGATGTCCTCATGGGCAGCATGGGTGAGTACAGCGCCGCCGAGGCTCTGCAGGCCGTCTCTGACATCAAGGCTGCCTATCCTTGCTACATCGACCTTGACCCCGACAAGTCGAAAGGCTCGCTCGATATCACGGAAGTTGCACCCTTTGAGTACGAACTCAATGCCAACGGCAATCGTCCCAACATCGGTCTCAATCGTTGCATGTACGAACCGCTCACCGATGAGCAGGATATCCTTGCCTTTGAATACAAGTGTGAGAAAGAGCTCGAGGGTGGCATCTTCTACCTTGCTCATCCGGCACTGAGCACCACCGACGTTATCGCTTATGGTACTTTGCCCGCTTCCAACGAGTGGAAGAAGGCTTACATCGCCATTCGTAACGACTTCGGCTGGGGTACCGCTACCGACCACTGGATCCGTTGGGACCTTGCTGCAAGCGGCATCTTCGACATCTTCGTGCGTAACGCCATCATCATCTCTAAGGCACAGATGGAGGCTGAAGGAGGCGAGACCATCAACGACGGCATCAATCCTGCTGTCATCGAGGGTAACATTCCTTCTGACTACATCTACAACGTGATGGGCCAGCGCCTCACCACTCCCGCCAAGGGCATCAACATCATTGGCGGCAAGAAGGTGCTCATCAAGTAACCGTTCTTTCTGATGTAATGAAACAATCCTTATAATCAGATAAATGAAAAAACTATTGTTATTATTGCCGTTGCTGGCCTTCCTGGGCTGCAACCCCAGCGAAAAGAAAGTAGAAGTCCCTGTTCTGACCGTCGAAGGCGGTCAGATACAGGGCATCGTAGCCGAGAATCCCGGCGTGTTTGTGTACAAAGGCATCCCCTATGCAGCACCGCCTATTGGCGACCTGCGTTGGAAGGAGCCGCAGCCCGTAGTGGCATGGGAAGGCGTTCGCCTGTGCGACAAGTTCGGTCATCCGGGCTATCAGGCTGTGCACTATCCTGGCTTCTATGCCTCCGAGTGGGGCTATGGCGATGAGGCTCCTTATAGCGAGGACTGTCTCTACCTAAACGTGTGGACGAAAGCCCCTGGGCAGGTGAATAAGAAGCTGCCTGTGGCTCTGTGGATTCACGGAGGAGGCTACCGCGAGGGCTGGGGCTCCGAGCCTGAGTTCGATGGACAGGAGTGGGCCTCTAAGGACGTGGTGCTTGTCAGCATCAATTACCGTCTGGGTATCTTCGGCTTCATGACCTATCCCGAGCTCTCTGCCGAAAGCCCTCATCACGTCAGCGGCAACTACGGCATTCTGGACCAGATTCAGTCGCTCAAATGGATTAAGGAGAACATCGCCCAGTTTGGCGGCGACCCCGACAACGTCACCATTTTCGGCCAGAGCGCCGGAGCCGGCAGCGTGCGCACGCTCTGCGAGAGTCCGCTCACCCGTGGCCTGTTCCACAAGGCTGTCATCATGAGTGGCGGTGGCATTACCGTGCCTGCCAAGGAGGGCGAGGAGCCCAAGTTTGCCGTGCCGGTGAACAGATTCTTCATGTACAACCCCACACTCGCCGAGAGCGAGGCTGAGACAAAGAAGGTGATGGACTGGGCTGGACTGACCGACCTGGCAAAGCTGCGTGCCGCCTCAACGGAAATTATGTACACCGTCGGCACCTTGTACAACATGGTGAACAACGATGATGTGTTCCTCATGCAGCGTCCCATCGTTGATGGCTACGTCTCGCTGAAGTCCTTTGACGAGGCTACCCGTGCCGGCACTATTGCCGACGTGCCCTACATGATTGGCTACACGCTGAACGACATGGGCGCCATGGGTCCCGGCATCGCCGAGTTCTGCAAGGTGCGCGACGCGCAGGGCAAGAAGGCTTGGGCATACGAGTTTGCCCGTCCGCTGCCCGACGATGGCAAGCACCCCGACATCACCAACCGTCTGAAAGGGGCCTTCCACTCCAGCGATCTTTGGTTTGTCTTTAAGACCCTGAAGTACTGTTGGCGTCCCTGGGTACAAGGCGACTGGGATTTGGCGGAGAAGATGCTCACCGCGTGGACGAACTTCGCCAAGTATAGCGACCCGAACGGCGAGGGCGATGGTCTGGGCTGGCAGCCCTGCACGGGCGACAATCCGCAGTTTATGCTCTTCAAGCTCGACGCCAGCGACAAGGAGTCCAGCGAGATGGGCGAGCCCATCCTGCCATAAGCAAAGCCCGGTAAGGGCAGCCGACTGCAAATAAAGAGCGAAGTCCTTTGGGCTTCGCTCTTCATATTAATAAAGGATTAGAACCTGCGTGTGCGTCGGCAGTAGTCGGCGTATTCATCGCCGAAGTCACGCCGCAGGCGGCGCTCCTCGCTAATCACCTGCACCAGCATGATGGCAAAGAATACCGCCAGCACAACCACCGCCTGCCATTTCCACAGCCACACGGCCACACCAGCCAGATAGACGAGCGTGCCGCTTAACATGGGGTTGCGGTTGATGCGATAGGGGCCGTCCGTCATCAGGTGCTTCGTACGCGGAGCCACCTCGTGCCCGAAGGCATCCATCGGGTTGCCGTTGCCCCGTCGCCGCATATAGACGATGGTCCATACGCTCAGCGCCAGCCCACCCAGCATCAGTAGTGCGCCAGCCACCGCCCGTATCGTGCCTACTGGCCACAGCGCCGGTCGTCCCGCAGCCAGCCACATCAACGTCGGCATCAGTCCCACAAACATCAGTCCGCCCAGCAAATAACCTACTATTTCACGGAATTGTCTCATATCATTTTCTCCTTTCCTTTTTTGCCGTTTTGTCTTCAATACTTTATCTTAAAATACTCCAGCAGGGCCTTGTACTGGTCTTGAGCCGTCAGGCACGTGTCAGTCAGATATCCGTTGATGTGCCCCCATTCCTGTAGTCCGCGATAGTAGAACATCTTCAGTTCGTCTGTGATGATGAAGGGAATGATGCTGTTTGCCAAGCACTCCTTGAACATCAGCAGTCGTCCCACACGGCCATTGCCGTCCTGAAACGGATGAATCCGCTCGAAACGTACGTGTAAATCAAGGATGTCGTTGAATGATTTGTGGCGGTTGTGATTGTAGTCGCTCAGCAGCTCCTTCATCTGCAGGTGTACTTCTTCGGGCGGACAAGTCTCCTGTCCTCCTACTTCGTTGGGCAGACGTTTATAGTCGCCCATGGCAAACCACTCCTTGCGGCTGTCCGAGGTGCCCGTCTTCAGCATCAGGTGAAGTTGCTTGACGAAACTTTCCGTTAACCGCTCGTCTGCATGGTCGATAATGTAGTCGATGCAGCGGAAGTGGTTGACGGTTTCCACGATGTCGTCCACGTTGACGGCATTTTCGCCGAGGCCGAGGGTGTTTGTCTCAAAGATGTAGCGCGTTTGGTCGTGTGTCAGCCTGCTACCCTCTATGTGGTTCGAGTTGTAGGTCAGATCAATCTGCGTGCGATGGTAGATGCCACCCTTCATACCAGAGGCCTTTTGTTCCCTGAGCGACCTCAACAACGGCGATGTTTTTCCGCTGCCTGCTCCGCGCTTGGGCAAGGTGGCATAAGCAGGAATATTCCATGTTTTTCCTGTCAGAAAGGCCCCTTCTATCTTTCCTTGGGCGCAGTAGTTTCGGGCAGTGCGTTCGGAAATGCCGTATTTCTCGGCAAACTGTTTCGCTGAAATAAACTCCATTGTCTCTGTTATCGGCAAGTTTCACATTTTTTTTCGCCACAAAGATACCACTTTTTGCCGATATCGGCAAGAAAAGGGGGAGATTAGTAGCGTCAATAATGCACAAATGAAGAAATAGTACAAACTTCGCAGTTCTTGGCTCATGAATGAGCCGAATCTTGCTTTCGGCATCCAGCTTATGGACATTAGTAATGTCTTTTTTTTAGAAAACAAGAATAGACCACTTATTTGTGGCCTGTTACTTTGTAAATGCGCAGATTTTTAACTAAGATTTATTCTATTTCTTTTATTTCTTTGAAATTCGTCCAACCTTCGGCAGTTGTGTAAATATTCTTGCTTCCATGAGGAACGTAAAGTATACAATACTGAGCAACATCATCAGGAAAAGCATCAACAGCATAAGGAGGAGTAGCATTCAAACAAGTAATAGAAGTCAATTTGTCACAACCAGTAAACGCATCTATCCCGATAGCATTGATTGACTTGGGGATAGTGACGGAAGTTAAGCCAGTGCAATATTCAAAGCTTTTTCCTCCAATGTTTATAACAGATTCGGGAATATTTAAAGAGGTGAGGCTGGTACATTCCCTAAATGCACCAAATTCAATATTATTAACTGACTTAGGTATTATGATGGAGGTGAGGCTCTCACAAAAGACAAAACATTGATTGGGAATACTTGTAATAGAAGAAGGAATGACAAAAGATGTTAGACTCCTACAGCCAGCAAAGGCTATCTCGCCAATGCTGGTAACCGACTCAGGAAGAATGATAGATGTCAAACACCTGCAGTCTTCAAAGCAATAGCTTCCAATGCTAGTTACCGATTTAGGTATGTTTATGGAGACCAGATCGCTACAGTTTGAAAATGCTCGTTCTTCAATACTGGTGACCGAATTAGGAATGGAAATGGAACTAAGCCCTGTTCTGCTAAAAGCTTCAAATCCTATCGTCTTTAAAACCCCGTCGAAAACAATTATACCCTTTCCTTTCACATACGTATTGCTTACGATATTCAAACCGCCAAAAGCACGTTTGGGGTTAACAATAGTGTCATATATGCAGGTATACCATATTTCATTATTGGCTTGTACATCGGCACGTTGATAAATGGTGAATGAAGATAGTTCTTTTTCGTTTGTATCTACTAAAGTGATTACTGTAGAACGGCTTTGACTACTAACATTTTGTTTTATGGAAAGAGTGATAACATTTGTTCGAATTGTTGCACGAGTGTCAATACTAAGGAGTTCAATCCACGATTGAGCTTCAGCAGGTATCACTACACGATAATCCACATTAGTACAAGCATCAATCGTAAGTATAGTATCCTGTGGTTCTACCGTTATGGAATTTGTAATGATTGTCAATGTTCCTTGTTCGAAGCGAAGGACGCGCATTATAGTATTGTGTTGTGAACTAACAAAAACAAGAACTTTGCCCTCACCTCCAGTTGAAGGTGTTGTGATGGCAATCGTGCCAGTTTTTCCGTCTTTTGCTGGGGTAACAACATATTTCCATCCTGCATCGGCAATACATTCAATTTCGGTAGTCTCATCTGCATTAACCAATGTGTATTTCACCACTACGGTCGTTCCAGGGGAATAGGCAATACTGCCATCAACATCGAAGAGTATGTCTGGCGTTGCAAGCAATAAAGCGACTTGCACATTAAGCGCGTTAATCTGCTCCTGTACAGCAGCAAATTGAGCATTTATTTCTTCAGTCGTGGAATAGTTTTTAAGAATTTCTTCTACCCATTGTTTTAGAGAATCAACGCCTTTTTGAAGTTCTTCTATCTTTTGGGAAAGTTCTTTCTCTTTTTCTTTCAGGGCATCTATCTCAGTTTGATGTGAGATATCGGTAGAATCAAGGGCTGCAATAAGACCCTGCAAAGCTTCAATTTCTGCCTGATGGTCTTCATCAGTCGCCTCAAGCTCTGCTATTTTCTCTTTTAGAGCATCAATCTCATTTTGATGTGAGATATCGGTAGAATCAAGGGCTGCAATAAGACCCTGCAAAGCCTCGATTTCTGCCAGATGATCTCCGTCCGTTGCCTCAAGTTCTGCTATCTTCTTTTTTAATGAGTCTATCTCTATTTGTCGGGTATTTCCAGCGTTTTCAAGAGAGGCAATCTCATTTTTCAAGTCAAAATCAACGGACTTCAAAGCATCAATGGATGATTGAAGGGCTGTGATTTGTTGGTTGATGACGACTGCCGTAGTGTTTTCGAGTTTTTCAATACGCTCTCGCAGTTCAGAATCGTCGTAGCACGATGTTACTAAGCCGAGCAGACTCAGCAGGGAAAGGAGCAAAATGTTCTTTTTCATTGGTTCTATTATATTAAAGTTATTTTCATTCGTACGTTTTTTCGCAAAAAAAGCGCAGACCCACCATATTCTCTGCTAGGCTTAGGACCGCCTCTAATACACTATGGAGATGCCTGCGCTCGAAACGCGCAGTCCAACGTGTATTAGTTTTACTCTACAATCTCATTCGAGGTCCTAATTCAGCAGAGAAATGGAGTAAACGTATGTCTGTGTTCCGAGGAACACGATGCAAATGTAGGGGTTATTTCTCAAACTTCAAATAAAAAAGCAGTTTTTTTCTATTTTTGTACGATTGCCTGCAATGAACTTGTAATGGCAATTAAAAAGTAAGGATTCAAAGGAGCTGTTTTCTTGTTCTAGGGCAGGCGAGTTTCACACGGCTGACGACCTTTGAACCGCTCATTCCACTATAGAAGTGGCGTTTGCTGGGCGGTTTCCTTTTTGGGTCGTCATTCGGTTTGGGTGCTTTCAGGACGATTGCTTACAGATTGTAATGGCTTTAACAAATAACAGGGCCTTCTATTTTCGCAGAAGCAGCTTCTATTTTCACAGAAGCTGCTTCTGGCAAATTAGAAGCAGCTTCTGCGCCGTCAGATGCTTGGGCTGTGACGCCAGCCCTTTGGTCTTAGCGCACAGCGTACTACGTCGTGAGCACGACGCACTACGCGCGCAGACGAATGTAGTGCGTTCAGATACAAACGAAGTGCGTTTTCGGACAATTCGTACTGCGTGAGCGTAGAGTTTTGACAAAAAACTGTAAGTAGACCTTGAAAAAAGACTTCGGCGAATGACGACCCAAAAAGGTAACTGCGCAGGAGCGGGCAGTTTATTAGTGGAAACGAGAGTTCGCAACCCGTCACGCGCCAAAGTGCAATCAGGACGAAAAACCTCTGCTTACAAATTGTAAGCATGTATAACGAGGCAGCTGCAATTATAGAAAGGCAATAATACCTGCCACCAGCGCTGCGGGTATTCCCAGTAGCATTCCGATGAGCGCGCCCTTGATGTGGAACCAGTAGTCGTGGTAGTCCTTGGTCATATCCTCCGTGCCAGGAATGACGAAATGCTTGTCGTGACAAAACCAGAGGCAATCAAGTATCAAAGCGTCAAACCAGTTGACCACCACCCATAGGGCATATGCCGTCCATGCTCCTTGCCAGAAGCCGTGACAGCCGTTCACACATCGCACAAGGACTCCCAGCAGTACACCGAAAACAACCATCGCTACAATCTTTTTAGCGTAGAATGTCACTCCGCCAGGGCGATTACTCGCATCCACGAGTCCCAGCCGGTCGCACCGCTCAATAATGGCAGGGGGATAGTTGAAGATGCTTTTGATGGGGTTCCTCGACATAAAGAACACTAACAGCGTGAATAGCGCACACGCAACGAGGGATTCAATTAGGAATGTCATTTTTTCGATTTACGATTTACAATTTCGTATGACTTGCGAACCAACTCTTTCAATTCTTTATCTGGTAAGTCCATGTTTGGTTGGACACTTATCCAATATCTTTTGTCGCCATTGAATGGTTCAGCAATAGATTGATAGTGTTCTTTCAGCTCTGCCATTTCCGCAGGGTTGCATTTGATAGTGATGTTTGAGAAGTCATCCACATTGAAGTAACAGAACATGTGACCTCCGACATAGAATACGAGAATAGTGAACTTACCCCTTGAAAACTTCTCAAAGGGTGTTGCCTCTGTTGCATCTGGCAACGAGAGGCAATATTCTCTGAATTCTTCAATATTCATGTTCGATTGTCTTGATAGACTATTCCTGCACGATGCGCCTGCTGCAACAGCTTCTTCTGCAAGCGCGAGCACATATTGGTGGTATCACTAGTCATATCACTCTCTTTTCAAACTTAAACAGGCCGTCTTCTTGGTCAAACTGCTCAGGCATATTGGGGTCGGGAGGAGAAGCCTTTGGTGACGTTGGCTTTTGAGAAGGCTTTCTTCACGTCGCTGACGCATGAGGCGAGGCCGCTGCCTTCGTGGGTGGTAAAGGGAATGACCGTCTTTCCGTCGAGATTGATGTCGCGGAACAGCGTGAACATCACCTGGGGATAGGTGCCCCACCACACGGGGCCGCCGATGAAGACGGTGTCATACTTTGCCAGGTCGGGAGCCTTACCTTCGTAGGGGGGAAGTTCTCCTTTGTCGGCCTCTTCCTGAGCCAGTTTGGTGAGCGGCGTATAGGCCATGCCGTCGTTCGCCATGTGACCTCCCACGATGTCGTAGTTGATGTTGGTCTGATCCTTTACGGGGACGCGCATCTCGTCGTATTCGTCCATAATATCGACGGGGAAGTATTTCAGGAAACCGTGCCTTTCGATGACCTTCCAGTGGTTGGCCGACGTGTTGCGGTCGTCTTGCTCGTCATCGGGCCCGCTGCTATAGGCGGTGTTGCATTCCACGATGGTGCCATCCACCTCGTAAATCAGGTTTTTGATAAGTTCGGGCTTCAGATAGTTGGGATTGCTTCCCTCGCCTGTGCTCATCTTCACAGCCACCCGCCCCTTGGCCTCCACGCCCAGCGCCTTATAGATTTTCACTAACGACTCAGGGCTGATGTCCCTAGTAAGATAGACGGTTGAAATGCCTTCGTTGGTTTTTGTTGTATTCATTTGTTTTGAACTGTTTTGAGTGCAGCCCGATAGCACGGTTGCAACGACTGCTGTCAATAATAATGATTTCTTCAAATTGTATTTTTCCGCCATCCAAGCGGTGTTTCTGTTGGCTCGTGGTGAGCCATGCAAAAAAAAGCGTGTTCATATCCTTTTCGTAATTGTTTAGTGATCCGGTGCAAATTTACGAAAAATCTCCCGTATTTCGGAAAAATACAGGAGATTATTTGTGCTTAATTTTGAAATCTTGTAGTCATTCGGCGTGGGTGGTTTCAAGACGCTTGCTTACAAATCGTAATGGTTTTAACGAATAACAGGGCCTTCTGTTTTCGTAGAATCAGCTTCTAATTTGTCAGAAGCTGATTCTGCGCCGCCAGATGCTTGGGCTGAGCGCACAGCCCCTTGGTAGCCTCTGCGGCAATCTGCCCGCATAAATGTCAGGATTGGAGCAATCGTCTGAACTCCCTGCTACTCCTGAACTCCCGAGCTCCGTGGAAGATGATTCACAATCCTCTGCGTCAACCTTCGGTCGATTCTCGATAGATGATGTCGGCATCGATGATAACTGACTCGTTTTTGTTAGACGAGGGATTGTTTATCAGCTTGATGATGAGTTCCGCTGCCTTTTGTCCCATCTCGAACTGACGGGGTTCAACAGTTGTCAGCTTCGGACTTACAATCGTACAAAGGTTTGTTCCTGAGAAACCCGCCACAGCCACATCCTTCGGGATGTTTCGTCCAATAGACTTCAAGCGGTTCATGGCTCCGATGGCGAGCGTGTCGGTGAATGCAAAGATGGCATCGGTCTTCTCGTGGTGGAGCTTATCCACAGCCGCAGCTCCGTCGCTGTAATGGAGTCCTTCCGTCTGAATGACGATACTGGGATTATACGCGAGGTCGTATCTCTCCAGCGCTTCACGGTAGCCTTTGAAGCGGAGTACTGAGTTGTAGACCGTCCCGAAATTGGCTCCGATGTAGGCAATGTTCTTCCTGCCCGCCCTTATCAGATGTTCAACCAGGAAGAAGGCTTTCGTCTCATCATCGACTATGACCTGCGGAGCCACAATGTTATAAGGTATGCGGTCGTAGAAGACTAAAGGGATGTGTTGTTCTTTAATCTTCTGATAGAGTTCCGTATTCTCGTTGTAGTCGCAACGGCAAGCGATGATTCCGTCAATCATAAACTGCATCATGATGTCAAGATTCTCCCTTTCCTTGTCGGCGTCCTCGCCAGAAGAGGCGATGATGACCTTGTAGTTATTGTGATAGCAGACATCCTGTATGCCATCAATGACCATGGCTGCGTACGGGGTTGACATCTCAGGCACGATGACGCCTATCGTCTTCGTACGCCCATACTTGAGATTAGTAGCGACAGGATTAGGCACATAACCCATTCGTTTTGCGGTCGCCTGTATCATCTCGCGTGTTTCCTTGCGTATGCTGGCATCGTTGTTCAGGGCCCTGGATACGGTGGAAACGGAGACGAGCAGTTCGCGTGCGATATCCTTAATGGTTATACGTCTCATAACGGGATACGTGTGTTATTCGGCCACAAAAATACGGGGTTTTGTTTTTTCTGCCAAAAGAAACAGCACAAAAGTTTCACATGGCATGCATTTGGCTTCATGCAAACGTTACAAAAGATTTCAAACGTTTGCATTGGCATTAAACTTTAACGTATGCTTTTTTATTGGAGGGAAAAACAGTATTTTTGCAAAAGAAAAAACCACGGAAACAAACAAACGATGAACACGAATCTGATTCCCTATTCCTACAGGCGAGATGATGTGAAAGCTGGTATTCTGCACTTTGGCGTTGGAAATTTCCATCGTGCACACCTCGAGTATCTAACCAACCTCCTCCTCGAAAACAACCCCGACCAGAAGAACTGGGGCATCTGCGGAGCCATGATCCTGCCTCAAGACGAGCGCATCTATACTGCGCTTCATCAGCAGAAGGGCGAATATACGCTGACGGTATGCGGTCGCGACGGCAGGGACGAGGCATGGCGGATAGGTTCTCTCGTTGAACTCTATTGGGGCATGAACGACCGGGAGGCCATCCTGAACAAGATGGCAAGCCCCGACATCAGAATCATCACCATGACCATCACTGAAGGCGGCTACAACATCGAGAAGAGCACCGGCCGTTTCATGTTGGAAGACGAGCGGGTGAAGCACGACTTGAAGAACCCCAGGCATCCGTTGACTGCCTTCGGATACGTGGCCGAAGGTCTACGCCGCCGTCGCAATGCCGGAAGCGGGAAGATCACCATCCTGACGTGCGACAACCTGCAGCACAACGGCAACACCTGCCGCAAGGCCTTCGGCTCCTTCATAGAGGCGCAGGACAGGGAACTCTTTGCCTGGCTCCAGGAGAATGTGACATTCCCCAACAGCATGGTTGACCGCATTACTCCTGCCACAAAGCCCGAAGACGTGAAACGCCTGAACGAACGCAACGGCACCCATGATGCCGCTCCCGTCTATGCGGAAGACTTCATCCAATGGGTTGTGGAGGACAACTTTGCAGCCGGCCGTCCTGCTTGGGAGAAGGTGGGGGTGGAGTTTACAGACGATGTGACGGCTTACGAGAACATGAAGCTCTCGCTCCTTAACGCCAGCCACACGCTGCTCTCCTATCCCTCGTTCCTCGGCGGCTACCGCCGTGTCGACGAAGCAATGCACGATGAACGCATCGTCGCGTTCGTCCGCGACTTCATGGAGAAGGACATCACGCCCTACGTGCCTGCTCCAGGCAATACCGATCTGGCTCTGTATAAGCAGACGCTTATCGAGCGCTTTGCCAACAGGAGCGTCAGCGACCAGGTGGCTCGTCTTTGCATGGACGGTGTGAGCAAGTTCGCTGTTTATGTCGTGCCGAACCTCATCCGCATGGTTGCCGACGGGAAGGACTTGACCCGCGTGGCGTACCTGATAGCAGCTTATCGTCATTATCTGAAATATCAAGTGGATGACAACGGCAGCAGGTTCGAGATTGACGAGCCTTGGCTTACCGACGACGACAGACTGCTCACCCGCAACGATGATGCAACCGCATTCCTGCACTTGTCGCCTTTCCAGAGCACCGACCTGTCTCTTTCGGAAGAATTCGTCAGCCTTTACCTCAAGTTTGTTGAAGCCATTAGGAAGGACGGGGCAATGAAGGTGCTGGAAAGGATAATATAAACGTCCGACTTCTTTAACTTCCAATCCATCAGGTTTATGCCACAGAAAAAAGAGTACGGCCTCGGGCCCTTCGTCTTTCTGACCTTCATATACTTTCTCGTCGGATTCCTTACGACCATCAACGGTCAGCTGCAGGGGCCGCTGAAGACGGCTTTCCTCCAGGATGCGGGAGACATGAAGAATACCTTCACCACGATGCTCTCCTTCTTCTTCTTCCTCGGATACCTGCTCAACAGTGGCCTGGCAGGGAAGTGGATAGACAGAAAGGGCTATCAGGCCACCATGGTGAGGGCCTTGGTGTGCATGGTGGCGGCTTTGCTGTGCTATGGCTTGTCGGCAAGCCCTTTGTCCATCATCAGTTATCCATTGTCAATTACTCAGGGCTGCACCATCCCGTTCGGCTTCGTGGTCTTCCTGTTAGGCTCATTCCTGATGGGTACGTCGGCAGCCATCCTGCAGGTGGTCATCAACCCCTACGTCTCTGCCTACGAACTCCCCGGCACCCGGCCGGCACAACGCCTGAACATCGTCACGGCTGTCAACTCCTTTGGTACGACGATAGCTCCGTTCTTCGTCACGCTGGTTATCTTCGCCGGAGTATCCCCCGGCGAGGTGAAGGCCTCGCAGGTGTTCGTTCCCTTCATGGTAATGGTGGCAGCAGCTGTCCTGGTGGCATTTTCGGCAGGACGGATGTCGTTGCCCGACTTGTCGGCCACGCGGGCTGATGGCGGTCAGAGACCGGGGCGCAGCATCTGGTCGTTCCGCCACCTGACGCTTGGAGTGGTTGCCATCTTCTTCTATGTCGGGACAGAGGTCTCGATTGGTGCCAACATCAACCTGCATGCCATGGAACTGATTGACCAGGGGAAAATCAGCAATATGGGCACCCCGGCACTCCTCGCGACACTCTACTGGGGCGGCTTCCTGGTAGGGCGATTCGTCTCGACCTTCTTCACGGACTTCAATCCGCGAAAGGTGCTGATTGCTACGACAGTTGTTGCTACCCTGCTCATCCTGGCCGCAATCCTTATGGAGAATCTGTGGCTCCTTTCGGCCGTCGGGCTTGTGCATTCCGTGATGTGGAGTTGCATCTTTACGCTTTCCATACGAGGGCTTCGGGAATATACCTCGAAGGCTTCGGGTGTGTTTATGACGGGCGTCTTTGGCGGTGCGGTGTTCCCCTTCCTGCAAGGCGTCTTCGCGGACATCCTGAACAGTTGGCAATATACTTGGATAATGGCTCTCCTTTGCGAACTCGTCATGCTGGCATACGGCCTCTACGGATATAAGGTCAAGGATCAGTGGTGCCTCGAAAACATAAATGAAGAGAAAATTGAAGAATAATAGAATGAAAAGACTGTCATTTTGCTTGCTTTGGGCAATAGCCCTGACAGCTTCTGCTCGTGAGTTCCAAGTGAATATCACTCCCGACGGGGAGGCCTCGCTGACCGTCTTCCTGCCTTCGACCGATGTGGCAACGGGAAGGGCGGTCGTATGCTGTCCCGGAGGCGGATATTCAAGTCTGATGATGGATTATGAGGGAACCGACTGGGCCGGGTATTTCAATCGGAGAGGCATCGCCCTTTGCGTCCTGAAATACCGTATGCCGAAGGGCGATAGGCAGATTCCCGTCTCCGATGCCTACGCAGCTATGAAGATGGTGCGCGACAGTGCCGAGGTCTGGCATATCAACGCCGGGGATGTAGGCATCATGGGCTTCTCGGCTGGCGGTCACCTGGCATCGACCGTATCGACGCATGCTCCGATGACGTTGCGCCCCGACTTCACAATACTGTTCTATCCCGTCATCACCATGCAATATAAGCAGACACATCATGGGTCTGTTGATAACTTCCTTGGAAAGGATAAAGATAGTGCAAGCATCGTCAACGACTACTCAAACGACAAGGCTGTGAGGAAACACTTGACCCCTCCAGCTGCTGTATTTCTGGCAAATGATGATGATATCGTGCCTATCCTTGAGAATGGTGTGGCCTATTTCTCTGCCATGCACCGGGTTGGCAACCGTTGTGCCCTGTATGCTTATCCAAGTGGCGGTCACGGCTTTGGAATGAAGAAGAGCTTCCGCTACCACAAGCAGATGCTCAGCGACCTTGACGACTGGCTCACTTTCTTGCCCTCGCCGGGGAAAGAAGCTATCCGCGTAGCCTGTATCGGCAACTCCATTACTGACGGCTCGGGCATCTTTATGCGCGACATCTTCGGGTATCCTGCCCAGCTGCAGAAGAAACTGGGCAATGGATACATCGTAAAGAACTTCGGCGTGGGCGGAAGAACCATGCTCCAAAAGGGCGACTATCCCTACATGAAGGAACAGGCATGGAAGGATGCGCAGGGATTCCAGCCCGATATCGTGGTCGTTAAACTAGGCACAAACGACTCTAAGCCCAAGAACTGGCAGTACGGCAGTGAGTTCGCCAACGATATGCAGCATCTGCTTGATACGTTGAAGGCATTACCCTCTCATCCGAGAATCATCCTGGCTACACCTATTCCTGCCTTGAAAGCCTTGGGCACCATCGACAAAGAAGCACTTACTAACGAGATTTGTCCTCTCATCAAGAAGATGGCAAAAGAAAACAAGTGCGAGCTGATAGACTTCCAAACGCTCTTTCAGCCCACAGAAGGAATGATGCAGAACGACGGCATCCATCCGACAATAAAAGGGGCAGGCCAGATGGCAGAGATTGTATTTCAGGCATTCATCAATCAGCAGAGTGCTTCCGAAGCCCCCATCAATTTCTCAAAGTTTAAGCTGAAGGATGTCGCCACTCTGCAGAGCGAACAAAAGCAAGGTTATCAAGGAATGTGTATCTATGAAGACTGGTTGCTGAGCGTTCAGAACAAGGGCTTCACTACCTTATATAAGCTTCCATCCCTGGAAAAGAAGACAGCGACCTTCAAGCTTGGCAGTTTTGCCGACACCAATCATGCCAATGTCGCAGCCTTTGGCGTAGAGAAATTCGACGTGAACGACCCGCTACCTTTGGTCTATGTCTCGCAGGCATATAAGAAAGAGGTAAATGGCGAAAAAGATGTCTGCTATGTGGAACGCATCTCGCTCGACGGCAAAGCGGAGACCGTACAGCGCATCGTGCTGGACGACCCCAAGCATCTCTATGGCTATGCTTTGCAATGGACGATAGACCAGCGACACCGTCACCTGATAGGTTTTGGCAACACCATTTCCAATAATGGCGAGGGCAACAGGTTCCGCGTGATGGTGTTCTCCATCCCCCATCTGAGCGATGGCGAGGTCATACATCTTACAGCCAACGATGCCATAGAGAACTATCTCATTCAGGACTTCGACAGTCGCTATCCTTCGAAGGTAGTAGGACAAGGGGCTTGCGTCTGGAACGACTGTCTGCTTCTGCCGACAGGTTTCGGAAGTGATGATGCCCCAAGTATCGTCTATGTGTTGGACCTGAAAACAAAAAAGCTGCGGAACATCATGGATTTGAGCAAGACGCTGAAGAACGAGATGGAGGACATCGACTTCTATCAAGGCGATGCTTACATCCAAACCAATGGCAGAGGTGTCGTAAGGTTAGATTACAAATAAAGACGAACAATGCAATGAAACCATTAATAGTCGGATTGGGTGAAATCCTGTGGGATTGTTTGCCCGAGGGAAAGAAGCTGGGCGGAGCTCCTGCTAATTTTGCCTTTCATTCATGCCTCTTCGGGGCCGATTCGGTAGCGATAAGTGCTATTGGAAATGATGAGTTGGGCGATGAAATTCTTCGGGAGTTGGACGAGAAAGGACTGAACTATCTGCTGCCTCGGGTGGAACAAGAGACGGGTACGGTTCAAGTGACACTCGACAGCGAGGGGATTCCATCATACGAGATTAAGACGGGAGTCGCTTGGGACAATATTCCTTTCTCCACTGAGATAAAGCAACTTGCAGAAAAGTGCGATTGCGTGTGCTTCGGGTCGTTGGCTCAAAGAAGTGAGTTGAGCAGGAATACGATTCGAGAATTCCTGAAGCATACTCTACAGAAATGCCTCAAAATCTTCGACATCAACCTTCGGCAGCAATTCTATACGAAAGAAATCATTCACGACAACCTGCTTGCCTGCAATGTGCTGAAGATTAACGACGAGGAACTGGAGATTGTATCTGAAATGTTTGGCTTCTTCAACCTCTCCGTCGAGGACAAATGCCGTCGGTTGCTCGAGCAGTACCACTTGGATATGATCATCTTGACTTGTGGTGTCAATGGCAGTTACGTCTTTTCGCCCGACCAGAAGAACTTCATGGAAACGCCGAAGGTAGAAGTGGCAGATACGGTAGGAGCAGGCGACAGCTTTACTGGAGCTTTTGCCGCCTCTATTCTTGCAGGAAAGACCATCCGCGAGGCTCATCAACTGGCCGTAAAGGTAAGCGCATATATCTGCACCCAGAAAGGTGCAATGCATAACTATAAAGAGTAAGAAATGAAGAAAAGAATATTCTGTCTCCTTGTGCTCTGTTCTGCATTGGGATTTAATGTCAGAGCGCAGCAGTTTGTGGAGGACTCTTTGAAGGTCGATGGCTATATGCGTCGGTTTGACCTTTTCCTTCCAGAAGGAATAAAGCCTGATTCACCCGTTGTCTTCTATCTGCATGGTTATGGTGGGAGTATTTACCGTAAGAACCCGATGATAGAGACGGCTGCACGTGAGGGCTTTGCCGTGTGCATTCCGCAGGGCTTGAAAGACCCGAAAGGCAAACCAAGCTGGAATGTGGGCTATCCCTTCCAGGAGGGCTGGAAGGTGAATGATGTGAAGTCGCTTTGCAAGATAGCTGCTTACGTACAGAAACGCTACCATCTGAGCCGAGAGAACACGTTCCTGACGGGAATGTCGAATGGTGGTGAGATGTGTTACCTGATGGCTTACTCCAAGCAAAAAATGTTCAAGGCTGTGGCACCTATTGCCGGATTGACCATGGTGTGGATGTACCGTGACTTGGAAGCCAGCAAGCCCATATCGTTAATGGAGATACACGGAACGGAAGACCGTACTTCTGAATGGACGGGCGACCTGACGAATGAGGGGGGCTGGGGAGCCTATATGCCCGTTCCGCTGGCCGTTGGCTACTGGATAGCGAAGAACCGTTGCATGAAGGAGGAAATAGAACGGGTGGAAAGCCTGAACAAAGAAAACGGCCATTATATCATCAAGCATCGCTTTACCGAGAGTGCATCGGGATGCGATGTGTGGCTTTATGAAGTGGTCGGCGGTAAGCACTCCACGCATACCGAGGATATCAGGACAGGCGACGAGATATGGAGTTTCTTTAAAAAACATGTGAAATAGAGTTTCTCCACTTGGCTTTTCGCTCGGCTTGCTCTATCTTTAACTTCGTTGAAAATAGGCTGCGCCTCCGAAAATGCCCCAAGCGAATGACGACCAAAAAAGAAAACTGCGCAGGAGCGGGCACTTCGTTAGTGGAAACGAGGGTTCGCGCTTCGTTCGTATAGAGCAAAAGATTTGCAGGGAAATGATGTCTGTCTAACGCGGTTTTCCGTGAGGTAAAAGGCGCGAATTTTTTACAATTGATGGATTTGTAGCGTTTCGTTATGGTGTCCTTCTGGCATGTTTTCCATAGGTAAATGTCGTATGTTCCGAAAAATGCCGAAACTTTGCAGCTGGAATAAAATTGCTCCAAATTGCCAAGTAAAATTGCTCCAAATTGCCAAGTAAAACTGCTCCAAATTGCCAAAAAATATAAGAAAATTTGGATGATTAAAAGAATACCAGTATCTTTGCCGAAAAAAAGATGGTATGTCAGAAGTGAATTATAAGAAGCGTATTGCAGATCGTATTTTGAGAGACAAATTGGATGCTATAGGAGCCGTATTGATAGAAGGACCAAAGGCATGCGGAAAGACAACGACCGCTGAACAGCAGGCGGGAAGTGTTGTATATATGGATGACCCCGAAAAAACAGAACAATTACTGAGAATGGCAAACACAAACGTCAAGTATCTGCTTCAGGGCAAACCCCCGCGTCTAATAGATGAATGGCAGTTAGCGCCGCAACTTTGGGACGCCATTCGATACGAGGTGGATCATCGCAGCGGCGACGGGCAGTTTATGCTCACCGGATCTGCTGTTCCTGCGGATAGCAGTCGGATTCGTCATTCCGGTGCTGGGCGCTTCGGCTGGATAACAATGCGTACCATGAGCCTTTGGGAATCGGGTGATTCTACGGGTGAAGTCAGTCTTTCAGACTTGTTCGATAGTAGAGAATCCACTACTCAGGGTACCAGCCAGATCAGTATGGAAAAACTGGCTTTCCTGATATGCCGAGGTGGATGGCCGAAAGCTTTGTTCAAGAAGTCGGAAAAGGCGGCACTGGCGCAAGTAGAGGAATACTATCAAGCCATTACCCGTTCAGATGTGTCGAGGGTTGACAATGTGAACCGTTCGTATGAACGGGTACAAAGATTGTTGCGTTCATACGCAAGGCTTCAAGGCTCACAAGCTAGTATCGCCACCATTTTGGCGGATATGATTGCGAACGAATCCGATGAATTAAGTGACATGACGGTAGATTCCTACTTGAATGCATTGCGCAAGATATTCGTCGTTGAGGATATGCCGGCATGGAATCCCAATCTGCGGAGTAAAACTTCTATCCGTACCTCTGATACGCGCTATTTTGTTGACCCTTCTATTGCCACAGCTTCGTTAGGGCTTGGCCCGAGAGATTTGATAAATGACCTGAATACATTCGGCTTGTTTTTTGAGACATTGGCCGTGCGTGACCTTCGAGTATATGCAGATGCCATGGGTGGCCAGATATATCATTATCGGGACAGTAATGGGTTGGAATGTGATGCCGTGATACATTTACGCAATGGCAATTATGGTTTGGTGGAAATAAAACTCGGAGGAGAGAAACTAACTGAGGAGGGGGCTGAAACCTTAAAGAAACTGTCTGGAAAAATAGATACTTCGAGAATGAAAGAGCCTTCCTTCATGATGGTGTTGACGGGGGTAGGGCAATATGCCTATGAACGGGAAGACGGTGTGATAGTGGTACCTATTGGATGTTTGAAGGATTAGAAATCTGTTAAAAGAACGACATCACATGATAAATAAATCATGTGTAATATGAACAAACAAGTCATCTTCCTCATTTTATGTCTGCTGGTGGCGATTAGAATAAAACGGATGCGATAGGGGCATTCGTCGAAACACGTGGGGGCAAACGTCGAAGGAGATTTGGCGCGAGCCTCTCTTTCTTCATACCTTTGCAACGTCAAAAGGACAAAATAGTATTAACATTTAAAAATAAAAAAGGTATGAAAAAAATGGCAATCGCCCTCGTGGCAATGTTTGTGATGACAGTGAGTGCTAACGCACAGAGTGACAACAACAGCAAGCTGTCTTTCCAGCGCTTGAGCAACTATCTGGAGCTGACCTCCAGCCAGGTTAAGCCTGTGAAGACGGCAATGGCACAGCTCATGATGTCGATGGAAGCGTATTATCAGCTGGATAATCAGTCGGAGGCGCAGGAAACGTGGCAGAAGATTCAGGCGCGCCATAAGGCGACCATGAAAAAGGTGCTCTCCAAGAAGCAGTACAAAAAGTATGAGCAAATGCTCGACCTGACCATCAAAAACGCGGCCGAACATATGACGGACCAGCAGATGGCTTTGAAATAACACTTCAAATGCATTAACATACGTTTTTCGTCTCTCCTGCGTAGCGATTATGCGGGAGAGATTTTGTTTTTTACTCACTAATCCGTACCTTTGCACACGATATGAAGAAGATTCGAAGTAAGGACATTTGGCTGCTGGTGGCGCAAGTTTTACTGCTGTCGCTCATATTGGACTCGCCAGGACTCATTAACTACGTGACCACACACGACTGGGAACAGGCTATGGGGTCATTCCATATATCTTGCTACTGGCTGGCACCTATGCTGGCTGTCTATCTTGTGAATTTCTACCTGCTGGTGCCGCTCGTCTGGTTCCGACGCAGGAAATGGCAGTTCTTCATGTTGAATGTGGCGTTGGTCATCGCCTGCAATAATCATATCATCTTCCAAAACCAAACTGCGCTGCCCGAACTTTACAGAACGGGGTACTCATCGTTTATCATCATCTCCATGCTTGTTAACTGTATGGCTATTGGCATTGCTTTGAGCATCCGCTACGTGATGCGCCAGCAGGAGCGCAGGCAGCAGGAGGTGGAGGCTGAACTCGCATGGCTGAAGAATCAGATAAATCCCCATTTCCTTTTCA
>Ga0310690_10003183_pt1 | contig 25097 bp, 19 predicted proteins | sample AusTroGonzalo_MG_2_FD_207661 | JGI IMG/M metagenome (GOLD analysis project Ga0310690, IMG submission 207661) | Bovine rumen microbial communities from tropical cattle in Woodstock, Queensland, Australia - Gonzalo_04 (v2) (version 2) | ecosystem: Host-associated > Mammals > Digestive system >... | reverse complement strand
TCTACAATACGGTTGACGGCTCGACGATGAAGGAACTGAAGGGCACAGGCTGCTACTGTGTGAACTACAAGGAGAAGTGGGAGGATGGTCAGGAGCACTTCGAGGAGATGGAGATCGTCTGCCAGAAGCTCGAGAACGGTCCCGTTGCTTTCGAGAATCCTTGGAAATAAGCGAGTAAGCGATTGAAGAGCCGAACTTGTTCGAGCTCTTCCGAGCATGAGCTTTTTCGATGCGAAGCATCAAGTAGGCGATAAAGCGCAACAAAAAAGCCCCACCAACTGGCGGGGCTTTTTTGCTTATTTCTTGCATCTGTAGAATTTCTCGAGGGTGCGGTAGGCGTTCTCCTTTTCTGGGGAAGCGACTTCTTTCGACTCGACATCGATCTTCATGACGGGAGCGGCGTCGATGTTTTCCTTGGTGATGGCGCTCCACTGGGGAAGGTCCTCACCGTTTGGATTGCCCGTCTTGCAGAAGTTGGCATAGTAGGAGAGGAACAGTTTGGAGATGGCATAGTCCTCATCCTGCCAGTCGTAGTACTCGTTGGTGTCGAGGGTACCCATGGCATACTCGATATCAGCAGAATGGACGGCACCTGGGGCAATGGCGGGCTGCTGGGCTTCGGCCTTCTTCTCTTCAGCGGTCTTCTCTCGCACACCACCAGCCAGAGCGCCCGTCTTGTCACCCATCTTGGCAGATACCTGAGGACGCGGATGCATATAGTGGTAGCGATAGACGGGCTGGCCAGAGGTCTTCACATGGTAGTCGCAGACTTTCCAGGTGGGGAAGCCTGTGAAAAGGTCGGAAGCAAGGTCGAGACCCTTCTGGCTCAGGACATCCTCGTCAGTCGTAATGCCATAGGCAGCGAAGATCTCGTCTGTCATATCGCCAAACTGCGCCTTCATGGCGTTCTTGTAGTTCTGGAGTGTGGGCGCCTGACCTTTGAGCGACTGTGAGGGATGGCCTTCAAGGGAGTTCCAACCTGCGAGCAGAGGTACCTGTGCCTGCTGACCTTTCTCGAATACGGCATCGGCGCTCTCAGTCATGAAGTGGCCGTCGAGCACCACGGTAGCCATACCTTTTGGAGGCAAGATTTTTTGCAGTGAGTCAGCGTTCATGGCCATGGCATCAGTGAGACTGGCGATACCTGCTTGCTTCAACAGTTCAGCACCTGCAGCATCGGCATCGGCCTGTGAGGTAGGCTCGTATGGCAACACCTCTGCGCCAGAAGAGAGCAAAGCACCTGCGATGAGGTTCTTGGAGAGGGGCGAGCACATAAGGAGGGAGACGGAGAAGGAACCAGCCGACTCTCCAACGATATTGATGCGCTCTGGATCGCCACCAAAAGCCGTGATATTCTCCTTGACCCACTGGATGGCTGCCACCTGATCGAGGAAGCCGAAGTTACCACTGCCCTTGTAGTCGGAAGCAGCCGTGAGTTCAGGGTGTGCGAAGAAGCCGAACACGCCTTCACGGTAGTTGGCAGTCACACCGATGACCCCCTCCTTGGCAATAGAGGAACCGTCGTAACGGGGTTCACTGCCAGAGCCGGCCATCAGTCCGCCACCGTTGAAATAAATCAGTACGGGTAGGGCGTCAGCCGTGGTCTTTGCCGTTGTCCAGATGTTGAGGTAGAGACAGTCCTCACTGCGGCCAGAGCCGCGGAAGTTCATGTCACCGAAGATGTTAGGCTGCATGGGATCGTCGCCAAACTGCTTGGCCTCGCGCACGCCCTCCCATGCCTGGAGGGGCTGGGGCGCCTTCCAACGGAGATCGCCCACAGGAGCCTGCGCGAAGGGAACACCGAGGAATTTCTTGACACCGTCTTCCTCAAAGCCTTCGAGGGTGCCATACTTGGTTTGAACCTGAAGAGTAACTTCTGTTGACTTCTGAGTGCAGGCACTCAGGATGGCGAGACCAGCAATGGCCAGCATCGCAAATGTTCTGATCGTTTTAGTCATAATTCTATAGATTGATGGAAATATTCAATAATCGGCGCAAAGATACAAATAAAATGTGAGAGCCAACACATAATCCGATTATTTTCTTGGATAATCCGCAGAAAAGATGTAAATTTGCCAACTAAAAAAACGAGATAGTGAAGATGTTAGAGAAGATGCTGAGGTTCACGGATGCAGGACTGTATGAACAGGACCAGTATATTGACTTCGAACCAGAGGAACATGTTTATACTTATAAAGGTCAGACCAGGCTCCTGCCTGTCAGTTCGTTAATCGCCTATTTCTTCGAGCCTTTCGATGCAGAACGGGCGGCTCAAAGACAGTGGGAACGCCATGGTATCCCCGTCGAGGAGTCGCTGACGAAATGGAAGCGGATAGGATGTCTGGCCTGTGAGGTGGGTACTTTCCTGCATGAGCAGACAGAGCATTTTTTCCAAGAGGGCTTCTTCGACACGGACTATACGTTCTGTTTTCAGGATAAAGAGGAACAGATCAGCATAGAAAGGGAAAAGCAGCACTTCCTGCGTTTTGTGGAGGATTACAAGATACAGCCCTATCGTCAGGAATGGCCTGTGTATGATACCGACCTGAATATCGCAGGCACCATTGATATGATCTGTAAGGAGGCTGACGGTACATTTACGATTTATGACTGGAAACGGAGTGGTAAGGTGGTGAATCTTTACGGCCAGCCTATCGTAGAGGCCTTTGGCGGAAAGATGAGCCTCAACGGCATCAACCTGCCCGATACCGCCTTCTATCACTATTGTCTGCAGCAGAACCTCTACCGTTATATGCTGGAAACGCATTATGGCATCCGTGTGCGTGGCATGAACCTTGTGGTGCTCTGTCCTGACTATCCGACGTATTACGTGGTTCAGGTACCTCGGATGGAGGAAGTTATAGAACAAATTATCGCTCTCTGTCATCAGAAGGATTTGGGGCACAAATTACTGTCTGTCAAGTGAAATAATTGAAATTATTGCTTGCGTTTCAAAGAATTTGCACTACCTTTGCACTCGAATTCGGTTCACCCTTGGGTGATGAAAAGGGAATCGGGTGAGAATCTCGGACAGTCCCGCTGCTGTAAACCGCTTTTTTCGATACAAACACCGTGTCACTGAGAAATTGGGAAGACGTTTGTTTTCAGGGCGGCAAAGTCAGAAGACCTGCCGATGAGAATATTCGCATGACGCTTCGAGGACGGTGGTGCGAACCAATAAAAGATGCTAGACAGGACTTGGGTTTTTCTTATGATGCCCAGCCTGCTGTCGATGACAGCTAAGGGGCAGGTTATCCGTAACGATACCGTGACGGACAGGGTGCATCAGCTTCAGGAGGTGACGGTGACGGAGAGCCGTCGCCAGCATGAGGTGACGAGTACCGCCCCCCTGCATATCATCGACCGTGAGGAGATGCTGACGCTTGGTGTGACGGATGTGGCCGATGCCCTGCATCGTATTCCTGGTGTCACCCTGCGCGACTACGGTGGGGCAGGTGGTATGAAGACGGTATCGGTACGTGGTTTCGGTGCGAAACATACGGGTGTCAGTTATGACGGTATCATGCTCAGCGACTGTCAGAGCGGGGAGATTGACTTGTCGCGATACAGTCTTGACAATGTGGACCAACTATCGCTGGTCATAGGTGACAATGATGACATCTTCATCCCTGCCCGTAATGCCTCGGCTTCGGCAGTTCTCAATTTCCAAACGATTGGTATGCCGACAGCAGATATCCATCCTCATCTGAAGGCCCAATTAAAGATGGGTTCCTTTGGCTATGTCAGTCCGTTCCTGCGCTATGAACAGAATCTGTCAGAGCGATTCGCCTTCTCCACCGTGGGAGAATATACGTATGCAGAAAATGACTATCCCTACGAACTGCTCGATAAGACGGATTACCGAACCAACAGTCGGATGAGCACAGGCCATGGGGAGTTAAACTTCGTATGGAATGTCAATCCTTTCAACCGTCTGAGTGGTAAGGTCTATTATTACGACAACGCCCGTCAGTTACCTGGTGTGGTTCACTATTATACCAACTTGTGTAAGGAGTCATTGCACGACCAGAACTTCTTCGGACAACTGCAATACCTGACACATAACCGCACAGGATGGTCGCTGAAGTGGAATGCCAAGTTTAACTGGAACGGCTCCGCCTATGAAGACCCCCTGATTCCCAAACGTAATTACGATGCGAGCTACTGGCAGCGCGAGGCCTACACCTCAGTGGCAGTGCTCTACACGCCAAATGAGCAATGGGCTTTCGACTATTCGGCCGACTACAGTTTCAACAACCTGAGCAGTTCCTCCCCCAGGACGGTTGGCACTCGTCCCTATCGTCATACAGTGCTCCAGTCAGCGACGGCCAAGTACCATAACCAACGGCTGACAGTGCTGGGTCGTCTGCTCTATTCGCTCTATCTGAATGATGCCAAGGACGGGGAGAGCGCGCGGAATATGCGACGGTTGTCGCCATCGCTTTCCCTGTCGTACAAGCTGTTGCCCGACTATGACCTCTTCGTGCGTGCTTCTTATAAGAACATCTTCCGCTCACCGACTTTCAATGAGAGTTACTATTTCCATTATGGTAGCACCGACCTGTTGCCAGAGAGCACAGACCAGTATAATATTGGACTTACATGGAAAGGACGGTTGTCTGCCGTCAGTTGCCAGTTGACTGCCGACGGTTACTACAACCATGTGGAGGATATGATAGTCGCCGTGCCCTACAACATGTTTATCTGGACCTGCATTAATGTGGGGAAGGTTCATGTCTTTGGAACCGACCTGACAGCAAATTGTCAGTGGTCATTGACTGATCGTCAGAAGTTGGAACTGGCAGGTAACTACAGTTACCAACGGGCGGAGAACCGCACAAACCCCACGTCGCCCTATTATAAGAACCAGATCGCCTATATACCAGAGCACTCGGGCTCTGTCGCCTTGGGGTGGGAGAACCCCTGGATCAGTCTCTCCCTGCATGGCTCTGGTGTCTGCAGTCGCTGGGCGAACAACCAGCATACGGAGGGATCGATGATTGATGGCTACTGGGACATGGGCCTCACGGCCTGGCACATTTTTTGCTGGGGACGACAGCAGGTGGAGGCCCGTTTCGACCTGAAGAACCTCTTCGATACACAATATGAGATCGTACATTTCTATCCCATGCCGGGAAGAAGTTGGCAAGTATCTGTTAAATACCAAATTTAAATAATAACAAAAATGAAAAAGTATCTTTTAAGTTTGATGATGCTGGCGATGGGCTCAGCCCTCGTGACATCATGTCTGAGTGATGATGACAACAACAAGAAAGACTCCGAGACGATAACCTATACCTCGGGTGTGTATGTGATTAACAATGGTACGTGGAACCAGAACAATGGCAGTCTCACGTATTTCGACTACGAAACGCTGAAGGCACAGCAGTTGTTGAATGGAGCAGGTGGTCTGGGCGATACACCCAATGATGCCTATACCAAGGGCGACACCATCTTCGTGGTTGGTTCTACCGACAATATGATATTTGTGGTGAACAAGAAGGACTTCAGCATCATCAAGGCTATCAGTACCACAGGGACGATGGGTGAGGCAGAAGGCTACAATCCGCGTCACATCACATGTTATGGAAATAACATCTACTTCACGACCTATGGCGGCTATGTAGGCATCCTCGATGCCAAGACCCTTGAGATGTCACAGATCAAATACCAGGTAGGTTCAGCCCCGGAAGGACTGACCGTGGGAGGAACAAGCGCAGAACCTACCTTATATGTGGCTAACAGTGATTATGGTTATGGCAACGCCTCTATCTCTAAGATTAACTTGAGCAGCGGTACCGTTGAGGAGATCAAGAACGAGAAAATCCAGAATCCTCAGGAGATCGTTGCATACGGAGATATTCTTTATATCCTTGATTGGGGACACTATGACGAATCGTGGAACCAGATAGATGCTGGCTTGTACTGCTACAACAATGGCGTTGTGACGAACTTGATAGAAAATGCTACAGGTTTAGGTGTTGGCATGGTATATCTGAACGGTACAACCATCGTCGGTTATAACCTTGTTACCTTCAATGACCCTTATGGAAATACCTCCAAACCGACTTACAGTATGTTTAACACCTATACTGGTACAAGGACTAATCTGACCCTTACGGGTGATCAGGGTTATGAGATATTCAGTCCTGCAGCCATTGCCGTGGATCCTATCAGGGGGTATATCACCATTGCCTCGCGTTCAATGGATCCTGAGACAGGTTATACCAGTTATACGCTGCCTGGTTATGCGAATATGTACACCAGCAGTGGCGAGTATATCAAAAATTCACACTTTGAGACAGGTATTGAGCCTCACATGATAGGCTTCACCTTTGACAAGCAGACCTATACCTATTAATGAAGCACCTGTTAGGACTTCTCCTTGCATTGTTACTGTTCTCCTGTGGCAGCCAGACAGGGCGCCATCAGGGGAGCGGTGACAGTCTGGCTTTCAAGTACGCCACACTACCATCGGTCGTCGAGTACGACGGCTATACGGTGGTGACACTGGCCAACCCTTGGAAGGATGGTAAGGCACTACACACCTATGTCCTGGTGCCCCGTGATGCCCAGTTGCCCGTCCATCTTCCCAAAGGCACGGTGATCCGTACACCGCTTCAGCGAGCTGTGGTCTTTACGACTGTTCATAGTGCCCTGTTGATGAATCTCGGTTGTCAGGATAAAATCGCGGGTGTGGCTGATCTCAAGTATATCAAGATTCCTTGGATTCAGGAGCAGGTGGCACAAGGGCATATCGCGGACTGTGGCGACGGTATGAGCCCTGTCATCGAGAAGATCATCGACCTGCATCCTGATGCCATCCTCCTTTCCCCATTTGAGAACAGCGGTGGCTATGGCAAGTTGGAGGATATCGACATCCCACTCGTGGAGTGTGCGGAATATATGGAGGTGTCACCTCTGGCCCGTGCAGAGTGGATGCGTATCTATGGCTTGCTCTTCGGTTGTCAGGAGAAGGCCGACAGTCTCTTTGCCGTGGTCGATAAGAACTACCACGCCCTGAAGCAACAAGCTCAGAAGGCTGGCAAGGGACGTTCGGTGGTGGTCGATAAACAGGTGGGCTCCGTGTGGTATGTCCCAGGCGGCCGCAGCACCATCGGACAGATGATCAAGGATGCGGGAGGACAGTATCCTTGGGCGGATGATGAGCACAGCGGCTCACTCTCGCTGCCTTTCGAGACTGTACTGGAGAAGGCCAGCGATGCCGAAGTGTGGTTGTTCCGCTACGACAGCGACCAGCCGATGACAAGTGAGCAACTGCTGGCAGAAAAGGAAGGGTATAGCCAGTTCCGCGCCTTCCAGACGGGCGAACTGTACGGCTGTAACGTCACGACCTCACTCTTCTACGAGGAGTCGCCCTTCCGTCCTGATTGGCTGTTGAATGATTTCATCCAGATGATCCATCCCGAGATCAAAGGGCAGGCACCCATTCGTTATTATAAGAAACTCTCCGCAAAATAAGTACCCCTTTAGGATAATTCCGTGGCCCTTATTGCGCAATAACCAAATTTTTCTGCGGAGCCTCCAAATTTTCCTATCGTGGCTCCGCTTGGATGAATTCTCTCGAGAATTGGCCGCTTTCTCATGTGTGCGCAGGCGTATAGTTGTCTTACTCACTTTTTAACCCGCTCATCCCGCCTATCCCACACGTAATAATTATTACCTCCAGTGTGGGATAGGCGGGATGAGCGGGTTGTTTTAGGCTTAAGACAACTACCGCGCGCAAGGATTTATTTCACGATTATTTTTTTACCGTTTTGGATGACAATGCCCTTATATGACGTACCTACCTTCTGGCCGGCGAGGCTGTAAATGGCATCGTTGTCCTTTACGGTCTTGACCGTTTTCATCGCTGTCTCACCACCTTTGCGCCTTTCATAGACTTGAACCTTCTTCAAAACGGTGGTGCCGGCAACCCAGCCATTCCCTAATACGACGAAACCATCTCTCCATGTGTTGCCGACAAAACTGGAGAAGTCGATATCGATAATCTGGAAATCGTCATTCGCTGTTACAGGAACTTCACACACGAGTCTAACATCCCAACTACCAAAAAACATCCAATAGGTACCGTCAGAGGGCACCTTCAGTGTCAGGCGGACGATGTAATCGTGCCCTTCCTCCAACGACAAGGCTGCATCTGTTATGGTTGTCTTTGGGTACCAGTTCTGCTCTCTTACATAAGGATTGGTAATGGCCAGACCTTCATCCGTTGTCTCAAAACTCCAATCAGGTTCTTCACCATCCCACCAGTAGATATACTCTACATTTGACCAATCCTTCTCATAAATGATTCTCATGCCATTCTCGTCGAATGGACCAATGTCGTAGGTGTCTGGCAGATCGTTTGGATGGATAGTCAGACCAAGTTCGTGTGGACTATAATAGAGGATACCATAGTTCCCGCTTTGATAGAGGTTATTGAGTATCAGAATTAACTCAAGTACTTCTTGCGAGGTCTTCACTTGGCAAAGCAAGGTGTGCCTATTATTATCGTCTTCGCTGGTCTCAAGCGTCACATTATTGCCAAGGTGTTCCAATATGTCGTCTATTTGGAAACCGTCGTCTAAAAACACAGTGATTCTTGGGTAGATCCAGACAGTCCGCTTCTCTGCTTGATAGATATCCGTCATCTGATATATTTCCGATACATAATAATTGCCATCGGGCAAAATATAGGTTTTAAGCACAAAGAACTTGTTATCGTCGTATTTGACGATGGCTTTATCTTCCGTCATTCTTTTGCCATCTAACAGATTGTTAAGGGTTTCCAGACTTTCATCGTTCATCGCCATGACAAGGCTGTAGTTGCTTGATGCGTCGGGAATCAGTTCCATAAACACGTCATTCCACCAATATCCCCATTGCGCATTGGTGCTCAAACAACTGAGGAACAAATACACCACTAATATACTCTTTTTCATAACCCTTTTTGTTTTTAAGTTTGACGTTGCAAAGATAATCAAAACTTAATCAGGTTGGTTAAAAAAGCATGATAAATCTGTTCACAAGTAGAAGTGAAGCAAATTCACTTAACAAGAAGTTTCTTGCCATTCATGATGACAATGCCTTTATAAGAAGCGTTCACCTTCTGTCCTGAGAGATTGTAGAAGACAGCGTCAGCATCTTTCACAGACCTGACGCTCTGGATGCCTGCGGTACTCGTTTTCTCAAGCACCTCAACCTCCTTGAGAATCGTGGTGCCTACAACCCAACCAAACCCAAGCACGACAAAAGCGTTTACAACCCTGCCTTTATACTCTGGGTACTCAACATCGATGATCTGAAAGCCGTCTCTGGCTGTGGCTGCAACTTGACTAAAAAATCTGATATCCCAGTTACCCATACATAACCAGTATGTACCATCAGAGGGCACCTTCAGGGTCAGGCGAACGATGTAATCATGGCCATCCTCAAGTATAAGGTTGTCACCAATAACTGTCATCTGAGGTTGCCAACTTTGATCCTGCACCTGAGGATTGGTAATCGCTATACCATCATCAACAATCTCTATTGTAGCATCAGTTTCTCCGTCAGCGAAAGAAGACCATAGGGGAAGTTCTGCCAGTCCCTCAAAGTTCACTTTGGCAAGCGATACCAGCGTATCGTTCTCCTCTTGTGCATTTGCACACAAGCAATTCAGCATGATGATTACGAATAATAAACTCTTTCTCATAACCTCAAGGTTTTATTACCTGATTTTTTCGATTTCATCGTCAAATTGATCTGCATTCCCCTCTATCCCGAATACTTTCTTCAGAAGGTTTTTGCGAATATTAGAAACGTAGGAAGGTACACATTGCTTCAACTTGGCCATCTCGTTGGGCAAGATGTGTACTCGCGACAACAGGCAGATATCATATTCAATCTCTGTCAATGGGGCTGCATCCGGATTCATGATATCATGGAATACGGGGATCTCATATTCCACCAATGAGCGCAACAGTTTCCAGTCGTTGATGGTCGGATACTGTGGTGGGTTACTTTTTGCCATCGACCTAAGGCGCCTTGTGATCTTTGCATTCTTCAATCGATAATCCAAGGCGGCCTCCTTGAAAAGACGGTAACGCCTGAAGAAATACCCAACCAGAATACTTGATATCAGGAGCACGATGATGGCTGTCAGCCAGGCAATCTTAGCCTCCGACTCTTTCTGCTTAGCAAGGAATCTTTGATAATTGAAGTTATAGGAAGCCTGAAATTTCTGAATGTTTTCCATCTCGGAAAGTGAGTAGGCTGAATCATTCAACTCGTAGGCAAGCGTGGCGTATTTGGCGATGGAATCGGAATTCTTTTTCTGTTCATACACCTCTTGCAAGCCTTTACAACCAGCAATTTGATTACGGATGTCCTGCCCGTCGCGCAGTTCCTTCCTAAACCAGTACTCGGCAGAATCAGGTTGATGAGTGGCCAGATAGCATTCACCTTTTATATAATAATAGATCTCAAATCCTTTGGCGATATTCTTATCATCATCAAACAATCCAGATTCTTGCTCATAGAAGCGACTATATTTAAGGGCTTTGGAGAGATCTCCCTTTTTCAATAAGGATGTGATGGTGCTACCTCCAAGTGTACGGGCAGCCCTGTCCTTCCTGCCAATCTCACGGAACTGTTGTGCAGCCCGTTCCTTGATGTAAATAACAGAATCAGGCATCTTAAGGAAATCATATGCACCACTCTGCTGGGAATAGCGTTTGATAGCCTGTAAGGTGTCCTTATCCTTCCAGGCGTAATACTCTGATAGTCTCAGCTCCTTCAACTCGCTACGAGGCTGAACTTGGGTATGATAAATCGAAGCGCACTGTCCATGGATAAGACTTAATAGTTTGTAATTACAATCAGCTTGCGTTGTGTCAGCACAATTTGCGGCCTCGTAATAAGTTACCAGTGCACGAGGTAGTTCGTTGAGATCATAATAGGTACATCCGAGGATATACTTGGCACGCATTTGCTCGTTGGCATTGCCATGGCGGTCGAAGTACAGCACTATGGATTCTGCGAGAGAATCGTTAAGCAATTGTTCACCGTTGCTGTTCTGCAGTTCCAACTCTTCCAATTGCTGCCGCATAGGCGTATTATCGCCTGAGCACCCCGCTGTCAGGCACAGGATGCATAAGCACAACATGATATGGGACAGACCTTCTCGTTTCATCACATGCAAAGATAATCATTAATACGGAAACGGCCAAACAATTTAGGATAATACGTTGTGAAATCTATTCACAAAGACTCGGTGAGTTCCTATTAACGGGAAATAGGGCAAAGTTTACTACAAAAAGAGGGAAATTACAAATAATTTGTTTACCTTTGCAGATCAGAACCCTAAAACCTAAGTAAATGATGAAAAGAATGCAACTATTGATGCTTACTCTTGGCTTGACGATGACCGTGCAGGCACAGAAGGCACCTGTGTTTGAGACTTCTGCCAAGGATGAAATTGCCGCTAACCATTATTTAGCGGGCAGTAACTATCTGGACTACGACCGTCAGTTATCCACAAAGCCGCTGACACCCAGTCCGAAAGGATATGAACCTTTCTATATAAGCCACTACGGACGGCACGGTTCGCGCTGGCTGATCTGGGAAGGTGAATACACCCTGCCCATGAATACGCTGAAAGAAGCCCGTGAGGCAGGCAAATTGACGGAGACGGGCGAAGAGACACTGAAGAAACTGGAAGCCTTCTATCCGACAACCATCAAGCGCTTGGGTGACCTGACGACCGTCGGTGAGCGCCAGCACCATGGCATCGGTAAACGTATGGCCCAGAACTTCCCTGAGATCTTCAAGACAAAGGACCTGAAGATCGATGCGCGTAGTACTGTGGTCATCCGTTGCATCCTCTCAATGATCGCTGAGTGCGAGGAACTGGCGGCCGCCAACCCCACGGCACAGATCCACAACGATGTCAGTGAGTCGCTGCAATATTACTTGAACCAGCCCTGGGAGGGCGTCGTCAAGGAAGAGGGAAAGACCGGCGACAAGGAGGATAATGCCTATAAGCAGAAATACACCCACCCAGAGCGATTGATGAAGGTACTTTTCAATGACCAGCAGTGGGTATATGACAATGTTCGTGCGGGTGACTTCATGCGCCGTCTCTTCGACGTGGCTGCTAATATGCAGAGCCACGACACGGATATCGAACTGCTGTCGCTTTTCACCGATGAGGAACTGTACGACCAGTGGCGTATCCGCAATATCGGCTGGTATCTGGACTATGGCGCTTCACCTGTTTCGGGCACGAAGATGCCGTTCAGTCAGTTGAACCTGCTCAAGAACATCATTGAGACTTCCGACACTGTTACTCAGACACAGGCTACGCTGCGCTTCGGCCATGAGGTATGCGTGATGCCGTTGGCTTGTCTATTGGAACTCGACAACTGTGGCATGGCCGTGGATAACCTCGACGAACTGGATACCTACTGGCGCAACTACCGTATCTTCCCCATGGGTTGTAACATCCAACTGGTGTTCTACCGTCCGAAGAAAGGGAAGGAGGGGGACATCCTCGTGAAGGCCCTGCTGAACGAACGCGAAACTTATATGCCCGCTAGCACCGACAACTGGCCTTACTACAAATGGAAGGACCTGCGTGAATACTATCTCAACAAAATCGCTGCCTTCGAACAGGAGGCAGCGACTAAGTAGATCATGAAGATGACGGCTTAGTTGATCTTCGACGTCATCGGGCTCCGAACACCCTTATAATTCTTCAGGTACGCCTTGGCTGATCCGAAACTCAGGAACAGGTCGAGGCGTACTGGTATATGGTTCTGGTCGTCGGTGATGTAGAAGCGGATCAGTTCGTGGCTCTTGTTGTCCTCCCACTCATAGAACGAGAAGACCAGACAACGGAACTTCTCCTTGGTGTCGCTCACCTTGAAGTTCTCTTTTCCACGGTATTCCAGCCAAGAGTTGCTCAGACGGCGCGCATCACTGATAGGCATGCGGATAATGTCGCCTTTCTTCATCGTTGAGGCATCGAAATTGCGGGCACGGAGGAAGATCGACATCATGTCGTAGATGCAAGCCTTGTATTCCGAGGTCTTCCAGTGCTCCTCACCGTCGGCATCGATACGGTGCTTCTTCAGTTTGCTGTAACCGTGGGGATAACTGTACCAGATCTCATCGACATAATATCTCTCTCCCTCGCGGGCTCCCTTGCGGAAGTAGAGGGGAGAGAGGTCCGTACTGCAGTACGACAGCAACGTGTCGCGCATCGTAAAGTATTTGTCGAGTTTGTCGTTACCACGTGTGATGAGGTAAGATTTCCAGGCGTCTTTCCCATCGAACTTGGTCATCTTTGTGTCCATGGAAGCTGAGCCCACCTTCACCCAGATAAACTTCCAGTTGAAGTAGAGGTCGTAGTTCAGTGACTCGCCCGACTTGAAGGCTGTATTCTCAATGCCGCATTGGGACTGGGCCAGGGATGACATAGCAAAGCCACACATCACGCATATTAAACATAGAATTCTTTTCATTTCTTCTTGATATTAATCTTGTCTTTGTTGTATTCAATACCTAATTCCTGAGCTCGTTTGGCATTGCGATTCTGAAGTTTCTTCTTGTTGCCTCCCTTCTGTTTCGTTAGAGCCGATGGCTTCTGCTTATAACGTGGGGTGCCAGTGAGATTCCATGATTGGGTAAGGTCCCACTTCTCCTTGCATTCGATCTCACGGGTATAGTAATAGACATCCTCCGGCTGCAGATCGGCATCGTAGTCACCCGTATCCCAGATGCCATTGCCGTTTGCATCCACAAAGGCCCTGACATAGTATTTCGCGGGTGTGATATAGTCAAAATGGGCCGTATTGCCCTTGGCCAGCATCTCCTTTACCACGTTGCCTGAAGAATTGAGCAGTTGGACTCTTAGCGGCAGGGTGTCTGTGATCCCGCTGAGGTTGAGGGTCAGGGTACTGTACTCGTCCAGTGCCTTCACCTTGATGCCCTGTTTATAGGGATCGGAGACTAGACCGTAGATGTCCTCGAAGGCTGCCGAGTCGATCTCTAAACTGTACTCTATGTCTGGCTGCCATTCTGCCTGGATCTCAAACTGACGTAACTTCTGCGGCACAGCCAGGAATCTAAAGGGGGCCTCGTACCATACCGAGTCGATCATAGAATAGAGATGGACAGCCGCTGTATCACAGCGCAGCAGGGGCGTGGGCATCTCAATGGTGATCTTCTTGTCAGGATCCATCTTTGTGGGGACGGTGTAGTTCGGTTTCAATGGGGTCACTGGATAGATGGAGTCGTATTTCTCATCCCGCTTCTTTCTCTTCTCCTGCTCTTTCTGCCATTTCTCAAACTCATTGGTCTTCTCCTTCAGCCGTTTCCCATACGGTACCTTAGCCAATATCTCAACGGCCGAGTCTGTCTGAAGGACCAGATTACCCAAGCTGTCGGTCATCATATAACTGATATCCATCCGAAGTGTGTCCTGATTGACGAGTGTCGTGTCGCGCAGCCAGTAGTGGACGGTGTCACGTTTCTCTGTGGCTTCGATGACGAAAGCACTGTCGGCTTCGAAGTTCAGCCCCCTGATGACAGGTAATAAGGAGTCGCCACAACTGAAGAACAAACTGAGTTTCTCTGCATCCTTGCGCTCTGTTTTTACCAGATAACGCTCCGTTGGGGTATGGGTGAACGCCAATAGCGTGATGTCGTCAGGCAGAAAGTGGGTATAGGGCGTCTGCCTGAGGGCGTCAATATGCAGGGAGTCGCGCCAAATGGTGTCGATCCTGATATCGGGTTTGAAATCAGGTATGAACGTCTCGTGATTATAGGCAATCATCTCACTTCTCTGTGAGAAACGGAAGTCACCGTCCATCTCCTGCAGGGCAAAGGCTCTATAAGTGCCGGGGGCAACACCCCTGATGACGAAATGACCGTTGTCGTCAGTGCGGGAGACGCGTATCATAGGCTTGGTCTTGAAGGCCGAGTCAGCCAAGTCGTCGTAAAGTCCCACGGAGATGCCCTTGATAGGTTCCAGGTTACTGGCATCAAGCACGTATCCTGCAACCTCCAGCGTGTCAATCTGTTCACCTGTGGAGAAACTATAGGTGTAACTTCCCATGGGGTTGCCCTCGTTGTTGTCGCTGATAGCGTCGCTGAAATCGATGGTGTATGTCGTGTTCTCCTTCAGCGAGTCCTGCAGTTCCACCACAATCTTCTTACCAGCGGCCCTGATCTCTGGTACCTCTAATTGTGGCGGGGAGACGATGACCTTGTTGGTAGCATCCTCCAACTTAATGAATTCATTGAAGAAAATGGTGATCTTATTAGCCTTGACGTTGGTCGATTGGTCTGCCGGTTCACTGCCAATGACTCTGGGGGGATCATCGTCGAACCATCCGCCGTCAGGGGAGCCCATTCGCGCACAGGCCACGAAAAGTAAAAAGGTAAAAAGGTAAAAAGGCAGGAAAAGACCTTTACCCTCCATCTTCTTTCTGACGATGCTGAATATACCTTTCATTATTTACTCTTTTACTTGTAAAGCCAACAGTTGTTCGATGGTCTCACGGGAGTTGCTCAGACGCGGAACCTTGTGCTGGCCGCCGAGTTTACCGCGTAGTTTTAGCCAGTCGTTGAAGAGGTTCGGTCGCGCCTCGACAATCTCTAAGTGTTGGAGCGTGATATCTTTATAGCGCTTCGCCTCGTAGTCGCTGTTGATCTCCTGCAGGTGCTTGTCGAGCAGGTCTGTAAAAAGTTGGAGGTCTGTAGGACGTTTGGAGAACTCAATAAGCCACTGGTGACGGCACTTTGCCTTCTCGTCCATGAACACAGGGGCAGCTGTATATTCAAGCACCTCCGCACCCGTCTGTTCACAGGCGTAGGCCAGTCCCTGTTCGGCGTTATCGACAATCAACTCCTCACCGAAGGCATTGATAAAATGCTTCGTACGTCCACTGATGATGAACTTATAGGGGTTCGTCGAAGTGAACTGGACGGTATCACCGATCTCATAGCGCCAGAGACCGCACGAGGTGGAGATCACCATGGCGTAGTTCTTGCCTGTCTTTACTGCCCAAAGGGGTACGGGGTCGCCACCCTCCATGGGGATAAACTCATAGAACACCCCATAGTCGAGCATCAACAGCATCGCCTTGTCATTAGGATCATCTTGAATGCCGAAGAAACCCTCACTGGCGTTATAGGTCTCCATATAGTGCATCTTAGGTGAGGTAATCAGGCGTTTGTACTGTTCACGGTAAGGCGTGAAGGCCACGCCACCGTGGAAGAATACCTCGATATTGGGCCATACTTCCTCCAGATGCGTCTTACCCGTGAGTTCCATCATACAGGTGAGCACGGAGAGCATCCATGAAGGTACACCGGAGATATTGGTGACGTTCTTGTTCATGGCCTCTTCGGCAATCCGTTCGCGCTTTACCTCAAAGTCAGAGAGCAAGGCCGTCTGTTTTTTCGGCACACGGACGAAATTCACTAAGGGGTTGATATTCTCAATCAAGATAGCACTGAGGTCACCTACCAGAGAGTCTTTCAGATTATAGTTCGGTGCATGGCTACCGCCGAGGATGAGGCCCTTGCCGTCGAACATCCTCGACTTGGGATTGTTCCGCAGGTAGATGGCTACGGAGTCACGTCCTCCGGCATAATGGATCTTCTGCAGACCTTCAGGACTGACGGGGATGAACTTCGACTTGTCGTTCGTCGTACCAGATGACTTTGCATACCACTTTACCTTGCCTGGCCAGAGGATATCTGCCTCACCATGACGCATACGGTCGATATCACCCTTCAACTCCTCATAGGTGTTGATAGGCACCTGACCGATATAGTTATCATAGTCCTTGATACTGCTAAAGGCATGGTTACGTCCGAATTCCGTATCACTGGCTGTCTCAATCAAATGACTAAGTACAGCCCGCTGTAAGGCCTCGCCTCCATGCTGGTACTTTTCCAAAGCATGTTGGCGGGGTACGAATAGTTTTCCAACAAATTGAGTCAGACTCATTTCTTTGCGCAATTTTGCTGCAAAATTACGCTAAACTTTCGTAATAGGGGAAAAATTTACGATTTTTTTGTATAATAAGGTATAAAGCAGTCTTCCTGTCTAAAGCATAGCGAGCGCTTGATTCTCGGCGGCTTCCATGATCTCTCGTTCTCCAGGACCCTTGTCGTTGATGCCGCAGAGATGCAGGATGCCGTGGATGATCACACGGTGCAGTTCTTCGTCGTAGGGACGGCCGAACTTGTCGGCATTGGTGAAGACGGTGTCAAGCGAGATGACGATATCCCCGCTGAGCGTATGCTTCTCCGTATAGTCAAACGTGATGATATCAGTATAGTAGTCGTGACCTAAATACTCGTTGTTCACCTCTAGGATCTTGTCGTCATTGACGAACAAATAGCCGATTTCACCGATCTTTTTGCCGTATGACTCCGCTACACGATGAATCCAATTGGATGTTTCACGTTTCTTGATATTAGGGAACTTCACCCCCTCTGCCTCGTATGTAATCATCTCTAAACTATAAACTTTAAACTGTCAACCCTTTTTTGGCAAGAAAGGACTCACATCGACGCCGAAGTGCGACAGTTCGCGCAGGGCACTCGAAGAGACGCTGGCCAGTTCCGGCTCCGTATAGAGCAGGATAGTTTCGATGCCGCCGAGCTTGCGGTTGAAATCAGCCTGCCACTGCTCATACTCAAAATCGCTCACCGTACGCACGCCTTTCACGATGAATTGGGCATTTTCCATCTTGGCGAAGTCCATCGCCAGTCCGTGGTAGGGCTTCACCTCAATACGCTCATCGTCGGCATAGAGGTCACGGATGGCCTGCATCCGCTCCTCGGCAGGACGCATGTTCGGTTTATGCACATTGTCACCCACCACACCGATGACCAGACGGTCGAACAGTGGCAAAGCACGGCGCACGATACTGTCGTGGCCGATGGTGAACGGGTCGAAACTCCCAACGAATATTCCTGTTCTCATGAGTCAAATAGGTTTGGTTCCATGATATTGCCGCCATAGGGGTTGCGGCCAAAATGCTTGTAAGCCAGTTCTGTCACCATACGGCCACGGGGCGTGCGCTTGATGAAGCCTTCCATGATCAGGAACGGCTCATAGACCTCCTCAACGGTGCCGGCATCCTCACCGACGGCAGTGGCAATCGTCGTAATACCCACAGGACCGCCCTTGAACTTGTCGATGATTGTCAATAGGATCTTATTATCGATTTCATCGAGACCATACTTGTCGATGTTCAGGGCCGTGAGGGCAATTTTGGTGATCTTGGTGTCGATACGCCCGTCACCTTTCACTTGGGCGAAGTCACGCACGCGGCGCAACAGGGCGTTGGCGATACGGGGTGTACCGCGGCTGCGTCCTGCAATCTCTAAGGCAGCATCTTCCGTGATGGGCATGCCGAGGATACGGGCAGAGCGCTCCACAATGGTCTGTAGCGTCTCAGGCTCGTAATACTCTAAGTGCATGTTGATGCCAAAACGGGCACGAAGCGGAGCCGTCAACAGACCGCTACGGGTGGTGGCACCTACGAGGGTAAAAGGATTTAGGTCAATCTGGATACTCCTTGCCGAGGGACCCTTGTCGATCATAATATCGATGCGGTAGTCTTCCATTGCCGAGTACAAATATTCCTCCACGACGGGCGACAGACGGTGGATTTCATCGATAAAAAGTACGTCGTTCTTCTCTAATGAGGTGAGGATACCTGCCAGATCACCAGGCTTGTCAAGCACGGGACCAGAGGTGATCTTGAAACCCACCCCGAGTTCATTGGCGATGATATTGCTCAGCGTGGTCTTTCCCAGTCCAGGAGGGCCGTGCAATAGGGTATGGTCGAGGGGCTCGCCACGGTATTTGGCGGCCTCTACGAACACCTGCAGGTTTTCCACGATATTCTTCTGTCCGCTGAAATCGGAGAAAGCCAGTGGGCGCAGGGCGTTCTCAAAGTCCTTCTCGCCTTGGGAAAGCCGTTCCTCGCGTATGTCAAAATCTTCGTCTATCATATTTATTTTTCGCTATCGGTTGCAAAAGTACGAAATAAATTTGTAATTTTGCCCGCTGAATCGAAAAAAACTGAATGATATGTTGAAGATAATGCAGCAGACGAGTCGTTGGCTGGCCTCGAACGCCTCACTTTTCATCATCGCCATCGCCGTGTTTACCTTCTTCGTACCCGATACCTTCGGGTGGGTAAGAGGTAACACGCAGACCGTCATCCTTGGCTTGATCATGCTGACGATGGGGCTAACGCTGACGACGGAGGATTTCAAAATCCTGGCCCGTCGTCCCCTTGATATCCTGATAGGTGCTTGTGCTCAGTTCTTCATCATGCCATGTGTGGCATGGTTGTTGGTGCGTGTGTTCCATCTGGAACCGGCCTTAGCCCTGGGTATCCTGCTGGTGGGCTGTTGTCCTGGTGGCGTGTCGAGTAATATCATGTCGTATCTCTGTCATGGTGACGTGGCATTCTCTGTCGGCATGACCTGTGCCTCCACACTCTTAGCGCCCGTGATGACACCGCTGCTCATGGAACTGACGGCTGGGGCCATCATCGAGATTGATACCATCGGCATGTTCCTGAACATCCTGATCGTGACGATTATTCCTGTTGGAATCGGCTGTTTTCTGAATTATACTTATTCCCACAAACCGAGTTTCCCTACCATCCAGTCGCTGATGCCTGGTATGAGTGTTATCTGTCTGGCCTGTATCGTCGGTGGTGTCATCTCCACTGTCCATGACGCCTTGATAGCGCGTGGTCTGCTGCTCTTCGTTTGGACATTCGGTGTGGTGTTCTGCCACAACTCCTTAGGTTATCTGTTAGGTTGGATGTCGGGGAAATTAGCTGGTTTCAATACTGCGAAGAAACGTACCATCTCTATTGAGGTGGGCATGCAGAACGCAGGACTGGCCACCGTTTTGGCCTCCACGTTCTTTGCTGCCCAGCCGCTCTCCGTCCTGCCCTGCGCCATCTCCTGTGCCTGGCACAGCATCAGTGGCACGATCCTCGCGGGAATCTTCCAGAAATGGGATGAACGAAAAGGTGCCAGGCTTTCTGACTGACACCTTTTTATCTTACACCTCCGCCGAAACCTCCGCCTGAGAAGCCTCCGCCTCCGCCCCATGAGGCATGACCTCCGTGACCGGACGAACGGGCTGAGGCACGGGCCTCGCGCTCAGCCTTGTTCATGGCAGCACGCGTGGTACTGGAGTGCATGGTAGAGTAGATTGTCGGCAGGGTTCTGTCATCGGCCATCTGGTTGGCTACCTGATCCATGTTGAAGTACTCAGGATTGATCTTCTTCATGTCCTTGATCACCTGATCTGCGATGCCGAAGAGTGTGGCGTATATCATATAGTCCTTCCAAAGCGATACCTCCTGCACATGACGCTCATCGAGGAGCGAGAACTCCTTGAGGAACTTCTTCAGACCAAACAACTGGCGCACCTCATCAAGACGGTGTTTGTAGTTCGAGATGCCTGTCTTAGCATGGAGGATCTGGATAAATGAGTCAGTGGCTCCCTGGTTATAGGTGTCCTTCATCCACGATTTCAGTTCCTTGGGCTCCAGAATGGTGTCTTCACCAGCCGCCTTTTTGAAGATGTTATGCACCTGTCGCAACAGCACGGGCTGATGGGCGATGTCCTCCATCTCATGGATGACGAAGTTACTCGTGGTCTTCCCCTTCTCATTCGTCTGCTGCTCGATGCTGATACCACCCATGTCGATGAGTTTTAGGATACAGGCAGAGAGCAGGTTGTTATAGTTAGCCCCCGTGTACTTATAGGCATTGATCACCTTGTTGGCTTCCTGTAGGTCACCACCGAGGGGGATATCGCGATACCATAACAAATCCTTCTTCACTTTCTTTCGCGCGTACCATACATATAATAAGTACCAGATACCAGCAATGATAGGCAGGAAGAAGAAACTGAAGACGATCAGGAGGAGAATAAGGGTGTCCTCCCATGTCCACTCGTCACTACTCGAGGAATTGTAGTCGCTGCCTTCAAAGGCGAGATTCTTCACCTGTTCGAAACTTCCCTCCCTGACGTCAGCGGGCTCGAACATGCCTTTGTTGAACCGCGCCATAATGATCATCGCACTGCGGTTCTCGAAAGGTTCACTGCTTTCAGCCACAATCTGGTAGTTCATAAAGCCGACCTCACCGTTATAACGGAAGCCCCAGATACCGGTGTTTTCGGCTGTGAACTGCAGGGTGTCCTCAGCCTCTATGGTTAGTTTCACGTGGTCGGGCAGGGGAGAGATGCCTTGGGCTACGAACATATAGTTGAAGCCGTCGGCATCCTCATAGCCTTTCACGAGGTTCGTGACGGTATAACTGGTGGTGTAGGTGCGTTCGCCGCTGTCGCCAAGTCCCCAACAGAGTTCATAGCCGTTATGCTTGTTCACGACACCGCACTTTCCTGCCTTCCAACTCCGGCTCTCGTTGATGTCCCAGGCACCGATGTTCGTGAATGCCTGTTCGGTTTCGTCCGTCACCATGAGGTCGCGCACCTCACTGCCATTCAGGTTGCCGATGGGGATATAGCACTCCGTCCCTTCCGAATCAATGCTCATCTGGCGGGTCTCCGTGATGCGGGCATCACCGTTTCGTGACAACCCCACTCGGATGCTGAGGTCATGGAGTTGTGGACGTGCTGATGCTGCGGTTGATGCCAATAGCATCAATAACAGGACAACTTTACTTTTTGAAAGCTTCATCGAGGTTCGGATAACTCTTCTTCTGTTCTTCGTCTGCCTTGAGGTAATCCTTCGGGTCGAAGTGGAGCATAGAGGCTACGATGCTTGACGGCCACTGGCGCACCATACGGTTCATCTTCGTGGCGGTGTCGTTGTAGATCATACGCGACATGCGTACATTCTCCTCGTATTGCTTCACGCCATCCATCGTCTCCTTGTAAAGACTGGCGGCCTTCAAGTCGGGATACTGCTCGCCGATGGCAATCAATCGTCCCATCACCTGACTTAGGGCACTTGACTGTTCGTTGACGGCCTCGGGTGTGTTCACCTGTTCACCACGACGCTGCTTGATAACCTCGATCAGCGTCTCCGACTCGTGCTTGGCATACTGTGCAGCCGTCTTGGCCAGTGCCAGTACGGCATCCCAACGACTGTTCAACTGAACCTCAATCTGACTGAGGGCGTTCTTACATAATTCATCCAGATTCACCAACGAGCGCTGGGTAGAGATGAAATAACCAATGACGATGACCGCCAAAACGATAATAACAATGATTGTAATGCTCATAATTTTAATGAATTTAGTTCTTTGGGTACAAAGGTACAACTTTTTTGTGAATTGTACCTTATTTTTCGTTTTATTATCATTTTATATTTTTTTTAGATTTCAAATGATATGACTTATTGGGAAATTTATTACCTTTGCAGCCAGTTCGAGTTTTCCAAAACGGACAACTTTTGACAATTAAAAAACAAAAAAGTTTCCCAAAACGGATCACTTTTACCTGAGGCAGTCGCATAAACATTAACAAACAATACAATGGAAATTAAAAACTTTACCATCACCAAACGAGATGGGTCCCAGGCCCAGTTCTCTCTCGACAAGATCATGAATGCCATCGTGAAGGCATTCGACAGTGTGGAATGCCCTGCCGACTTAGGTACTATTTCCAAGATCATCAGCCATCTGGATATCCACGACGATATCACGGTGGAGAATATCCAGAACCAGGTGGAGGAGGCGCTCATGCGCGAAGGCTTCTACCAGGTAGCCAAGTCGTTTATGCTCTACCGTCAGGCTCACACCGAGGACCGTGAGACATTGGCCAAACTGCAGTTCCTCTCAGAGTATTGCGAGTCGGTGAATGCCGCCACAGGTTCCAAGTACGATGCCAATGCTAACGTGGAACACAAGAACATCGCTACGCTCATTGGCGAGTTGCCCAAGTCTAACTTTATTCGTTTGAACCGTCGTCTGCTCACCGACCGTATCAAAAAGATGTACGGCAAGGAACTTGCCGACGAATATATCAACAAACTGACCCACCATTTTATATATAAGAACGACGAGACCTCGTTGGCCAACTACTGTGCCTCCATCACGATGTACCCCTGGCTCATCGGTGGTACCGTGGCTATCGGTGGTAACTCCACGGCTCCCACGAACTTGAAGTCGTTCGCTGGCGGTTTTGTCAATATGGTGTTCATGGTCAGTTCAATGCTGAGCGGTGCCTGTGCCACGCCCGAGTTCCTGATGTACATGAACTACTTCATCGGCAAGGAGTTCGGTGAAGACTATTGGAAGCGTCCCAACGATCAGGCCGACCTCTCGCTGAAAAAGCGCACCATTGACAAAGTGATCACCGACTACTTCGAGCAGATCGTCTATACGCTGAACCAGCCCACGGGTGCCCGTAACTATCAGGCCGTATTCTGGAATATCGCCTACTACGACAAGTATTATTTCGAGTCAATATTCGGTGACTTCTACTTCCCCGATGGCTCGAAGCCCGACTGGGAGAGCCTCTCTTGGTTACAGAAGCGCTTCATGAAGTGGTTCAACAAGGAACGTACGAAGACTTTGCTGACTTTCCCCGTGGAGACTATGGCATTGCTTACCGACGAGAACGGTGATTGCAAGGATCCTGAGTGGGGTGACTTCACTGCCGAGATGTATAGTGAGGGCCACTCGTTCTTCACCTACATGAGCAACAACGCCGACTCGCTGAGTTCCTGCTGTCGTCTGCGCAACGAGATCACTGACAATGGCTTCAGTTATACCCTCGGTGCAGGTGGTGTATCCACTGGCTCGAAGTCTGTGCTCACCATCAATCTGAACCGCTGTATCCAGTTTGCCGTGAACCACGAGCTCGACTACCTCGACTATTTAGGTTCGGTCATCGACCTCTGCCACAAGGTGCAGTTGGCCTATAACGAGAACTTGAAGGAACTGCAGAGCCACGGTATGCTGCCGCTCTTCGATGCCGGCTATATCAATATCAGCCGCCAGTACCTCACCATCGGTATCAACGGTCTCGTGGAGGCTGCCGAGTTCATGGGTCTGAAGATCACGCCCAACGACGACTACCTGCACTTCGTACAGGGCATCCTCGGCCTCATCGAGCAGTATAATAAGAAGTACCGCACGAAGGACGTGATGTTCAACTGTGAGATGATTCCTGCCGAGAATGTGGGTGTGAAGCACGCCAAGTGGGATCGTGAGGATGGCTACTTCGTACCGCGCGACTGCTACAACAGTTACTTCTATGTGGTGGAGGACGACTCCCTGACCATCATCGACAAGTTCAAGCTCCATGGCGCACCCTATATCGAGCACCTCACTGGTGGTTCTGCTCTGCACATGAACCTCGAGGAGCATCTCTCGAAGGAGCAGTACGCCCAGTTGTTGAAGGTGGCTGCCAAGGAAGGCTGTAACTACTTCACCTTCAACATTCCCAACACCGTCTGCAACGACTGTGGCCATATCGACAAACGCTATCTGAAGGAGTGCCCGCACTGCCATTCCAAGAATGTCGATTACATGACGCGTATTATCGGCTACCTGAAGCGTGTGTCTAACTTCTCTCAGGCCCGTCAAGAGGAGGCAGCACGTCGTTACTACGCACTGGCAGACTAAGCGATGCTGAAATACGTTAACACAGGCATCGTATTTCAGGAGATACCCGACGAAGTGACATTGGCAATTAACATCTCTAATTGCCCGTGTCACTGTCCTGGGTGTCATAGCCATTACCTCTGGGAAGACATTGGCCTCCCCCTGAACGCCGATGCCATCGATGCCTTTGTAGAGAAATACGGTGATGATATTACCTGTATCGCCTTCATGGGCGGTGATAACGATCCGAAGGGTGTCAACCTCCTCGCCCAGTATATCCACGAGGAACATCCGCAATTCAAGGTGGCTTGGTACAGTGGCAAGACCGTTATCTCCGCCGCTATCTATAAGCAGGACTTCGACTACATCAAGATCGGGCCCTTCATCAAGCACCTTGGTCCTTTAAAGAAGCCCACCACCAACCAGCGCCTCTATCGCCAGAATGCCCAGGGTGAGTTTGAGGACATCACTTC
>Ga0310690_10003182_pt1 | contig 25099 bp, 16 predicted proteins | sample AusTroGonzalo_MG_2_FD_207661 | JGI IMG/M metagenome (GOLD analysis project Ga0310690, IMG submission 207661) | Bovine rumen microbial communities from tropical cattle in Woodstock, Queensland, Australia - Gonzalo_04 (v2) (version 2) | ecosystem: Host-associated > Mammals > Digestive system >... | reverse complement strand
TACTCGGCTTCCATCTCCTCGTCGCTCATGCTTTCGCCTGCCGAAATGCACTTTTGCAGTTCATCAAGATTCAGTCCGGAGCCTCCGTAGGTCTGGAGCTCTTTGATGATCTCCCTTAAGACTTCGTAGATGTGGTGCGTCCTCAGGACGTTTATCCCCTTCCAGCCGGCCGAGAGCCAGGACATGGTCGCGAAAACGTAGCGATCCTTGTCGAGCTCTATGCTGACCGTAAAGGAGCGGTAATAGTCCATGGTCGTTTCCATCCAGCCGGCGCCTGGGAGCGTAAGCCCTTTTTCCGTGGAATAGAAATAAAGCCCGGGACATTTTGGATCGATCAAAGCGCCTTTCCGGCTGATGCTGGAAGGAGTTTCCATCAAAGTCCCGGTCAGCATAACGCGGCGCCCCTTAACGTTTCCCTGGACGTATATCCTCGTGTTGGTGTAGCAGTAGTAGGCTCCGGAGACTTCGTTCGGCGCGATGATGTCGTAGTTCAAGGAAAAATCTCTTGTCAAAACGCCATCCGGTGCGGAGAACATTTTTTCCGCAATTGTTTTGCTTTTATTCGAAAGCTCTTTGGAAAAGCGCAGCGTCGAATAGACGGCGTGATCGGGAAGCAGAGGCGAGCAGAATATTTTTCTCTCCTCAAAGGAATTCGTCAGAACGCCTATCGCCATGGCGCCGAAGACGCCGTTCGAACAGGGCAGTTCCCAGGCCAGGTCGGTGTAAGCGTTGCTTATGACAAAATCAACGAAAGGCTCCAGTTCCGAGCAGGAGATGTTCTTGTCAAGGTTCGTCGCCTCCTTGGCCAGCACGTCAAGGGGAGAAATGGCCTCCCTGGGCGCAGGATAATATTTCAGTCCGGAGAGGTCTATGGTCAGGGCGCTGATGACTTTCTCCCCCGCCTTGGTCTGGACGGAATCAAGCCCAAAGATGGCGCAGGCGTCCGCTGCCCACATAAGAAGTGCGAAAGACGCGGAAACGATAATACTTTTCATCTTCATACCTATGATTTTATCAAAAAGCGGGCGTGTTTCAATTTTAGGCTTCTTTTTCGCATGGAGTTAATACCTATATTTAGATAGAATGATAATTGAAAATCAATATTGGAACTTATTTTTATGTTCAGGCTCTTCCTTCTTCTTTCAGTTTCGCTCTCAGTTCTCTCCGCCTTCGGAGAGGATGGCACTCCCTATTTTGGCAACGCCAAGGACATCGGCTGGGGCTACGGAATTGAGGAAGGACATGAGGCCTGGGACTTAGGCGTCGTCTATTTGGAAAGGAGCCCCCGCTATCCCAATCAAATGCGCAGCATAGGCAGCTCCAACCGCCCCAAGCCAAGCGACGATGTGACCTGGACCGCCCACATCTACAAAAACGGCGGAACGCTTCCCGACCTCGGCGGCTTCACAGTCCGCTGGATCATGAACACGAAGACCTGCGCCGAAACGAAAATAGAAGTTGACAAGCAGGAAAAAGATTTCTACTCCTCCAGTTTCAAATGGACTGTTCCCTGCGATTATCGCTATGATTTCACAAAGCCCCTCACAAACACTTTGACGGCGGTCATCGTCCCTCCCGCCGGCCTAACTGACCGCAACCCTTCCAACGACTTTCTGCGCGTTTATATGGACGCGCTGCCCATAACCGTTCCCGTCTATACGGAAACTTTCGAACGCTACACCGATCCTACAAAGCTCTCCTTCTTCGACCGCATGAACGACTGCTTCGAGTGGACCAACAAACGCTTCGAAGCAGCCAAGTATCCTATGTCTCCCTACGGGATCATAGACAGACTGAGAATAGACAAGCTTTACTTTGTGGACAAGGAATTCCTGGAAACGCGCTTCACGGGAGACCCTGACGCGGCCACGACAGTCATCTTCAACGAGCAGGGGCCGCTGGGCAACTACCGCGGATTCGACTGGTACTGGATCGGACAGAATTTCTGGTGGAACGGCCACGGGATCTTCTCCGAAAGAGGTTACGGCGCCTTCTGCCACGAATTCGGCCACTCCCTGCAAGTCCCCGACACTTACATCTTCAACATCCGGCCGGAACTGAACGACGTGACCGGCGAAGAGATCCCCTGCGCCTGGATGGACACTCCCGGCAAGCGCTGCATGATGCGGGACAGCTACACTCGCTATTCCCACTTCTCCGAGCTTTCGGCCTACGAAGCCAACCGCCAGGCCGGCGTAATCAGGAAGCAGCCCTCCGAGGAAGCCTATTCCTACGGCCGCGAATACAAAGGCTGGTTCATAAGCGACCTGCCGAAAAAACTGCGCTTCAAGCTTTATTCGCAAAACGGACGGGAACTCTTGGGAGCAAAAGTCAGGATCTACCGCTGCGCGGACCGGGGATATTTCATCGGCGTGACCAACATAGTCATGAAGGAATTAGCTTACCCGGAAGGCGGGATCTGCTTCGATCCCAAGTTCCAGGCTGAAAGAGGCAAGCACGGCGTCAACACCTTCTTCATAACCGTGGGCGAAGGCGAAGGCAGAAGATCGCTGGTCCTGGACCAGCTGCGCTTCAACTACCGCTACGCAAAAGGCGAAACTTATCTGCAGTCTTTCTCTTTCACCAACGATTACCGCGAAACAAAATTAACTGATCTTAGCTGCAAAATCAATAACGATACGGCGGTCTGGAAGATCAACCTGAGCGACTCAGACGGCGCCTCCATGAGGATCTCCCCCACCGTTTCCGGTCTGAAGAAAAAAAGTTTCAGTCCGTTTTGCCCCAATTTCCTGCATGACATCAAGACAAACGAAAAAGAGCTGAGTTTCTACTTTCAAGCCCGCTCCAAAGACTGCGTCCCTACGCCGATCTACGAATTCAATTGTAATGTTGAGGATATAAAAGCAACTTTTAAGGAAATAGAATGATGAAAAGAAGTCCGCTTCTCGTAATTTTTGCGCTTGTCTTGAGTTTCCAAGCCCTGGCCGCCTGGGACCTGGGCATCGCCTGGATCGAACGTACTGAGAAGTACCCCAATCCCAAGGACGCCGACAACGTCTTCAACCGTCCCGAACCGGGCGACACCGTTCACTGGACCGCCAACATCTATTCCAACAGCGAGGACGCTTCCGGCGACGTCACCGCTTACCTCAAATGGTACGTCAACACTAAACTGGAAGCCGTGCATACCCAGACCTTCTCCAAGGCCGTGGGCATCTATACCGACGGCTACACCTGGACCGTTCCTGAGAACTACACCTACGACTTCACCAGACCGCTTACCAACAAGCTCTCTGTCGTCATGAGCTATCCTGGCTCCACCAGGGACAACAACACAAAAAACAACTCCCGCGAGATCTTCCTTGACGCCATGACCTTCAACGTCAAGGTCTATACCAACACTTTCTGGAAATACACCGTCAAAGGCAATTCGCCCAAATCCTTCTATGACAACCTGGAGGACACCATCCAGTTCATGAACGGCCGCTACTCCGCCATGTCTTATCCTCTGGCACCCTACGGCATCATAGACCGCTACAGAGTCGATCATGTTGAAATGATGAACGTAGCTAAGGATCCCACCCGCTTCCAGGGCAATGAGAACTACTACACCACGATCTCTTACAGCGAAGGCGACGACTACGGCGGATATCTGGGCAACCCCTACGACTGGATCGGACAGACTTTCCTTTGGAACGGCAACGGAGTCTTCTCTACCATGGGACACGGCGCTCTTTGCCATGAGACCGGCCACTCCTTCGGCTACCCAGACACCTACCGTTTCAACATGCCGGCCGACAACAACAAAGTCTTCGGCGAAGCCTACACCTGCAACTGGGGCGATCCCACGGGCAAGGAAGACATCATGCGCTACTGCTACAACGGCACTAGAGACGTCTTCACGGAGCTGGAGTGCGCGACCATTAATTTGAAAGCCGGCTCCCAGCGGCGCTATCCCCCGGAAATGCACAACGGCGTGAAGGGCTGGATGTTCGCCTGCCTACCCACCAACATCTGCATAAAGGTTTACGGCGAGAACGACCACGAGCTCTGCCAGGCCAAAATATTGGTCTACCGCGGGACCGGCAGCGCCTACGAACTGGCATTCGGCAACACCAATCCCAGCTACACCCTCACTTACGATCGCGGCGCCAAATTCACTCCCAATTACAGCTACGACAACAACAACCTTTACTACAACAGCTTCATCTTCAAACTCCCTGGCGACGACAAATCAAATTACAAGATCATTGACAGCCTGAGGCTGAATTACGAATATCTGAAAGGACACGCGGACGTTTGCGTCTTCTCTTTCACGAACGCGAACTACAAGGTGACGGAGCCTTCTTCCATCGTGATAGGCGACGGCAGCGACACCACTTTTTCTCTGAAGAACGAACTGCATTTAAGCTATCCTGAAAACACTGCCAAGATCCGCTGGGCCTATTCCGAAGCCGGCTTAAACAACGCTGAATGGCAGGACATCTCCGAGACGATGGAGATGGTCTTTGACAGAAACGGAAAGCTGAACATCTATTTCCAGACGCTTTCAGATGACTGCGTCCTCTCCGACGTTTACGTAAGGGAAATCACCGTCACCACCGATTGGGACTTCGGATTAGCCTGGCTTGAGCGTACTCCCAAATACGGCATCGGCAAATACGACATTGGCAGCACCTACCGTCCCGAGCCCGGCGACAATCTTACCTGGACCGCCAACATCTATTGCAACACCTCGCTCACCAACGATCCCATCGACGTCGTAGTTGACTGGTATGTCAACACGAAAAGAGAAGCCTCCCATACTAACAGCTTCAGGATCATCAGGGATCTCTATCAAGACGAATTCAAGTGGACCATGCCGGACACCTACGTCTATGACTTCACCAAGCCGCTTACGAACATCATCCGGGCCGTCATAAGCTATCCGGAAGGCTACTTCGACCACAACGTCAGCAACAACGTTCTGGACGTTTATATGGACGCCCTCTCTTTCGGCGTGACCGTCGTGGACGCCACTTTTGAGAAGTACACCACTTCCTCCAGAAAGTCCTTCTACGACTACATGAACGACACCATCAATTACATGAACGCCCAGTACGCCAGAGCGAAATCTGTCCTGGCGCCCTACGGCATCATCGACCGCTACAGAGTCGGATATCTGAAGCGCCAAGCCAGCCAATACACTAACATCAATCCTCCCGACAGCACCAACTGCACGACGCAGCTCTTCTTCAACGAGGGAGGCTCCATGGGCGCTTTTTACAACGCCCCCTACTACTGGATCGGCCAGACCTTCGCCTCCGGCATTTTCGACATGTCCGGGCACGGCGCCCTCTGCCACGAATCCGGCCACTCCCTGCAGCTGCCTGACACCTACCGCTTCGACCTTTCGGAGGAGAACAACAAGGTCAACGGAAAATCTTGGGGCTGCAAATGGATGGACCCTCCCGGGATGCAGGACATCATGCGCTTCTGCTACGACGGCTGGGGCGACATCTTCTGCGGCGTAGGCCCTGCCGCCGCCAACCTCCAGGCCGGCGTTTACCGCCGCTCGCCTCCCGAGATCTATTCCAACGAATTCTGCTACTCCGTCGGCTGGATGTTTCAGTATCTGCCCACCTCCATCGTCGTGAGAGTCCACCATACGGACGGCCGCGAACTAGACCAGCTCCCCATCCAGATCTATCGCGGCGGCGGAGAAGGCTACTACATGCAGTTCCCCAACTCCCACTACGAATGGCGGAAGATCTACAATAAAGGCGGCATCCGCTTCGAGCCTCAGTGCCGCTACGACAACAGCAAGATCTTCGAAAACTGCTTCATGCTGAGCATGCGCTGCACAGGCACGCCCTTCGATATCCTGGACGTTCTGCGCCTCAACCATCTCTGCATGCTGCAAGATAGCACCAACACGGTAGTCTTCTCTTACACAAACGATTTCAAGACCGCGGAAATCACCAGCCTGAAGCTCAACGACGGCGCAACTGAAACATTGTCAAGAGACATTACCTTAACTCTCAGCACCGACAACGCCACCAGAAAAGCTAGATGGGCCTATTCCGAGGAAGAGCTTGAAAACACTGAGTGGGAAGACAGTTTCACCACCAAAGCCATCACGCTCCCGGAAGAGGAAACAAAATATACGATCTACGCCCAGGTACTCTCAAGGGACTTCGTCCCCTCTTACGTAAAGAGCGCCGAGATAACCCTCGTTCCAGAACCAACAGCGCTGCTGCTCCTAGCACTTCTGGCTCTGCTTAGAAAGCGCTAATTAAAGCGTTGGCGGATATCGGAAAGTGATGGAAGCTTGCCGGTGAAGGCATGGGAAATGCTGTCAACAATACCGGCAAGATAAGCCTTAAGAAAAGAGCCTGGCGCGCGGTACCTGAGCATATTGGAGAGATAATAGAGATGGTACAGCGGCTGCCAGAAAAGCATGAAGACGAGGAACTGGAATAGCGTTCCGTAGCGTTTGATAAGGACAGCGCGATTGCGGGCAAAGATGTAAGTTTGTAAGGGATTGGTTAGTCCGAGCCTTCTGGCGTCCGACCTTTTCACTTCCTGCATGTGGTCGGTCACGGCGGAGAGAAGGAATTCCGCGCGGTAGCCAAGTTTCGCCATGCGGCGGCAGTAGTCCTCGTCCGCCATGGTTGAGAAGAGCCGGTCGTCCATCAAGCCCGTCGCCTGGGCGGCCTCTTTTTTTATGAGTGTGGCGTTGGGGACTCTGTATGTCGGGTATGTTTCCTGCTCCTTGGGGAAATTCTTATCTCTCAAGATATTCCTGCCGCTCCACAGCGAGGTCTCTCCCCCGCAGAAACAGACGGTTTTTGGATCGTCGTAGCCGTTCAAAAAGAGCGGAAGAACGATGCCGAGTTTCTGGTCGGAGAAAAGTTTGTTCTGCAGTTTCTCGAGCATGTCGGGAGCGACGATGTTGTCGTCGTCGAGAAGCAGCAAGGAATCGGTCGTGAAAGATGAGAGCGCCTGGTTGTGGCAGTAGGAAAGGCCGAAATTTTCTTTGTTCTCAAAAACTTTGACCTGCGGGAATTCATTTTTGAGCATCTCCGCCGTGCCGTCCGTAGAAGCGTTGTCGTAAACCCTCACTTCATCCGGAACTAGCGTTCCGTTGAGAACGGAAGCAAGGCATTCTTTCAGGATTTTCTGCCTGTTGTGGGTTATGACGGCAACGGTGACGCTCGGCATATCAGGGGATCTCCACGTAATGGATATCGGCTCTGTTCCTTAAGAAGAGCAGCCACTTGTCGCGGTTCTCATCCAGGACCTGCTTTATGAGATATTCCATCAACGCCACCCGCGACTCTTCAAAGGAATTGGTGTAGGCGGGCGCTTTTCTTGTTACGTAAAGAAGATGCGCGCCAAGCGGCGAGACCACGACGCCGCTCGTGTTGGAGATCGCCAATGCGAAAGCGGCGTCGTGGATCACTTTGGGAACTGAGTTGGTGTCCCCTTTCCTCAGTTCGCCCACCATGCCGTCGTGCTGGGAGGAACGGCATTCTGAGTAGTCCCTGGCCGCCTTGGCGAAAGTTATGTACTTGTGGTCTATCTGGTCTTTGATGTAATTCAGGTATTCGTCGGCGTAAACTTCCTTTGAACCGTCCGGCAGAAGCCTCTTGTCGAGGGAGATTTGGATATGCGAGAGCCAGAGGCGCTCGGGAAGGATCATATGATCTTTCAAAAGCTCATAGGTCTCCTTCAGCTGCTCCTCGGTAGGCGGCTCGAGATGCATGTCCCTTGTGAAGACCTTCAAGGCCTCAAGATCGTCCTTAACGTCCTTCTCAAGTTCCTCTAAGGTCACGTATCCCCTTTCCTGGAGGTAATTGATAAATTGGTCGGAACCGCCCAGGTCGTCGATCATTTTTGAGATATGCGCTTTGATCTCCTCGTCGCTTATGGTGACGGGAGACTCCTTGATCCTCTGCTTCACAAGCTCCTCGTTGATCATCTGCTCGAGCTTCTGGGTGCGCATCTTTTTAAGAAGCTCATATGTCACGGGAGGATTGTGCTTCTCGTATTCCTCGCCCCAGTTGGAAATGTAGAGTTCCAGCGTCTCAGACATCAAGGGAACGCCGTTGACGGTCGCAATCACGCGGTTGGTCAGCGCATTCTCTCTGTCAGCGGGCGTTTCGGAAATGTCGCAACCCAAAAGGATGAGAGCGAAAAGCAAGGGAATATACTTCACCATTCCTCCTCCTCAGAGCGGGATCTTTTCGCGCGCGGCCTGGGATCTTTTTTTGCGAAGCGTTCCAGATCTTCCCTTCTCATCTTTTCCTTGCGCTCGCTCTTGCAGGCGTGGTAGCGGCTGCGGCGGCGGGAATGGCGGAACACTTCCACTTCCTCTGTTTTGACGTCTTCAGACAAAGTTATTCCTCGGTGAACTGGCGTTTCAGCTGTTCCATCTCGCGTTTTTCCTTGTTGGGATCGGAGATGAGGTTAAGGAAGGTCTTGACCTTTTTCTGCTTCGGCTTGACGGTGACCATGGAGCGCTGGGATCTGAGCCGCTTGTCGCCGTGCAGAGCTTCCAGGTAATAGACGCCGGGCTGCACGTGCTTAAAGATGTAGAAGCCTTCCTTAGAGTAGGTGTCGGCCTCCATATGGATGAGCATACCGTTGGAGCGGGCGTCCCTCAGAATCACCCTGGCGTCCAGATGGCGCAAAGGATTGCCGTCCATCAGGACGTAGCCGTAAAGGTCTCTTCTGTCTCTGTCGACCGATATTCTCACGCCTTCGTTAGTCAGCGTGATCGGGAAATAGTAGAAGCGGCCTTCGTTGATCCTTTCATCGATGAAGCGTTTGCGGCGTTCCAGGACCATCGTGTAGCGGCCCGGGGTGATGTCCCTGATGCAGAAGAGGCCGTTGGTGACGACCAAGCCTCCCGCCTGGGCGCCCTCCTGGTTCATGAGGCGTAAAAACACGCCGCGCTGGGCGTCCTCGCCGTCCACCGTAAGCTTGCCGTAAATTGTCATCGGCATCACGAAGCGGATGTTGACGTCGTAGCGGCGGCCGGGCGTCAAGACCATGTTCGTGAAGAAGAACTGGTTCTTGTAGTGCGCCGTAAGAGTGTAATAGTTGGAAGAGGTGATGTAGTAGGCATAGGTGCCTTTCCTGGTCGTCAGCATCGACCTTAAGTCTTCGCTGTCCTCAGCGCGGAAGAAAAGCGTCTGTACGTTCGCCATCGGTTCGCCTTTGTGGTTGACCACCTTGCCGGTCAGAAGGCCCGGGCCTGAGAAGGGCAGACCGGGGATCTCGCCCTGCCTTTCCTCGGTGTCGCCTATCATGCTGCTGATAAGCTGGTCGATCTCGTTTTCGTTCACATTCGACGGCTCTTTGGCGAAAGGATCGTCGAGCTGGCTTAGCGTACTCTCGATGAGCTTAAGATCCATGCTGTCTTTCTTGACGTTCTTGACTTTGAATTCTGGATCGACGGCGTCGGCCAGAACCAGTCCGCTGATGAGGAAAAGGAAAAGTAGTTTTTTCATGATTTTATTTGGTTTTTCTGCCGATTAAGAAGGCGATTAAAAGCGCGGCGATGGCAAGGGACGGTTCCGGAACCAGTTCGTCCACACCGGAAACCGCCAGGGCGAAAGCTTGGTTCGGGCGCATGAAATTGCCCGCCCTGACGATCACTTCGATATTGTCTCCGGGAGGCAGGGCGTCCACATGGACTTTCTCGGTGTTGTTCAGGGTGTCGGTGCCGGATCTTAGGGAATTGGGAAGATATGTGTTCTCACCGTCCGAGACCAAAAGATCAATGTCGTTTATAAGCGAGACCGCGGCTCCTACGCTTCCGGCAATGTCAGTCCAGCAGAGGGAGACGTTTAAGGTGTTGGTCGTCATGTTGGCGAAGGTGAACGACACCTCGTCACCCGTGTTTTTCAGGCTGCCTTCGAAAGTGAAGAGCTGCCCGGAACTGGGATGGATGCTCTCGAAGAGATTGACATGCCCGAAACCGTTCACGCAGTTGGGCGTCTTGTTCGGGATCTCGCTTCTGTTGCTGTACTGACCGGTCCCCATAGATCTGCAGCCGTTGACAAGGACCGCCCTAATGAGTGCCGAAGACGGGCTCTCATAGCCGTTCTCCATAAGATACTGCCTGATGTCGGCGCAGGCGCCGGCCGTAAGGGGCGTGGACATGGAGGTGCCGGACATGAAGGTGTAGTATCTTGTCCTTGTTCCGTTGTTAAATGTATCGTAAAGCGATTCTGTGGATTGCACCTGGGTGCCGGGAGCGCAGACGTCGGGCTTGACGCGGCCGTCTTTGGCGGGTCCCCTGCTGGAGTTCATCATCATCCCCTGCTGAACGCCGTTGGCGGGATAAGCTATTTTATCTTCGTAGAAGATGCTGCCCGGCTGCGCTCCAAAGATGGAGTAAGTCGTGGCAACGTCCGGACGATAGTTTTCGGAGGCGCCGACCGTAATGATGTTTTTCGAAACGGCCGCCGAACCCATGGTGCAGTTGTCCTCCGTTATGATGTCCTTGTTGTTGTTGCCCGCGGAGAAAAGTATCAGATAATCCGGATATTTCTTGCAGATCTGGTCCCAGGTGCGGGCGCTGGTATTGTATTCACCATCGCCGCCGCTTCCGTAGGAATTGCTCATAATGCGGGCGCCGGCGGCATAAGCCAGCTTGATGTCGCTCTCGTCGGGCGCCGCTATCCCGTTTCCGGCTCCGCCGCAGCAGATGAAGTAAAGATCAGCTTCCGGGGCCATGCCGGTCACGCCAGGTTCAGCCGTTCCATTGCCCAGTACAGAACCGGCGCAATGCGTCCCGTGGCCGTTCAGATCGCTCCATTCTGTCCTTGACGTGTTATAGCTGCAGACCACGCCGGTGATCTTTTTGCCTTTGAAATCGGGATGGATGGTGTTGGGATCGCCGCTGTCAAACCCGGTGTCGGCGACGCAGACGGTCACGCCCTTTCCGGTATAGCCTATGGAGTTGGCGGACGCGACGTTCATGAGCGCGGAGGTCCTGGCGACGTCGTTGTCGATCGTAAAGACGGGCTCTTCCTCAACGTTTACGACAGCGCTCAGCTTCGAGAGCTTCGGAACGAGATCGCCGGTGATGTCCGCTCTCACCAACGCTGCGGTCTCGCTTATCAGTTCGCATTTGGAGGAACCGTTCTCTTTCAGGAACTTCTCCACTTCTCCGTAGGCTGAGCTGGAAGTCAGAATAATGAGCGCTGTGAAAGGAACACTTTTTTCCGACATCGTCTCTGCATGTGAACTGGCGGTCTTATACGCGGGAACATATTCGCCGGCATAGAGGATCTCAAACTGCGCTTTGAGATTCTCAAGCGCTTCCTTAGAAGCCAGGACGTGATAGGCGTTGGGCGGAAAATAACCCACTATCTCGACGCCGAGGGACTCAACGATTCCGAGCTCACCGTCGTCAAAATTCTTGGCTGGCTGCAGAATGTACTGGAATTTTCCCAAGGAAGTGGGAGCGCACTGCGGTTCGGAAAACGCCGACACCGCGGCTGACTCGGGATCGATGACGGCCTCCCTCAGCCTGATAGGGCCGGGGTCGGCTAAAACGGAAAGCGAGAGCAAGGGAAGCAGGAGAAGGAACTTTTTTTTCATATTTTTATTTTCTTTTTCTGGCTAGCAGAAGGATGAAGATTAAAGATGCAAAAGCAAGGGATGGTTCGGGGATGAACTCGTCCATGCCGGAAACCGCCAAAGCGAAAGTCTGGGGCCCTTTCATGATCTTGGCGGCTTTGACTTTCACCTCGATGTTGTCTCCGGTCGGGAAAAGATCCATGTGGAGTTTTTCAGCATTGTTGACACTGTCGCTGCCGCTTTCCAAGCCGTTGGGAAGATAGGTGGTCTCGTCAACGGTAACGGTCAGGTCAAGATCGTTGACAAGCGCCTTCTGCGCTCCCGCGCTCCCGGGAGCGTCGGTCCAGACAAGGGTAAAGCTCGCGGAGTTGGCCCAGCGCTTCTCAAAAGTATAGGTGGCTTCGTCGCCGGTGTTCTTGAGAGAGCCTTCGAAGAAGAAAAGGTCTCCATCCTGAGGATCCACGCTCTCCTTGAGATTGACATGACCGAAGCCGTTTACGCAGTTCGGACTGACATCGGGTATTTCAACGACATTCTTATACTGTCCGGTGCCCATAGTTCTGGCGCCGTTTATAAGGACGGCTTTAACAAGAGCGGAACTGGGCTTCTCGACGCCGCTTTCAATAAGGAACTGCAGAATATCAGCGCAGGCTCCCGCCGTCAAAGGAGTGGACATGGAAGTGCCGGACATTTGAGTGTAATATCTTGAGCGAGTGCCTTTGTTATAAGTGTCAAAAATCGATTCCGTTGACTCGATCAAGGTGCCCGGAGCGCAAATATCCGGCTTGGCGCGGCCGTCTGTGCAGGGGCCCCTGCTCGAAAACATTGCCATGCCCTGATTGTTGCCGTCTGAAGGGAAAGCAACCCTGTCGTTGTAGAAGACGCTTCCTTCTCTCGCACCGAAAAGATCGCCGTAAGTTCCGGAACTCGAGCGGTAACTTTCAGCGGCAGCCACCGTCAGGACGTTCTTGGCGGACGCCGTAGAGCTGATAGTGGAGTTGTTCTCGGTATTGATCGATTCATTATCATTGCCGGCGGAGAAAAGGATCAGCAGATCGGGATATTTGCTGGTAAAGCCGTCCCACATGACAGAGGTTGCGTCGTATCTACCGTTGCTGTGGTTGCCCCAAGAGTTGCTCATGATGCGGGCGCCGGCGTCATAGGCGCCTTTCACGTCTTTTTCTACGGGTAAAGCTATTCCATTTCCCGCGTCTCCGCAGCAGATAAAGTAGAGCGAGGCGTCCGGGGCCATGCCGGCGTACTGACTGTAGAAGCTGCCGGTGCCCAGAACGGAACCCGCCACGTGAGTGCCGTGGCCGTTCAGGTCGCTCCAATCATCCCTTCCCGTATTGGCGCTGCAGATCACCCCCGTAACTTCCTTGTTCCGAAAGTCGGGGTGGATGTCGTCAGGGTTGCCGCTGTCAAGTCCGGTGTCGGCGACGCAGACTGTCACGCCCCTGCCGGTATAGCCGGAACGGTTGACGTCCTCAACGTTCATAAGGTTGGCGGTCTTGGAAACATCGTTGTTGATCGTGAACTTTGGCGCTTCCTCAACATTCACTACGGCGCTCAGCTTTGTCAGTTGGGCGATCTTTTCTTCCGTCACCTCGGATTGCAGTATCACGGGACTTTCGCAGATCTTTTTGCATCCCGGAAGGAGCTTGGCAACCTCGTCATACTCCGCTTTTGAAGTAATGATTATGAGCGCGGAAAAAGTTCCCTTCTTTTCAGCCATGGCGATCCTGGAAGCGCCGGTCGTCTTGTATTCCGGCAGATACTCGCCGACGTAGAGAAGCTCAGATCTCTCTTTCAGAGCCTCGAGTTCAGAGGCTCCGGCCAGGATCTGATAGGCATTGGGAGGGATGATACCCACGAACACGATTCCGGAATCTTCTATCATCTTCATCTCTTCCGTGCTGAAATTTTTAGCAGGCTGGATGAGGTACTGATATTTTCCGCTCCCGGTGGGCGCGCATTCCGGCTTCAAAACGCTCTGTGTTTTTGGAGCGTTGGGATCGATCGTGTTTTCTCTGAGACGAATGAGGCCGGGATCAGCGATGGCGCTTACAGAAACGGCCAGGAGTGTGAGGACAATGATTTTTTTCATATGTTTTTATTGTTTGGTTTTTAAAAAAGCTAAGGCCATAAGGGTGAAAACAAAAAGACCGGGCTCCGGAACCACCGCGGAATCAACGCCGCTGACAACAAGGGAAAACGGTTGCGGCCCTTCCATGACGTTGTAGCCTTTGACCGTGATCTCTATGTTGCTGCCGGCCGGGAATTCGCTTGTTCTGTAGCGTTCGACGTTGTTCAATGAGTCGCAGTGATCATCGGATCCGTCGCAATAGAAAGTGTAATTTCCGCAGGAAACGGCGATGTCGAGGTCGTTGACCAGAGCAAGCTCGGCGCCGGGTGTTCCCGGATAATCGTTCCAGACCAGCGTGGCGGAAAAAAGTCCGGCGGTGTTTTTGCTGAAAACATAAGTCTGTTCGTCGTCAGTGTCTTCCAGCGTTCCTTCGTAAAGGAAAAGCTTTCCGCTTGAGGGGGAAAAACTTTCCGCAAGATTCACGTGTCCGAAGCCGCTGACGCAGTTCGGGCTCTCGTCGGGGATCTCGGTGTAGCCTTCGTACTGCCCCGTGCCCATGGTCCTGGCGCCGTTGATGAGAAGAGCTTTCACAAGCGAAGACGAGGGGTTGGAAAAGCCTTTCCCCTTGAGGAACTGCACGGCGTCCGCCGCCGCTCCCGCTGTCAAAGGCGTCGCCATGGAAGTTCCGAACATAGTGGTGTAATAGCTGCTGCGCGTGCCGCCGTTGTTGCTGTCGTAAAGCGATTCCGTGGAGATGATAACCGTTCCCGGCGCCACTATGTCGGGTTTGCACCTGCCGTCCTTGGCGGGGCCGCGGCTGGAGAAAAAGGCCATGCCCTGCTGCGTACCGTTCTGCGGCACGCCGGGGAGATCGTTTGCGAAGGGGGCTTGGACGTTGTTGAAAATCTGACCGTAGGTCGCCGTGTAGTTGGGTCGGTAGGTCTCGGCGGCTCCCACTGTCAGGACGTTCTTGCATACAGCTTGGAAGCTCAGGGAACAGTTGCCCGCCGTGTCGATCTTCTTGTTGCTGTTGCCGGCGGCGAAAAGGATCGTAAAGTCGGGATAGTAGTAACAGACCGCGTCGTAGAACTCGGACTCGGAATTGTATTCTCCGGCGTTGGAAGCAAGGTAACCGCCCCAGCTGTTGTTCATGACCCTGGCTCCGCTCTCGTAGGCCGCTTCGATATCGGGAAAATCCGGAGGATAGACTGAGCTGGTGCTGCCTCCTATGCAGATGAAATACAAACCTGCGTCCGGCGCCGTCCCGGCGTACTGTCCGCCAAGATGCGCCCCGGTTCCGGTGGCGGAGCCCGCCACATGAGTGCCGTGTCCGTTCAGGTCGCGCCAATCGGTGCGTTCCGTGTTGGTGGAAGACACAACGCCAGTGACGTTTTTGTTTTCAAAATCAGGATGAATGTCGTTCAGGTCACCGCTGTCCAGCCCCGTGTCCGCCACGCAGACCGTCACGCCTTCTCCCGTGTAGCCCAGGGTATTCATCGCTTCGACATTCATAAGATCAGCCGTTTTGGCGACATTGTTGAAGACTTGCGCCTCAACCTCCTCCTCCACGTTCATGACGTCGGTTCGGAGTATGAGTTTCTCGACAAGGCCGATGCCGCCGGAGACCTTAAGGACAGGCGGTTCTTTGTACAGTACCTCGCACTCCGTAACACCCTGCTCTTTTAGGAAAGCGATGAGATTCTGCGCCTGGTCAAGAGAAGCCAGGCGGACAAGAAGCTTGAGCTCCGTCTTGGCGGAAGAGACGCCGTAAATGCTCGCGCTTGGGATGCCGTTCTTGTACTCCGGCAGATATTCGCCAAGGTATAGCAAGGGATATTTTTCTTCCAAAGCGTCTATGTTTTCAGGCGTTGCCAAAACTATGTAGGCGTTGGGAGGAACGAAGCCAATGAAATTAACGCCGGTTTCTTTTATGTCAGCGCGCTCTTTGTTCGTGAAATTCTTCTCGGGCTGGATCAGATACTGGCAGCGGCCGAGCGAGTCGGGCTCGCAGAATTTTTTCCCTTTCGCCATGAGGGAGGGAGCGGCGGAATTGACAACGCCGTTCCTCAACCTGATAAGCCCCGGATCGGCCGCAAGCGTAAGCGCTCCTAAAAACAGCGAAAGCAAGATTATTTTTTTCACGCTCATTCCTCCGTAAGCTCCGCGTTGAGGTTTTGCAGCAGGACGCCGCTTTCCTTGTGCAGTCTCAGGAAAGCGAAAGGTTCGGGACTGACCTTCATGGCCTGCCTCTTGTTGATGTTGAATTCCAAAGGCTCCAGGGAAAAATTGATTACGGCATAGTCGAGATATTCCCCGACGGCAATCTCGAAGATCAGCGCGTCTTTGTCTATATCCAGCCTGACCAGGCTTTTCACTTTCGGATCAGAATCGTAAACTTCGTGCAGAGCCGCGAACCTTGTTTCCTTGACGTTGCTTCTGCGGGCGATCACCATGTTCCCGTCGGTGGTGCGGTAATGCGTGATCTCACCGGTCTTCGCAAGATCGCCGCCGTCCTTGGCGGTAAGGAGCCTCGTGTCGCTCTGCCCCAGCATGATGGTCTTCAATCCGTTGCCGAAATCACAAGACCATTGAGCCGTTGCCAGCTGCGACGTGACGTCCTCCAGGGTCTGGTAGGCGGGCTCCCTGTAGGCCGCGCCAAGGAAACTCTTGGCAATATCTTTTATCTCATAACTGTTTTCCGCCGCAGTGGAACCTGTTAGAACCGGGCTCTTCGCGCTCTCAGCGTGCATCACCCATTCAGCTGTGAAGGGAATGTCCGATTTCAAAGTGAAGATGTCGAGCAGGTAATCGTCCGTCATGAAAAAAGTGCGTCGATAATTTTTCATTCCGGGATAGGCGTCGCTTCCGTCCAGGTCGAGGAACGTTATCCCCTGCCTTTTATTGAAGCGCAGCACTTTGGCGCTTGCGGCGTTCTGCCGTTTGAAATCCAAAACGACCGTTGAGGATGCCAGGGTATGCGTCATGTAGTCGCGGCCTACTGCAGAACGCCCGTCCTGTCCGTTTCTGCGTCCCATCTGGCTTTTCCCGCAGCCGGAAAAAACGAAAGACAGGAGGTCGCCGAAACGCCCTCCGCTGGTCTTTATCACTCTCAAATAACGCGCCTCGCTTCCTTTTTGCACGCGGGAACGGGCGACGATCCAGCCGGAGCCCGCAGGGCTGGCGATCAAGGGAAGCCTGGGTAGCGGCTGGGCTTTCTTTGCCCTGGCGTAGTAGAACATCGCGTCAAGCGGCGCTTCCAGCGCGGCGACCCTAAGGTCCCTCAAAGCGAGGCCGGATCTGAGCGCCACGATGAAAGAGACGGCGGGAGAAAAATGCGCGTCGCCTTCCCAGCCGCGGCCGGGCAGAACGTCGGCGGAGTCCTTCAATTCATTAAGCGCGGAGGCCCATCTCCTTATGGAGTCGCTCTTGTAAAGATCATACCCGCTGTCAACCAAAGTCTCAGCGGCGAAACAGACGTTCTCGAGCAGGCTCATGGAAACGCCGACTTCCATGGCGGTGAACACGCCGTCGCTGTTGAGCTGGGAAAGCATCCCTCTTATTTCCTCCGGAGCACCAGCGCTCTGGCGTCCGACGGCGGAAGCCGCCAGCGCTTTGAAGCAATATGAGAACCAGACGGCCGTTTTGTCGTCCAAGTCGAATTCCTTGTCCTGAGCTCTGGCGATGAGCCAAGAATCAGCTTCGGGTTTCTCCTCGGCCTTCATGGAATTTCTCAGGGCCGCGTGCGCTTTCGCAAGAGTCGCAAAACTTCTTCTCTGAGCCATGGGCTTGGGATAGTTCTGCCTGACTTCGCGGTAGAGCGAGAGAGCGTCCTGGATGAGATAGACATCCTTGTTCTTCAATCCAAGCAAAGTCTTGGCCCAGATGCGCTCTATCTTTTCCTCGGTGCCTTTGACAGGATCAAACTTGCCTTTCGCCGTGGCGTTCCCGCCTTTCGCGATCTCCTCCGCCTTGTTCCAGAGGAGGGGGCTTTCCACCTTCCTTAGGGCCGCGGAAAGTTCGGAAGTATTCTCAATCCTGTACTCGTCGCAAACAGGCCAGACGGAAGCGTAGGCGCAGAGCGTCAGTATTGAAAAAAGCAAGAATAATTTCAGTTCGCGAAGCATTACAGATACCCGAGGTCTTTCAATCTTTCCTGGAGTTTTTCTTCGTTTTCACCGGCGGCGGTTTCCGTTTGCCCGTAGGACGCCTCTTTGTAACGCCTGACGTTGATATCTTCAGTCAGCGCGTCAAGCAGCGCTCTCCCGTCAAGGTCGTCTGAAATCGGAATGCCCATGAGAGCAAGGATCGTCGGCGTCACGTCTATGATAGCGGCCGGCAGCTCCTCTCCTTGTTTCACGCCTTTGCCCTGCAGCATATAGATCCCGTACTGCCTGTGATCGCCGGACCGGGGCTGGCCGTGCTGCGTACTTGGCATGACGGCCTTTTCGGCAAAGCCCTGGTTGAAGGAATAACCAACTTCCGGCTCAAGGTAAAGGTCGGAAGCGTTCCCGACAAAATCTCCCTTGAACACTTCCTTCGCTTTGAAAACTTTGGCGATGACTTTCGTTCCGTTCTCGTCCTTCATCTCGAGCAGATCATTCGCAAGCTTATCCAGAAACTCATCGTACTCTTTTTCATCGATGATTCCCTTTGCTTCCCTGCCCTTGAGGTTCAGCCTTACAGAACGGGCGGACATTGACGAGAAATAAGCTTTCGTGTTCTCCCAATCCACGGCGGAAAGCGCCGTGGCGGAACGTACCGTCTCGGCGCCGGCGCCGCCAATGGCGGAACGCTTCTCAAGCTGCGCCCTGCGGTATTTCAGATAAACTTGCCAGAGCCCCAGTCTGTCAAGAAAAGACGCGGTCGCAAGTTTCCATTTCGCGACCCTGCCGACGTCCACTTCGTCGAGCCCGGCCTTCACGGAAAGGTAGCCTTTGTCCCTCAGGTAATTGTTCACGTAAATGTCTTTTTTCACTTCCCCGAAGCCGTGGTCGCTTATCGCCATAACGACGGAGTTAACTGGAAGCGTATCCAAAAATTTTCCAATGAGCCCGTCCAGGAAAACGAAATGTTCCTTGAAAAGATCGGCGTAAGGCCCCTGCTTCTCCACCATGCTTTCTTTCCAGAAGAAATGGAAAAGCCTGTCCATCTCGACAAAGCAGAACATGGCGAAATGAGGCTTCAACTCTGCGTAGAGCTCAGTGAAAACTTTGAACTGTTCCTCGCAGTGGGCGTTGACGCCTTTGACGAAAGAAGCAAAGTCGCCTTCGTGCAAAAAGCGCGAGGGCATGTCGACTTTGAAATCCGGATGAGCATGTTTGATCCTCTTCTTCAGTTCGGGAGGATATGTGTACTCGCAGTCCCACTCCGGAGTGCCGAAGCCTGAGATAAGATAGCCGTTCACTTTCTCGGGAGGATAAGTGTGCGGCACGTTCATAACAAGCACTCTTCCGCCCTCGTTGGAGACATAGTTCCAGATCGCGCGGCAGCGCCTGTCTTTCCTCGTTGTCAAATGCACGTCGTAGTCTGATCCGCTGTAGGAAAAGAAATCGAAAATGTTGTGCTTCCCGGGATTGCGCCCCGTTACGGAAGAAGTCCAGCCGGGAGGAGTCAGAGGCGGAGTAGTGGAATCAAGGGGGCCGTGGACGCCATTGTAGAGCCTCGCGAAATTAGGCAGAACGCCGCTTTGGACAAGCGGTTCCAGAACGGACCAGTCGGCGCCGTCAAGGCCTAAAACAAAAGTTCTTACATCATTCATATTTATCTATTCTAGCAAAAAACCGCGGCGTTTTTTTAATGAAAGACCTGGAGAAAAAAAACACCCTTTTCCACTTTATCCCACTTTTTTCGTCAAAACAAAGTTAACCACAAGTTATCCACAAGCTGAAGTGATCTTTTTAGCCATTTTTCCCTTTTTCAAGCCCAGTCGCCACCACTTTCATCATTTCAATTAACATTCGTTTTTTTAATATGTTATATGCAGAAGGCACGATGCCTTGACCCCTCCTGGCGGGAGGGGGGTTGACTTTGTGGGCCAAAGTGGGATATAATAGTGGTCGAAAATTTACGGAGTGTGTTTTTTTAACAGATTGTGTGTGTTCAAAACATTTCCAAAATCAATTAACCAATGGCTAAAGAAAGGTACATAGGAACAGCCTCTTTGAAGGTGGACGCGAAAGGGCGCATGGCCGTTCCGGCATTCTGCCGCGTAAACGACGCCAAAGTCTTTTTCGTCACCTACGGCCGCAAGAGATTTTTGCGTCTCTACGACTGGGAGGATTTCTCCAAGAGCCTTACGATGCTCGAGGAACTTGACCCTTACGATGCCAGGACCGAGGAAATGAAGCGCGCTTTGCTGGGCGGCAGCAAACTTGAAATGGATTCCCACTTCAGGCTCACGATCCCCAAGAATCTGAGAGACTGGGCTGGGTTGACAGGAGAGATCGTCGTCGCCGGAGTCTCCTCTTATATGGAGATCTGGAACAGCGAAGCCTACGCGGCGGAATTTGCCGCCAACATCGCCGATCTCGGAAAGAACATGCAGGAAATCGCAGAAAGCAGAAAAGAACCGAGGTAAGAGTTATGGAACATATCCCCGTCATGCTTTCGGAAGTTTGCTCGATGATGCAGCTTGGAAGCGGCAAAAGATGCCTTGACATGACGGTAGGCTTGGCGGGTCACGCCGGCAGGATATTGGAAGCCATCTCCCCCAACGGTTTTCTTCTGGGACTGGATCGCGACAGCGAGACTCTGCCCTTGGCTTTCGGGAAATTGAAAGCAATAGGCGGCGATTTTCAGCTCCTGCACTCTGATTACGGCAAGGTCGCTGAAGTTTGCGCCGAATTGGGCTTGACTGATTTCGATGCGATACTCTGCGACTGCGGCATATCCTCCGTGCAGCTCGACGACCCGAAACGAGGTTTCGGATTCTCAGAGGAAGCGCCCCTGGACATGCGCATGGACCGCAACGATCCCTTGACCGCCGCTGATCTTTTAAACACTCTCCCGGAGGGCGAACTGGCGGACATCTTCTTCCACTACGGCGACGAGAGATTTTCCAGGCCGATAGCGAGGGCCGTGGCGATGAAAAGGCAGGAAAAAAAATTTGCCTTCAATCATGAGCTGGCCGCGCTGGTCTCGGGGGTCTACTACCGCAAAGGATTCCGTCACTCGAAGGTTCATCCGGCCACAAAAGTTTTCCAAGCGCTGAGGATCGCCGTCAACCATGAGGCCGATTCCTTAGTCGAAGGATTGAAAGGAGCAGTCACGCTGCTCGCGCCGAGAGGAAGACTGGTCGTCATAAGCTTCCATTCCGGAGAGGACAGGATAGTTAAAAATCTGTTCAAAGAGTTCAAGGCCGAAGGGCTGGGAACGATAGTGACCAAAAAGCCCCAAAAGCCGACCGAAGAGGAAACAGAGAAGAACCCCAGGTCCAGAAGCGCCCTCTTAAGAGTCTTTGAAAGATCAAATACAGGAGAAGAGAATGTCTAAAGTCATCTACAACAAGCAAAAGATTGGGAAAAGGAAAAGCGATGCCGGAGTAAAGCTCTGCGCCGTCTTCTGCGCCCTGGCCATCATAGCCGTCACCTACTATGTCGGCTACGTAAACCTGGCGAAGAAAACGACAGACACCGGTCTTAGGATCGCGAAGATCTCAAGCGAGATAAACGACCTGCGGCAGCAAAGAGACCTGACGCAGTCGGAACTCGAACAGGTCAAAGCCGTCAACTATATAGAGAAAAAGCTGGCTGAAAACAAGATCTACCTTCGCAAGACCAGAAAAGACCACACCGTCATATTGAGCAAACCCTTGGCCATAGACAAGGACAAAGAGGAAGATTCCCGCCTGGCCGGCAAACCTTTGGAAGGCAACGCCGCCCTTCGCTAACAGTAAGGAAACAAAAATGAAACAAGGCATGCTTAAAATACACTTCGTTCTTGGAGCCATCGTTCTCCTGCTCGCCCTTCTTTTAGGCAGGGTGTATTTTCTGCAGTGCACCGATCAGAAAGAATACAACGAGCTCAAGCAGAACCAGCTTCGCTCCACCGTGAAGGTGGAGGCCAAACGCGGCCAGATCTGCGACCGCCGCGGCTCCATACTGGCCCTTTCCACTTCTTCGCCCATGCTCTGGTGCGACCCGAAATTAATAAAGGACAGGGAGCAGGAAGCCCGTCTTATTGCCGAGGTGGCCGAGATAAGCGAGAACGACATCTTAAAGAAGATGTCCGCCACCAATCTCCGCTATTCCATAATAGCCAGAGGCCTGATGGATACCGAGAGCCACAAGATAAGAGCCCTTTCCTCCCAGGACAAGCTTCCCGGCGTCTATGTCAAATATGAAGAGAAACGCGTTTACCCCAAACACGAGCTGTTCGGCGTCCAGATAGGTTTTTGCGACAGCGAAGGACACGGATCATTCGGCGTGGAGAAAGGCGCTGAGTACTATCTTTCCGGCATAGACGGCTGGAACACGCTCTGGCGAGACAACCGCCGCCGCCGTTTCTTCACCATGAAGAACATGGACATGATCTTTGATCCCCTGGACGGGCAGAACATCTATCTGACCATCGATGAAAAGCTCCAGCAGATCGCCCAGGACGAGCTCGCCAAAGCCGCGGAGCAGTTCACGCCGCAGCGGGCCGGGATCATCATGCTCGATCCGAAGACCGGCGATATCCTCGCCATGGCTTCCTGGCCTTTCTTTGATCCGAATCTGAGAAGCGAATACAAAGAGGGCGTCTTCAACAATCTTCTTTTGAGCGACCCCTTCGAGCCGGGCTCCATCATGAAGCCGGTGTCGGGCTCCCTCTCCTTGAACGAAGGAATCGTCAACCTCGCCTCCCCCGTCAACTGCGAGAACGGCCTCTGGATCACTGACTACGGCCGCCGCCTCCACGACGACCACAAAATGGGGACGGTGACCTTTAAGGAAGTCATAAAGTACTCGAGCAATATCGGCATCGCTAAAGTCTCAGAAATGCTCGGAAAAGACAAACTTTACAAGGGCCTCAAGTCCTTCGGCTTCGGAAGCAAGAACGACCTTAAGGTAATGGAAGGAGAATCGAGCGGAAGGTTGACTCCAAGTGACAAGTGGACGGCTTACAGCTTAAGCTCCATCCCGATGGGCCAGGAGATCTCGGTCACGGCGCTGCAGATGGCAAGCGCCTACGGAACGATCGCCAACCGCGGGACGAGGATGCGCCCCAGGCTCGTCAAGCGCCTTTCCATGGCCGACGGCTCGATCTCCCCGGAGGCCCGCGAATTCAACTATTTCGAGCCGACTGTGGCCGTCAGCGGACTCATCTCCGAAAAGGCCGCCCTCGACATGACCGACGCCATGGTCTCCGTGACCGACGACGACGGCACCGGACGCCTGGTCAAGATCCCCGGCTACAAAGTGGCCGGCAAGACCGGCACCGGCCAGAAGTACGACCAGGCCACCAGATCTTATTCCAAAAAAGACTACATCGCGTCTTTCGCGGGCTTCGTTCCCGCCTACGACCCAAAAATAGTCTGCGTAGTCATAGTGGACTCCCCCAGGGGCAAAATATACGGCGGCACGGTCGCGGCCCCTGTCTTCAGGGAAGTCTGCAAGGCCGCCCTTGAATATTTGCAAGTTCCCGCTGATTTTGAAACGGAAGAAGAAATAGAAAAAAGTGAGGCGAATTATGCTGTTGAATGAACTTTTGAGCAATATTCCGCACGAGATCGTCAAAGGAAGCGACAAAGCCGAAGTGTCCGGCATTTCCCTGAACAGCCGCCAGATCAAGCCGGGCTTCGTCTTCGTCGCGAAGAAAGGCGCGGTGGCCGACGGCAACTTCTACATTGAAGACGCGGCGGAAAGAGGCGCGGCGGCGGTCTTTGTGACGGAAGTCCCGAAACTGATACCGGAAAACCTGACGGTCGTAAAGCTCTCCCAGGACGAAGACACGCTTTCCCTCCTGGCCCACCGTTTCTACGGGCAGCCGAAATGCAAACTTATAGGCGTGACCGGCACCAACGGCAAGACGACCTCGGCTTACGTCATACGCAATTTTCTCTCGACCGCCGGGCTGACCGTCGGCCTTATCGGAACCATCTCCTATGAGATCAAGGACCGCAAGAAGCCCGCTTCCCGCACTACTCCCGACGTCTTCGAGCTCTACGCGCTCCTCTCAACCATGGACAAGGAGGGCGCCGACGCCGTCGTGATGGAAGTTTCGAGCCACGCCGCAGTGCAGAAGCGCATCGGGAACTTACTTTTCGACTACCTGATCTTCACGAACCTGACGCAGGACCACCTTGACTACCATCACTCCATGGAGGAATATTACGGCGCGAAACGCCGCTTCTTCGACCACGCCAAAGAGGATTCTTTGAGCCTCGTCATGGTGGACGACGAATGGGGCGAAAGGCTCGCCAGGGAGCTCAAAGAAGTCGGCCAGAAAGTCGTGACCATGACGACGACCGGCAAGGACGCCGACGTCAAGGCGGAAGACATCAAGGTCAGGCGCGACGGTTCGGAATTCACCCTGATAGAAAAAGGCGAAGAATCGAAAGCGGTGAAAATAAACTTCCTCGGCCGCCACAACGTCGCAAACGTCATGGGCGCCGTGATCCTCGCCTCCAATTTCGGCATTCCGGAAGAAAAGATACTGTCCCTCTGCCCGAATCTTCCGCCCGTGCCCGGCAGGCTTGAATTCATGCCGAACAAACTGGGCGTCGTGATAGTCATCGATTACGCCCACACCGACGACGCCATGCGCAACGTCATGAAATGCCTGAGAGAAATAACCGAGAACTCCCTCTGGATCGTCTTCGGCTGCGGCGGCGACCGCGACAGGACAAAACGCCCGAAGATGGGCCGCGCCGCCGAGGAGATGGCCGACAAGGTCGTAATAACGACCGACAATCCCAGGACCGAAGACCCCGAAGCGATCGTCAAAGACATAACAGACGGCATGAAGCTTAAAAAGCACACCGTAATATTGGACCGCAAGGAAGCCATCGAATACGCCGTGAAGGGAGCCAAGGAAGGCGACGTTGTTTTGATCGCCGGCAAAGGGCACGAAACTTACCAGGAAATAAACCGCGTCTTCTACGACTGCGACGAACGTATGATAACCAAAGAGATCATCTCAAAGATAGAAAATGCTTAAGTTCACTCATGAAGACATAAAGGCCGCTTTGGGCTCCGCCTTCTCCTTTACGGGGAAAGTCCCGGAAGCGCCTTTCTCCGTCACCACCGACACCAGGAAGCTCTCTCCCGGCGACCTCTTCGTAGGCATCAGGGGAGGTAACACGAAAGAAGTGGCGGAAAAAGCCCTTACCGCCAAAGCCTCAGCCTGCATACTCAGCTGCGAAGCTCCGGAAGGACTGGCCTGCTACCGCGTCGTCGACACCGTGAAAGCCCTCCAGGACCTCGCGGCCTACCAGAGAGCCAGAGTGCAGATCCCGATGATCGGCGTCACGGGATCCTGCGGGAAGACCACGAC
>Ga0310690_10003178_pt1 | contig 25109 bp, 19 predicted proteins | sample AusTroGonzalo_MG_2_FD_207661 | JGI IMG/M metagenome (GOLD analysis project Ga0310690, IMG submission 207661) | Bovine rumen microbial communities from tropical cattle in Woodstock, Queensland, Australia - Gonzalo_04 (v2) (version 2) | ecosystem: Host-associated > Mammals > Digestive system >... | reverse complement strand
AAGATGAAACCGCGGATAACCTCGCCGCCGAAGATGAACATCATCAACAGGGTCACGAAGGTCGTACCGGAAGTGTTCACCGTACGGGCCAAGGTGGAGTTGATGGCATCGTTCATATGGGTGCGAAGGTCGCGCTTCGGATAGAGCTTGCGGTACTCACGCACACGGTCGAAGATAACCACGGTGGCGTTGATGGAGTAACCGATAACCGTCAGCACAGCCGAGATGAAGTACTGGTCAACTTCCAGGTTGAAGGGCAGCAGGCCGTAGAGCAGCGAGAAGATACCGATAACCAGGATGGTATCGTGGGCCAGAGCGGTGACCGAACCGACACCGAAGCGCCAGCTGCGGAAGCGGAGGCCAATGTACACAAACATCACGAGCAGACCGCCGATAACAGCCCAGATGGAGTGCATCAGGTTGTCATGGGCAATGGTGCCGCCCACCTGGTCAGCCTGGATGATACCGTACTGGCTGGTCTCGGTGGACTTGAAGTCATTGACCGTGATGGGGGTCTTGAAGTACTCGCCGGTACCGGCAAACAGTTTCTCAACGATTTCGTTCTTCACGGCGTCGCCGTCCTCGGCGATCTTATATTTGGTCGTAATCTTCAACTGGTTGGCGGGGCCATAGGTCTTAACCTCGGGGGCCTCCTCGAACTGCTTGGCGAGGTCGGAACGCACATCAACAGCATTGACGGGCTGGTCGAAACGCACCACGTAGGTACGGCCGCCTGTGAAGTCAATACCGAAGCTCAGGCCACGTGTGGCGAAGCTGGCGATGCAGATGGCGATGGCGACACCGGCGATGATATAGAAGGTCTTGCGCTTGCCTAGGAAGTTCACATGGGCATTGCGGAGGAAGTTCTCCGAGAAGGGGAACGAGAAGTTCAGCTTGCCCTTGCGCTCGAGCTTGCGGTCGATAATCAGTCGGGTGATGAAGATAGAGGTGAACAGTGAAGTGACGATACCGATGCAGAGGGTCACTGCGAAGCCCTGGACGGCACCGCTGCCGAACATGATGAGCACCAGACCCAGCAGGAAGGTAGTCACCTGTCCGTCGATGATGGCGGAATAAGCATTCTTGAAACCAGCCTCGACAGCATTGGTCATGCTGGCACCAGCGCGGAGTTCTTCCTTGATACGTTCATATATAATAACGTTGCCGTCGACAGCCATTGCCATGGTGAGCACGATACCTGCCATACCGGGCAGCGTGAGCACCGTGCCGATGGAGGCCAACACACCAATAAGAAGGAATACATTAGTAATAAGAGCTGCCACGGAAACCCAACCGGCGCGGTTGTAGAAGATAACCATGTAGGCGAGTACCACTATGAAAGCCAGAATCATGGAGAGCAAACCGTTGCGGATGGACTCCTGACCCAGCGAGGGGCCGACCACAGCCTCCTGCACGATAACGGCGGGGGCAGGGAGTTTACCGCTCTTCAGGATGTTGGCAAGGTCCTTGGCCTCTTCCAGGGTGAAGTCACCAGTGATGGAGGAGCGGCCGCCGGCAATCTCGCCGTTGACGCGAGGAGCCGAATAGACCTGATCGTCGAGGACGATGGCTACGCAGTTGCCGACATTCTCACCGGTGATGCGCTTCCATTCGCGTGCGCCCTCGTTGTTCATAGTCATCGATATCTCGTTGCCGCCCACGTTGGAGAAGTCCTGACGGGCGTCGCTGATGCAACCACCATCGAGTAGGGCCGAGCCGTCACGGGTGGTAATCTTGATAGCATAGAGAGTATAGACGTCGCCGCCGAAGTGCTCGTCGGGCTTGGCTGACCAGAGGAACTTCACGGTGCGGGTGTCATAGACTTTCTTGGCAGCGGCCTGGGCCAACATCTCGTTGATAGCCTCTCGGTCTTTGCCGGCGGCAAGACCCACAATGGGACCCTGCAGAGGCATACCGTTATTGTCAACATAGAGCTGCAGCTTGGCAATCAGCGGGTGATCCTTGGCGAAGCTCTCGCGGTTTGCGTTGCTGGCGCTGGCATTGTTGTTGTCGGCGGTCAGCTGGTCGAGCAGAGCCTCGGCGCTGTCTTTCTCTTCGGCAACAGTTTCAGCCTCGGCCACAGCCTCAGCAGTGTCGACGACCTCACCCTTATTGACGGAGCCAAGATATTCGTCGGCGGCAATCAGGTAGCGGGCAGCCTCGGTGTTGTCGTAGGTGAGCCAGAACTCCAGCTGGGCGGTACCCTGCAGGAGTTTGCGCACGCGTTCGGGCTCCTTCACGCCGGGAAGCTCCACAAGGATGCGCTCTGATGCGCTGAGTTTCTGTATGGTGGGCTGGGCCACGCCAAACTTGTCGATACGCTGGCTCAAAACCTGATAGGTACGGTCGTAGGCGCCGGCGGCCTCTTCACGGACGACCTTGATAACAGCGTCGTTGTCGTCACCGAGCTTAATCTTGTCGCGGAGCTGGCCGCTGAAGTAGGAGGCAAGCTGCACATTGGGGTCAAGACCGCGGATGGCATCGTAGAACAGGGAGACAAAGTCGCGGTTGGTGGTGCGCTTCTGGTTGGCCAGAGCGATGTCGATAGCGTGGTTGAAGAGGGTGTCTTCGGTGTGGTCGGCGAGAGCGCGCACCACATCGACGGTAGAAACCTCAAGCATCACGTTCATACCGCCCTTGAGGTCAAGGCCGAGGTTGATTTCGCGACCCTGGCACTGACGGTAAGTGTAGCCGAGATAGACTTTCTCGGTAGCCATCGAGTCAAGGTAGTGTGCCTCATTGGCGTTGCGGAGCGAGTCCAGGAGAACCTGTGCGTCACCGGCATTGTTTGTACGCTCGGCAACAAATTTCTGCACCTGTTCGCTCTTGATGTAGTTTTCAGCGTTCTTTTTGGCCTTGTTCTGGACACTGCTCGTCACCACGGTAAACGACAATTGGAACAAACATACCAATGCGAATGCCCATGCCAAAAATCTGATAAGTCCTTTATTCTGCATAGTTTATGTATAAATTTATGTTTTTTGTTTACACTACTTTGAATGTGCAAAAATAATAAATTATATTGACATAGCAATGAAAATATAAAAAAAAAGTGTACTTTTGCACCAAAATTGTAGAATAACAGCAAGATATGGACAGTAAAAAAACTTTGACCGTAAAGGACTGGGCCGACGAAGACAAACCACGCGAAAGGCTCCTCTCTCAAGGCAAGAAGCAACTCACTGACGTCGAGCTGCTTGCCATATTGATGCGCACCGGTGTGCCAGGCAAGAGCGTCGTCGAACTGGCCAAGGAAATCCTCGCCTCGACAGGCAACAGCCTCGTCAATCTCTCCCGTCTGGACTATAGCCAGTTACGCACATTCAAGGGAATGGCGGGAGCCAAAGCGGCGACACTCATGGCAGCCCTTGAACTGGGGTGGCGCATGCACAGCGAGGCCGCCAGCAATCCCGACAACGTCATTACCGACAGCAAGTCACTGTTCAACTACATGCTGCCAACACTCGCCGACCTCGACCACGAGGAGTTCTGGGCCATATTCATGAACAACCGCAACAAAGTACTTGGACGCCAACGCATTTCAGTGGGCGGACAGACCGATACCGCCGTCGATGCCCGTATCCTTTTCCGCGCCGCCCTCGATGCCAAAGCCACCGTCATAGCTGTAGCCCACAACCACCCGTCCGGCACCCTAAAGCCGAGCACCAACGACCGCGTCCTGACAAAACGGCTCGTCTACGCAGGCAATCTGCTGGGAATCAAGGTTACTGAGCACCTCATCATAGCCATCGGCCCACAAGGGGTGCCCGACTACTTCAGCTTTCACGACGAAGGGCTGGTGTAACTACGTTTCCGCTCCGTACCCTCTCCGTAGTCGCTCCGACTGTTCACCGATAGTTTAACTGTTTTTTGTCGGAGAGGGGTCGGAGTGGATACGGAGCGGCTTCGGAGCGGTGTGGATGCAACGTTAGGATATCAGGCCATTAGCGATAGTTCCACGCTGACGGAGTCCATCTGGCCGCCCAGCGGTGGATTCATCTTGCTTACTTTCACCGTGATAGAGGCTACTGTGGGGAATTCGTGCAGCACCGCCTCCCCCACCCTGCGAGCCACATGCTCCAGCAGGTTGGATGGCTGCTGCATTTGGGCTTTTACCACCTGATACACATCGAGATAACTCACCGTATCGGCAATATTGTCACTCACTTCGGCACGCGATGTGTCGGTGGTGAAACTGAGGTCGACGGTGAAGTGCGTCCCGATGGCGCGTTCTTGAATAAAACAGCCATGATGCGCATAGAAGCGCATACCGTTTATCGCTATGGTTGCCACGATTTTACGTTAAATGATATTGTCAAACTGGTGCAGGAAGCGGAGGTCATTCTCGAAGTAGAGGCGCAGGTCGCGTATCTGGTACTTGAGCATGGCCATGCGCTCCACCCCCATACCGAGGGCGAAACCGCTGTACTCTTTGCTGTCTATACCGCATGCTTCCAGCACGTTGGGATCGACCATACCGCAGCCGAGAATCTCCAGCCAGCCGGTGCCTTTGCAGATGTTGCATCCCTTGCCGCCACAGATGTTGCACGAGATGTCCATCTCGGCGCTGGGTTCGGTGAAGGGGAAGTAGCTGGGACGCAGACGAATCTGGGTGTCAGCGCCGAACATCTCCTTAGCGAAATAGAGCAGGGTCTGCTTGAGGTCGGCAAAGGTAACCTTCTTGTCAACATACAGAGCCTCAACCTGATGGAAGATGCAGTGAGCGCGGGCACTGATGGCCTCGTTGCGGAACACGCGGCCGGGTGCAATGATGCGGATGGGGGGCTTGTGGGTCTCCATGACGCGCACCTGCACAGATGATGTATGAGTGCGGAGAGCTATGTCCTGCTTGCCCTCTTCCTTCTGGACAAAGAAGGTGTCCTGCATGTCGCGTGCCGGATGGTCGGGCGGGAAGTTAAGGGCCGAGAAAAGATGCCAATCGTCCTCAATCTCGACCGATTCCTCGACGGTGAAGCCGATGCGGGCGAAGATCTCTGCGATTTCGTTCATGGTTACCGAGAGCACGTGACGACTGCCGCGCTGGCTGAAGTCGGCGGGCATGGTAAGGTCATGGGTATCATTGAGTTCCTCGGACTGCTCGACGAAGGATTTGAACTCCTCCACCTTGGCCAAAGCGGCGTTCTTCAACTGGTTGAGGGCTATACCCATATCCTTTTTCTGGTCGTTGGGTAGGGTCTTGAACTGCTCGAAAAGCTCTGTCATAACGCCCTTGCGGCCGAGGAAACGCACACGGAACGCCTCAACCTCGGCGGCTTTATCCTTGAAGTCTTCGATACGCGCGTTGCGTATCTCCTCAATGTACTGGGAAATAAGATTGTTCATAGACATATCTGAAGAGTTACTTTATCACTTTCACACTGATAATACGGACATCCTCGACTGGGCGGTCCATCCGGTCGCATTTCGACTCAGCTATTTTGTTGACAACATCCATGCCCTCAACGACTTCGCCGAACACAGTGTAGTCGCCGTCGAGGTGCGGGGTACCACCCTCGGTGGTGTATACTTTGCGCTGTTCGGGCGTGAACTTCTTGCCGAAGCGCATCTCCATCATATCGAGAGTCTTGTCGTCCCATACCTGGCCCTGCACGATGTAGAACTGAGAGGCCGACGATTCTTTCTTGGGGTTGACCTGGTCGCCTTGGCGTGCAGCGCATAGGGCGCCGCGCTTATGTATCAGCTCCGGACGGAACTCGGCGGGGACAGTATAGCCGAGGGTGCCGTCGCCGAGTGGCTGGCCTGGTTTGGCATCGCGCGACTTGGGGTCACCGGCCTGAATCATGAAGTCCTTTATGACACGGTGGAAAAGCAGACCGTCATAGGTGCCCTGTTTGACCAATTTCAGGAAATTGTCGCGGTGCAGAGGGGTCTCGTCATAAAGACGGAGGGTGATTTTACCCAGTGTGGTGGTCATCTCGACCATAGTACCTTTATTCATCTTTACCTTTTGATTAGTAGTTGTTTGCGCCGACAGAAAGAATACTGTCGTCAAAAAAAATACAAGAAAAGATATTTTTTTCATCTCTATTACAATAAAAATTACTATTTTTGCAACTGCAAAAGTAAGAAGAAAAAAGAAAACAAAGAGACAAAAAAACACCATAATATGAAGAAAAAAAATCTCAGTTGGGGCGTCGTTCTGTTTTTCAGCCTGTTACCAATAGCTCTTTTTTTGGCTTGCGACAAGGACACCAAGTGCTATTTGGATGTACAAGTCTACAATGGCGCAATGGAAATTCCGTTTTCCAACGCCAAAGTAGAGGTGTATCAGTCAGCCTGTGACTCATCTGACCACAACTATCGCGTTGGCATAAGCGATGCCAACGGCATTTACAAGACCACCTTCTCCGCCCCCGCAATACTCAAGATCAAAGCCACCTACATACTCGACACCATCTACAGAGATCATGGTGACTACTTCCAAGGCTACCGCCGCAGCGAGGTGACGGCCCGCACTGTGGAAGGTGAGACAAAGACGGCAAAAATACACGTTACAAGTGACACTTTGTGGTTCCAGATACCGAAACCCGAAGCCAAATAAACACCATAGAACATGACATTTAAGCCCACGGCAGAAGACCTTGTCCAGTTGTCTGGACAGGGCATTAGTGTTGCACAGGTACAGGCACAAATAGACAATTTCAAGAACGGTTTTCCCAAGAGTCGCCTCGACGCTCCGGCGACACCCGCCAATGGCGGCATACAAGTGCTGGGAAACAGCGAGATAGAGCGCTATCAGAACCAATACAGAACTCTCGCCAAAGGCAAGAAGATACTGAAATTCGTGCCGGCCTCAGGTGCTGCGACACGCATGTTCAAAGACCTCTACTCTTTCACTGCCACCTATTTCGGCGTGGCCAACAACTTCGAGAAAGAATTCCCTCAGGTCAAGGAGTTTCTGGATAACCTGCCCACCTTTGCTTTCTACAACGACCTGAAAGCATGTATGCTGCGTTCAGACCTCGATATTGACGAGTACATGCAGCGCGGCGACTACAGCACAGTGATAAACTTCCTGCTCAAGGAACAATACATGGGTTACGGTTCGCTGCCGAAAGCCCTGCTGAAATTCCACCGCTACGGCGAGGTGCAGCGCACCCCGCTGGAGGAACACATCGTTGAGGGAGCACTCTACGCCCGCAACAGCGACGGCACGGTGGACCTGCACTTCACCATCTCGCCCGAACACCGCGCCGCTTTCCGCCGCAAGCTGGCCGAGGTGAAGAGCTACTACGAGAGCACATTGGGCATCAAGCTCAAGGTATCAATGTCGGAGCAGAAGCACTACACCGACATCATAGCCGTCGACGAGCAAAACCAGCCCATCCGCGACGAGGAAGGACGTCTGGTGTTCCGCCCCGGCGGACACGGTGCCCTCATCGAGAACCTCAACGAGCAGCGTGCCGACCTTATCTTCATCAAGAACATCGACAACGTGGTGCCCGACTGGATGAAACCCGTCACCACGACCTACAAAGAGGTTATTGCCGGCATGCTACTGGAACTCAAAGCCAAGGTCGACGACGCTTTGCGCACTCTCGACGGCAATCCCGACGCAAAGGCCGTCAAGAAGATTGCCGATTTCGCCGCCAAGGAGCTCAATATCACGGTGCCCGAAGGCTGCGACGCTAAGATGCTTCACGGCCTGCTCAACCGCCCGATGCGTGTGTGCGGCATGGTGAAGAACCTCGGCGAGCCCGGCGGCGGCCCCTTCTTCACCATCGACACTCGCGGACGCCGCAGCCTGCAGGTGGTGGAGTCGGCCCAGGTGAACCACAACGACCCGCAACAGGAAGCCCTCTTCCAAGGCTCCACGCACTTCAACCCCGTGGACTTGGTGTGCTGCACAAAGAACTATCGCGGCCGCTACTTCGACCTGCGCCAGTATGTCGACCCGCAGACCGGCTTCATCAGCAAGAAGAGTAAAGGGGCTGTAACGCTCAAGTCGCAGGAGCTGCCCGGCCTGTGGAACGGTGCAATGGCCGACTGGATAACCCTCTTCGTCGAGGTACCGGTGGAGACCTTCAACCCCGTGAAAACCGTCAACGACCTGCTTCGCAAAGAACACAAAGAGAATTGAGAATTGAAAATTGATAATTGAGAAATAAAATACTTAAGGATATGAAAAAAGGAACAATTGTCATCATCGCCATCGTGGCCGTCGTGGCCATATTAGTCATGTGGGGCATCCGCGTGAACAACAAGCTCGTCACCGCTGACGAGAACGTGCAGAAAGCATGGGCTCAGGTGGAGAACGTCTACAAACGCCGTGCCGACCTGATACCGCAGCTGGTAGCCACCGTTCAGGGTGCCGCCAACTTCGAGAAAGGAACCCTCACCGAGGTCATCCAGGCCCGCTCCGGTATCGACAACGCCAAAGTAGACCCCACACAGCTCACCGAAGAGCAGGTTGCCGCCTACCAGAAGGCTCAGGACAACCTCGGCAAAGCCCTTGCCAACACCATCAAGGTGACCGTGGAGCGCTACCCCGAGCTCACCGCCACACAGGGCTTCCGCGACCTGCAGGTGCAGCTTGAGGGCACCGAGAACCGCATCACTGTGGAGCGTGGCAAATTCAACGAAGCCGTGCAGGGCTACAACACCATGCTGCGCCGCTTCCCCAACAGCATCATCGCCGGCATCTGCGGCTTCGACAAAAAGGGCTACTTTACCGCCCCCGAGGGTAGCGATGAGCCCGTACAGGTGGAATTCAACTTCTAAGCCCCAAACATGAAAAAAGGGCTGATTGCCATATTACTGCTGCTGAGTACCATTTGTGCTCATGCCGAATGGCTGCCCGAGAAGAGCAACCGGCTTGTTAACGACTACTCCGGCATACTGACAGCAGAGCAGTTGCAGACGCTGGAGCAAAGGCTCGTGGCCTTCAACGACAGTACCTCGAACCAGGTGCTGATAGTCATCACCCCGACCATCGAGGGTGACGATGAGGACGCTGCCGCACAGCGCATCGGACAGGCCTGGGGCGTGGGACAGGAGGAGTTCAACAACGGCGTTGTGATACTCATCAAGAGCAAGACCCCCGAGGAGAACTGGGGCGCTGTGGCCATAGCCACCGGTTATGGCGTTGAGGGCGCCCTACCCGACCTCTTCTGCAAGCGCATCATCGACAACCAGATGCTCGGCGCGCTGGGCGACGGCGAATACTATAGAGCCCTGACGAAGGCCCTTGACGTGATACTGCCCGTGCTGGCAGGTGAATACAGCTATGCCCAGTACAACAAAGACCGTAAACGACGCGGCGCAATAGCCGCCCTAATAGCTGTAGCCTTTATGGTGCTAGTCATTGTCCTCGTGGCACGCTACGCTAAGAAGCACCCCGACCAGTGGAACAACCACGGCACCGGTACCGGCGGCGGAATGATCTTCGGCGGTCCGGTCGGCGGCACTTGGCGCGGCGGGTTCTCGTCAGGCGGCGGTTTCGGCGGCTTTGGGGGCTTCGGAGGCGGCAGTTTCGGTGGCGGTGGTGCATCGGGTAGATTCTAAAAAATAATTTTGCCAGTTTAAAAAATGTTAGTATCTTTGCCGAGCATTTCTGTTGCAGACTATTGCAATTAAAAACTGACATTCAGGAATATAAACAATAAAAAGTATACACCATGGGTATCAATGCTAACAAAAAGGTGAAGAGAAGACAGGTCCGCATCAACGGCAACAAGAACTCCACGAACAACTGGGGTATCACCGCTGCTGGCTGGAATGCTGTGCACAAGGCCATCATCAATGCCGAGGACTAAATCCTTAGAATCTTCACAACATTTAGGCCGCTGCAGCGGCCTTTTTTTATTATTATCCCAGCCCTGCGGGCAGAAATCTTGTAAATCTTATATATTTATTCCGCCTACGGCGGTAATGATGCCAGATGAAACAGACGACACTGTGCTATATCGACAACGGTGACAGCTACCTGATGCTTCACCGCGTGAAGAAGGAGAACGACGCCAGCCACGGCAAGTGGATTGGTGTGGGCGGCAAATGTGAGGCCAACGAGAGCCCCGACGAGTGTATGCTTCGCGAGGTGAAGGAGGAGACTGGTCTGGACATCACCGAGTGGCGCTATCGCGGCATCGTCACCTTCATCTCCGACACATGGCCCAACGAGTATATGCACCTCTTCACCGCCACCCAATGGCGCGGTGAGCCCGACATGAGTATCGATGCCGAGGGCACTTTGGCCTGGATTAAGAAAGCCGACCTGCCGGTCCTTCCTGGCGTAGGCAACTCCTCTATCACATTGTGGGAGGGCGACAAAATCTTCCTCCGCCTGCTCCTCGACGAAAACACACCCTTCTTCAGCCTAAAACTAGTCTACAAGCAGGACGATATGGTCTCCGCCACCATCAACGGGAAGGCTCTCTGTAAGGAGAATATTGTTAAATCTTGAGACAACTACAGAGAAGAAATAAGCTGAGAGTCAAGTATTAACCACTACGATGCAAGGTATTATTGTCTTTTTTTTGCAGATATTGCTATTAGTTAGCAAAAATGTTGTATCTTTGCAAAACGGTTGTTGATACAACCATTAGTTGGCAATTCATTTTTTTACCGTTTATTTGTTTGTGACAAGGTAAGAGGCAGAGAGATAGACGAAGCGAAAAAGAACCGAAACCGGACCGAAATCAAACCGAGACTCAACCGAAAGATATGGCCTGGCATAGTAGCACCATAGGCTTGTCACAGGCTTGTAATATTCAATGAAACAGGAGAATTATGGCACGGGTTACAAATGACATCATTAACATTAGTGGACATTTGGGCGATTGGACTTTTTACAGTCGAAATGGAGTGAAGTTTGCTAGACCGAGACATATCCAACAGCCGAGGAGGCTGAGCCGCAGTCAGCTGGCGCAGCGTGAACAGCTGGCGCACAACAATGCGGTATGGAGAGTGCTGAAATCGGCCAAAGAGGTGCATTTCGAGGGCGGTGCAGGACCATATTACCGCTTCATGTCGGTAAATACTGTGGCGCCACCGGTGTACCTGACCAAACAACAAATCACGCACGATTTTACGCTTTTGTTGCCGGAAACCGTAGTCAGCGACGGGCCGTTACGCCCTTTATCTTACCGACTTGGTGAGCTGGAAGGAATGCCGTCGCTGCTGACAGACCTCTCCGTCAAGGATGCCGTGAAGGGCCGGCTACTATTGTATACATTGCATCAGGTTTTCTTGATACATCAACAAGATGAGGACGATATGCCACGATTGAAGGTTGAGATGGAAGAGGTAGATTCTACCGCAATCACTGAGGTTGACGGCTGTGTAGCATTGAAGGGTGAGCGTTTCGCCGACTCAATGGCAGGCTTCGCGTTGGTGCATGTAGTTGACGGTCATGTGGCCCAACAGCGTATTGTGACCAACTGCAACTATTACGAGTGGTTCACCACCGAGGAGGCGCTGCAGGAAGCGGCGAAAAGCTACGGTGGGCTGACAAGTCAATAGGATCTTATAATTTGGTTATTTGAGTTTTTTTGTACTTTTGCAAACTGAAAACGACTTTTAATATGAAATATAAGATACTGATTATATGTGTACTATTGTCTCTTGTGGGTTGCACGGGAAGTCACAAGTCTGATGATAAGCCCGAGTGGTTGGTTCAGGCGGACGAGGACTACAAGCTGGCAGTGGATTATGATGGGCAGTGGCAGGTGAAGCTGGCGGAGATGTACTATCGCAAGGCATACGAGACTTTGAAGAAGGCCAATGAGGATGGATTGTTTCCACCGGCCGATGACCAATCGTATAGTTGGTTTCTCTATGGCGACGCAGGCTATCGCTATGCCGTGATGCTCTATCGGCGGGGCGACACCGAGGGGGCGATAGCACTGATGAGCGATATCCTGGCCCACGACATCCGCGATGTTGAACGGTCGGCCCTTCTCCAGCTGATGGGCGAATGCCAACTGCTTCTCGAGCAGCATGATGCAGCGCGGGAGAGCTATACCAAAGCCTTCGAGGCGAGGGAGCGCTGGCACCAAGATGGTAAGATTGATGGTCCTTTCAATATGATGGTGGTTTGTTTCGCCATCTATAATTCCTTCATGGAGTACGGCGAATACGAGGAGGCCGCCGGGTGGCTGGAACGGATGGAGAAGGAGCTTACTGTTTACGAGCAAAGGTCCGATGCCTCACCCAGAATCATTGAGGAGTACAGGGGGTATGTGGCCATGAACCGTGCACGGCTGCTTCTGGCCACGGGTCACGCCAGCGAGGCCAACGCCGTCTACAACGCCATCCCCGCCAGCCGCATCTTCACCCCCTTGAGCATCACTTGGGCGGCCATCTGGCTGTCGGAAGCCGGACGCTACGGCGAGGCGGCAAACATGTATGCCCGCCTCGACACCACCTATGCCAGTGCGGGAAATGTCACGATGACCTTTGACAAGATAAGCGAGTGTCTGGCACCACGTTACATGGCCAACCTCAAGGCGGGACGCACGCAGGAGGCATTGTCTATCGGAGCCGACATGGCTAGTGCCATCGACTCGGCCCTCGCCTGGCAGAAGCGCAACGATGCCGCTGAACTGTCGGTCATATACCAGACCCACGAGAAGGAGCTTGCACTGGAGGAGTCGAGGACGAAATCCACTATCTATCTGATCATTGCCATCGGCGCATTGTTGCTATTATTGCTGACGGGCTATATACTATGGGTTGTGCGCCGCGACAACCGCCTGCTGACCGAGAAGAACAGAGTCCTCTATGAACAGATACAGCAGCGCGAGCAAGCCGAGGCCGAGGAGCGTGAGCGGCAGCAGGCTCAACCTGCCGAGACCCTCAGCCAAAGCCAGCAACTCTACAACCGTCTGCTTGAGTTGATGGAAGACCCCGCCGTGTATACCGATGCCGAGTGCAACCGCGACACGCTTGCACGCCTCGTCGGCACCAACTATAAATATGTCTCCGACGCTCTGCACGAGTGCGCCAACACGACACCCGCCGACTTCATCAACCAGTACCGTATCCGCTATGCCGCACGGCTGCTTGTCACCACAGACGAGCCTGTTGGACTCATAATCGAACAGAGCGGAATCACCAACCGAAGTACGTTTGCACGCCTTTTCCACGACTATTATTCTATGTCGCCTACAGAATTTAGGCGCGCTGCGGAGAGCTAATACACAGCTTTTTGCAAATATGATACAAAGATTTGCATCAATGGGAAACGCCTTTCGGAGTTTCCCTTTATTTTTGCATTCGATTTAAAAGGGAAAAAAATGAATGGCATTACTTTTATCCTTACCGTGGCATTGGCCGCCGCCTTCGTCCTCTTGGTCGTGGGTTTGGTGGCAGTTATTATATATTATAGGTGTCGGCTAAAGGACAGCCACCGCACCCTTGCCCGCTTCATCAAGGAGGATGTGCTGTTGCAAGAGAAAACAATTAAATAATTAATAACAGTAAAAAATATCACAATGAAAAAAGTAACCTTAATGCTCGCCCTTGCGGCGACCCTCTTTGCCGCCTGCGGCAAAGACGACGACAACAACACTCCCGCAGAACCTGTGCAGCAGGTGCCCGCCATCGTGTCGATGATGTATCACCTCGACGCCACCGACGACATGCTGCAATACCTCGACTACACGGTGATATATGACGACGGCACCGGCGAGCGCGAGGAGGCCGTCACTTCCAACCGCTGGGAGAAGACTTTTGCCGCCTCCCTCCCCGCCACTTTCACCATCAAAAGACGCCTCCGCGTGAAAGAGGGCATGCACGACGCCCTTGTCGCCGCCGACACTGTCCACATGACCGATGGCTACGGTTACGCCTACCAGATTTTCGACTCTACCGCCACCCCCATCCCTGGCATGAACGACAGCTGGAGCAGAGCCCCGATCTCCGGCGCCAGTGGTGCCCGCATCGCCGAGCACTGTGAAGCTGGCAGACTCGACAAAACCTACACCCTTTCCTTTGATATTAACGGACACTTCACCCAAATGTAAAACACCATGAAGAGAACATTTACCATTATTATAATGTTGTTGGCCGTCGTTTCGATGGCTACGGCACAGAAAGGTTTCATGTCGGGCACCAGCGCCCTGCTGATGGCCGACCTCCAGACAGGTCGCCTCGACGAGAAACAGGTGGCCGAGCAGTACGGCCTCGTCTATGTCAACGGCGAGGCCCACGTCACCGCTTTCGCTGAACTCAGTGGCGACGAGAAAGCCCTCGCCGATTACGGCGTGCTGGTGCAGTCGCGCGTCGGCTCCATGCTGACCGTCTGCATCCCAATGAACAACTACGTGCCCTTCGCCCAGTCGGGTCTCTGCTCGTGGCTCGACGTGGGAAGCAAGCCCCAACAGAAGCTCGAGAACGCCCGTGCCGAGCTGGGCATCGACAACATCTACAGCGGCGTCGACCTGCCCCACGGCTACGACGGCACCGGCGTGGTGGTGGGCATCATCGACGGTGGCTTCCAGTACAGCCACCCCGCCTTCTACGACTCGACGGGTACCACCCTGCGCATCAAGCGCGCCTGGATACAGGGCGACACCATCGGCACCGCTCCTGCGGGATACAGCTACGGCCGCGAGCTCGCCACCGCGAGCGACCTCCTTGCGGCACAGACCGACAACCCCAACGGCTTCCACGGCACCCACGTTGCAGGCATCGCCGCCGGCTGCGGCGGTCCCGACAGCATAGGCCGCCGCTATCGCGGTATGGCTCCCAATGCCGACATCGTGATGGTGAGTATGGCCACTCTCCCGGGTATCTACGACGGCATCGCCTACATCCGCGCCTATGCCGCCTCGGTGGGCAAACCCTGTGTAATCAACATGAGCCTTGGAACACACAAGGGTCCTCACGACGGCACCTCGTCGCTCGACCGCATGATGGACAGCCTCCATGCGCAGTACCCCGAGGGCTTCCTCGTGGTGGGCTCCGCCGGCAATGAGGGCAGCAACAAACTGCACCTCTACAAAGCTTTCACCACCGCCGACACAATGACATCCACTTTCGTCAACTACAATATCGGTAGGGTAGAGGCCACCATAGACCTCTGGAGTACCGCCAACAGTCCCTTCGCGGTCAGCGTGGTCGTCATCGACACCGCCTCGGGCGACACCCTGGGCCGCTCTCCGTGGTACAACTCCAGCGCGATGGGGGTCTATGTCGACTCTGTATATCTGGACAAAACCTATTGCCAGTTCGCCTGCAACGGCACCAACCCCATCAACAACCGCCAGAACATCACCCTGACACTCACCAGCCAGCCCTCCCTCTCCGACACCTACCGTGTCGCCCTCATCCTTAAGAGCACCGCTCAGGCCCATGTCCATGTCTGGAGCGACCAGGTCACCTTCGCCAGCGACGGCCTGCCCGGCATGCTGGAGGGCAACACCGACTGCACCGTCGGCGAGATTGGCGGCACTGCCAACTCCATCATCACCGTCGGCGCCTACACCACCGCCACCTCGTGGACAACCCTCGACGGCAGAACCGCCACTTTGGGCATCGAGGAGCAGGGCAATCTCACCTTCTTCTCCTCTCACGGCCCCACCCTCGACCTCCGCACCAAGCCCGACATCTGCGCCCCCGGCCAGCACATTGTCTCTTCCATCAACCGCTACTGCGACAGCTATGTACACTCCCTCTATTGCTCCGACTATACCCTCTTCAACGGTGACACCGCTTTCTATGGTGCCGCCCAGGGCACCTCGATGGCGTCGCCCGCCACTGCCGGAATCATGGCCCTCTGGCTCCAGCAGAACCCGCAGCTGCGCTACGACTCCGCCATTGCCCTCATCCGCTCCTCCGGCCGCACCGACAGCCTCACCGGCATCCTCCCTGCCAGCGGCAGCAACCTCTGGGGCTGGGGCAAGGTCAACCCCCTCGCCGGCCTGACCTCCGACCCGACCGACGTCGACAGCAATGCGCTCACCAACCTCGTCATCTTCCTGCGCTTCGCCGACGACGAGGAGATTGACCACTCGTTCGCCGACATCGACTCGATGTTCAACGGCCGCACCCCCGGCTTCCTAAGCGTCTACAACTTCTTCGACGCCCTCTCCTACGGAAAAATCCACTACCGTACCGTCTACCCCAACAATATTTTGAACGGCACGATAATATCCTATCAGGACATTATGCCTCGCTGCTATTTCGAGCCCTACGACAGCGTGGAGAACCCCATCGGCTTCCAGCCCTGGGAGCAGCCGTTCATGGGTGTCTCGATGCGCGAAGCCCAGCTGCTGGGCCGTGTGGTCCGCTATGTTGACTCGCTGCACCTGGTCAACCCCTCGGTGGTGCTCGACGGCGATGGTGACGACGACATTGACAACCTCAGCTTCATCGTCAAAGGCGGCACCGGCTCCTGGGCTTCCATTCTCTGGCCCCACATGGAATACTTCCCCCACGACTCCCTCTCCCACCCAGCCACCATCAACGGCGTCCGCCCCAACACCTTCAACTTCGAGTTCGAGGGTGCCGACCCCAGGCTTTTCAATGCCCTTGTGTTCCGCCACGAGATGGGACATTCGTTGAATATGCCCGACCTGTACCATTACATCAATTATATGAATCTCGCACAGGCCGGCAACTGGGATATGATGGACGGTGCCTATGTGAACAACCAGACGGCTGCCATTTACAAGAACAAGGTTCTCCACGTGGCCGACGACCCGATAGAGATTACCTGCGACGGCGACTACACCCTGCAAAGCGCGGGCTCCAGCCCCTCGCAGAACTGCTACTACATCCGCTCCGCTATTGACCCCACGCAGTGGTTCGTCCTTGAGTACCGCCGCCAGGCCGACCTCTTCGAGGATGGCCTCCCCGGCACAGGCCTCATCGTGGCTCGCTGGAACGACACTGTGCCCACGGGCTACAACGGCATGTTCGCCAACGCCTTCTTCGACTTCTACACCCGGGCCAACCAGTACTGGATTTTCCGTCCCGGCAGCGCCATCGACACGGTGAACGGCGACATCAGTCAGGCTCACTTCAGCGCCGCCACCGGCCGCACCTCCTTCGGCCCCACGACCGACCCGCACCCCTACCTCACCGACGGCACGCTGGAGACCAGCTTCGAAATCACCAACATCCAGGAGAACGGTTCCGAGCTCACCTTCCACGTCCACTTCCTCACCACCGAGGGCATCGAGGACCTGGAGGTTATGGGTTATAGGTTATGGGTTATGGACGGTCGTATTGTGGTTGACGGTACATCCGACGAGGTGCATATCTTCGACATAGTCGGCCGCGAGGTCTGCAACAGCGACCTCCGCAACGGCGTCTACCTAGTCAAGGTCGGAGACCGCCCGGCAAAGAAAGTAATCGTAATGAACAACAAATAATCATACACAAATGAAGAAAGCAGTATTCACATTGGCCATCCTCGCGATGGCGACGCTGGGCCTCAGGGCTCAGGATTCCGTTTTCAGCTACACCTATCAGGGCACGACGCTGTATTATATCGTGGACTCGACCGGCGACGCCACCCTGGTGCCGCCGCTGTGGCCGGACTATGACGAGGAGAACAACTCCACGTGGACCGGCTACACCCAGCCGTCGGGAGCCGTCACGGTGCCCGACTCGGTGCCTTTCCTCGGCGCGATGCACGCCGTCACAGGGGTGGGCCACGATGCCTTCTTTCGCTGCGAGCTGGTGACATCTGTCACGCTGCCAGCAGCCATCACCGCCATCGGCGATTGGGCCTTCGGCAGGTGCTACAACCTCACCTCCGTCAACATACCCGAAGGTGTCACCGAAATTCCCTACTGCTGCTTCTATTACGACAGTCTGCTCACTGAGGTCAACCTGCCGACGAGCCTTGTCACTATTGGCAAATATTCTTTCGCCAAATGCAAGAGTCTCCAGACGATAACCCTCCCCAATGGTCTTAGCGTGATAGACAACAATGCTTTCGACTACTGCTCCGGTCTTCGTTCGATAACCCTTCCCAGCAGTCTGGACACCCTTGGCATCGCCGCTTTCGGCTATTGCGAAGCGCTTGAGCAGATAAGCATCCCCGGCGGCGTGGGCACCATCAGCGAATGGGCCTTCAACAACTGCCACAGCCTGCAAAGCGTCACCCTCGGCGAGGGCGTGGAGACGATAGGCTACGCCGCCTTCCGCGAATGCGGCAGTCTCACCAGCATCAACTACCCCTCCTCGCTGCGAGTGATTGATGGCCACGCCTTCCAGTACGATACGCTCCTCGCCACCCCGCTCAACCTCCCCGAGGGGTTCCAGACGATAGGCACTGTGGCCTTCGGCGACTGTAACGGTATTCTCTCCATCAGCCTGCCGGGAAGCATGGACTCTATTTCATCGTATGTGTTCTTTGGCTGCAAGGGGGTGCAGACCGCCACCCTCGCCGAGGGCATCAGGAAAATAGGCAACGAAACTTTCTACGGCTGCGACCATCTGCGCCATATCGATTTGCCCTCGACGCTCGAAGAGGTCGGGGAAGAGGCCTTTGCGTGGTGTGCTGCGCTCGACACGCTCCTCTTCCCACCAAACACGCATCGTTTGGGTCATGGTGCCTTAGCCAAGTGCGAGAACCTCAAGGTGCTCCAGTTGCCCGAAGGATTAGAGAAGGTGGATTCCTTGCTCCTTTACAGTACCGGAATAGAGACCCTCGTTGTGCCGCAGCACGTCACCCGCATCGAGTACGCGGCCTTTGCCGACTGCCAATATCTCCATAAGTTGCAGATGCCCGCCAGCGTCACCTACCTCGGTGACAGCCTCTTCGTCGATGGCACACCACTCGACACCCTCGTCCTCGGCTGCGAGGTACCGCCCACACTGGGCAGCGGTGTCTTCGAGCACTACAACACCGTTCTCATCGTTCCCTGCGGCTCGGCCGCGGCCTACCGATCCCATTCCGTTTGGGGCCGCTTCGCCAATATTGAGGAGAACTGCAACGGCATCGACGACATGGAGGTTATGGGTTATAGGTTATGGGTTATGGACGGACGTATCATCGTCGAAGGTGCTGAGGGTGAAAAGGTGCAGGTCTTTGACATGATGGGCCGATTGATAAGCACTGCGGACGCGGCAGGTGTGGGAGACGCGACAGGCCGCGTCTCTACGGGGGTCTATATGGTGAAGGTCGGCGACCGCCCGGCAAAGAAAGTGGTGGTGATGTAGGGAGAAAGGAAAAATGAAAAATGAAAAATGAGAAACAAATAACAATAATTAATAACAATAAAAACAATATCACAATGAAGAAAGTAACCTTAATGCTCGCCCTCGCGGCGACCCTTTTCGCCGCCTGCAGCAAAGACGACGACCAGACAACCACCAACACTCAAGAGCAGCCCGCCAAGCAGGTGCCCGCCATCGTGTCGATGATGTACTACCTTAACGCCACCGACGACATGCTCCAATACATCGACTACACCGTGATCTTTGACAACGGCATTGACGAGATCCAGGACACCGTCACCACCAACCGCTGGGAGAAGATACGCGCAGCGGGACTCCCCTCCACCTTCACCATCAAGACCCGCCTCCGCGTGAAGGAGGGCATGTACGACGCCCTCGTTGCCGTCGACACCTTCTACGTGAACCATGGCCACGGCTACGCCTACCAGATCTTCGACTCCACCGCCACCGCCATCCCCGGCATGAGCAGCTTCTACAACGCCGGGGCCTCTACCCACGTCGGCCGTGGCGCTCTTATCGCCGAGCATGTCCAAGCCGGCGACTACGACAAGACCTACACCGTCTCCTTCGACGCCAACGGCGTAAAAATTGAAAATTAAGAATAAACAATGAAGAGAGTCTTTACCTTTATTATTCTGCTGCTGGCCGTCGCGTCGATGGCCACGGCTCAGAAGGGATTCATGTCGGGCAGCAGCGCCCTGCTGCTGGCCGACATCCAAACAGGCCGCCTCAACGAGAAGCAGGTGGCCGAACAGTACGGCCTTGTGTATGTCAACGGCGAGGCCAACATCACCGCCTTTGTGGAACTTAATGGCGACGAGAAAACTCTAGAGGGCTACGGTGTGCAGGTGCAGTCGCGCGTCGGAGGCATGCTGACCGTCTGCATCCCGATGAAGAACTATGTGGCCTTCGCGCAGTCGGGGCTCTGCTCGTGGATCGACGTGGGCAGCAAGCCGCTGCCCAAACTCGAGAATGCCCGCGCTGAACTGGGCATCGACGCCATATACAATGGTGTTGACCTGCCCCACGGCTACGACGGCACCGGCGTGGTGGTGGGCATCATCGACAACGGGTTCCAGTACGACCACCCCGCCTTCTTCGACTCGACGGGCACAACCCTGCGCATCAAGCGCGTATGGATACAAGGCGACACCGTGGGTACCGCCCCAGCGGGCTACAGCTATGGCCGTGAGCTCGCCACCGAGAACGACATTCTTGCCGCCCGCACCGACAATCCCGCCGGCATCCACGGTAGCCATGTGGCCGGCATTGCCGCCGGCTGCGGCGGTCCCGACTCCCTCGGCCGCCGCTATCGCGGCATAGCTCCCAACGCCGACATAGTGATGGTGAGCGCTGCCACTATTCCGAGCATTCTCGACGGCATCGCCTACATCCGCGCCTATGCCGCCTCGGAGGGCAAGCCCTGCGTGGTCAACATGAGTTTAGGAACACATGAGGGGCCCCATGACGGCACCTCGTCGTTCGACCGCATGATGGACGGCCTCCACGAGCAGTATCCCGAGGGCTTCCTTGTGGTGGGCGCTGCCGGTAATGAGGGCAGCGACAAACTGCACCTCCAGAAAGCTTTCACCGTCGACGACACCTGTGTCCTCGCCCTCATCGCCCCCAAAAATCCCGCCACCCAGGTGTACAAAATCGACCTCTGGAGTACCAGCGATACCCCTTTCGAGGTCGCCTTGGGCGTCATCGATCCCGCCACGGGTGACACTTTGGCACAGGGTTCCTGGCGCAACTCCAGCGAGACGCAAGTCTATCAAGACTACATCTATCCGGACAAGACCTTCTGCCTCACCAGCTGCAACGGTACCAACCCTGCCAACAACCACCAGAACATCACCCTCACGGTTGTCAATATGCCCGACAGCACCGACAGCTACCGCGTGGCCCTCTTCGTGAAGAGCACTGCGCAAGCCGAGGTACATGCCTGGAGCAACTACATCACCTTCGTCAACGACGGCCTCCCTGGAGTAATGGAAGGCAACACCGACTACACCGTTGGCGAGATTGGCGGCAGCGCCCGTTCCATCATCACCGTGGGTGCCTACACCACCGCCACCTCGTGGACGGGCATCGACGGCAGCAATCATACTTACGGTACCGAGGTGCTGGGTGATGTCACCTTCTTCTCCTCCCATGGTCCCACTCTCGACCTCCGCACCAAGCCTGACATCTGCGCTCCCGGCGAGCACCTCATATCGGCCATCAACAGTTACAACACCGCCATTGTCACCGCGCCCAACTGCGCCGCCTACACGCTCTTCCGCGGCGACACCGCCTACTACGCCGCTGAGCGCGGCACCTCGATGGCGACGCCCGCTATGGCTGGAATCATGGCTCTCTGGCTCCAACAGAACCCACAGCTGCGTTACGACTCAGCCCTTGCGCTCATCCGTACCTCCGCACGCACCGACAACTTCACCGGCATCCTCCCCGCCACTGGTAGCAACCTCTGGGGCTGGGGCAAGATCAACCCCCTCGCGGGTCTGACCACCGGCCAGCACGACGTCGACAGCAATGCACTCACCAACCTCGTCATCTTCCTGCGCTTCGCCGACGATGAGGAGATTGACCACTCGTTCGCCGACATCGACTCGATGTTCAACGGCCGCACGCCGGGCTACCTGAGCATCTACAATTTCTACGATGCCCTCTCCTACGGCAAAATCCACTACAATACCGTTTACACCAACAATATACTGAACGGTGTGATAATATCCTATCAGGACATTATGCCGCGCTGCTATTTCCAGCCCTACGACAGCGTGGAGAACCCCGGCGGCTATCTCCCCGAGGAGCAGCCGTTCATGGGTGTCTCGATGCGCGAGGCCGAGCTGCTGGGCCGCGTCGTCCGCTATGTCGACTCGCTGCATCTGGTCAGTTCCTCGGTAGTGCTCGACGGAGACGGTGACGGCGACATCGACAACCTCAGCTTCATCGTCAAGGGCGGCACCGGCGCCTGGGCCTCGATACTCTGGCCCCATATGGAGTATTTCCCCCACGACTCGCTCGGCTATACCGTCACCCTCAACGGTGTGCGGCCCAACACCTTCAACTTTGAGTTCGAAGGGGCCGAACCAAGGCTTTTCAACGCCCATGTGTTCCGCCACGAGATTGGACACTCGCTCGACATGCCCGACCTTTACCATTATATCAATTACAGTAATGTATATCCGGCCGATGCATGGGATATGATGGATTACAACGTGGATGACAACCACACGGCCGCTATATACAAGAACAAGGTGCTCCATGTGGCTGACGACCCGGTGGAGATTACCGCCGACGGCGACTACACGCTGCGCAGCGTAGGCTCCAGCCCCTCGCAGAACTGCTATTATATCAAGTCGAGCATTGACACCACGCAGTGGTTTGTCTTTGAGTACCGCCACCAGGAAGACCTCTTCGAAGAGGGCATCCCCGGCACCGGCCTCATCGTGGCCCGATGGAACGACACGGTACCGGCGGGCTACAGCGGCATGTTTGCAAACGCCTTCTTCGACTTCTACACGCAGGCACACCAGTACTGGATCTTCCGTCCGGGCAGCGCCATCGACACAGTGAACGGCGACATCAATCAGGCCCATTTCAGCGCCGCCACGGGACGCACCTCCTTCGGTCCGACCACCGACCCGCACCCCTACCTCACCGACGGCACACCTGAGACCAGCTTTGAAATCACAAACATTCAGGAGAACGGCACCGAGCTCACCTTCCACGTCCACTTCCTCGGCACCGAGGGCATCGATGACCTGGAGGTTATGGGTTATAGGTTATGGGTTAAGGATGGCCGCATAAGAGTTGAGGGTGCTGAGGGCGAAACTGTGCAGGTCTTTGACGTAATGGGCCGAATGATCAGCACTGCCGACGAGACGTCTGTGCTCCCTGGGGTCTATTTGGTCAAAATCGGCGACCGACCGGCACAGAAAGTGGTGGTGGTGAAGTGAGAGAATTGAGAATTAAAATTTAAAAATATGAAATATTTAAGCAACTTCCGTATGGCGATGGCAGCCGTTTTGATGTGCCTGCCGATTTTCTTCGCGTCCTGTAGCAAGGATGAAGACACCTCCACCACTCCCACCAATACTCCCACCACGCAACGCGACCGCGCCCGCTACACCGTGATGGTCTACGGCAATGCCGGCGGCAGGATGGACTACATCATCGAGGACATGTGGGATCAGCTGAAGCCGATGCTCAACGACAGCACCGACGTCCGCATGGTGTACCTCTACAAGTACGGCGCCGAGAGCGAGAACTTCAGCGGCCGCTACGGCAACCCGGGCGACGTGGTTTGGTTCGAGCTCAACAGCGAGACCAACCTCGACAGCCTAAAGTACAGCTCCGCCCTCCAAGCTCCCGACTTCCCGCTATACGAGCCTTACATGCTGGCCAACTACATCAAGGCCGTCAAGCAGAAGTGCCCGGCGGACAACTACATCTTCGTCCTCTGGGGCCACGGCGGCGGCTATGACATTGTCCGCGACCGTCCGAACCATATCGTCGCCAAGGGCGTCCTCTATGACGAGTTGGCCGAGGGCAAGGGTATGACGATGTACGAGTTCGCCGACGGCTTGGCCACTGCCGGCAACACCCACTTCCCGCTCATCATGTTCCACAACTGCCTGATGGGCAACATTGAAACTGTCACCGAGGTGCAGCAGTATGCCGACTACTTCTTCGTCTCGTCGCACGTGCTGGAGAGCGACGGAGAGCCCATCATGGAGCTCGTCAAGGCCATTCGCGGCAACGACGACTACAACTTCGAGCACACCGCCGCCAAGTGGTTCGGCACCCTCCGCCCCATCTACGACCAATTTGTCGAAACAGCGACGGACCTTAACCAGAGCCTCGACTTCAAGGTCATCCGTTCCTCCGGCCTCGAAAACCTGAACGTCTACCTCATGGGCGTGGCCAACCGCCTCTACGACCTCTACAGCGACCCCGTCCGCAAGGCCGAAATCGACAGCGCCGCCGCCCACTACCTCTACACCTACCATACGAGCTCGCCCTATCTGGTCGACCTCGACCACTACATGCAGACCCTCGGCGAGAACGTCAACGACGATACTCTGCGCGCCTACTGCCAGCAGGTCCGCACCCTGCTCGACGAGATGATTATCCAGCGCTGGCACTACATGATACACCCCATAGGCTTCGACGACTTCTCGCTCTCCATCGTCTTCGGCAACAACCAGTTCCTCCACACCGCTGTGCGCGGCAACACCATCGCTTCGGCCTACTACCCCTCGGTCTTCAACCGCCGCACCGGCTGGGCCGAGTGGCTCGACGCCAACACTTTCCTCCCCGACAAGATGATCTGCCCGCAGGGTGGTCTCGTCGCCTTCTCGTGGCAAACCTACTTCGACATCCTTGAAAACCTCTAAACAAAGGTTATAGGTTATTGGTTATAGGTTATAGACAATTTTAGAGGTTAAAGGTTAATGTTTAATGGTTTATGAAGAAAGTATTTTCAATTCTCATAGGTGCTTTCGTGATTGCGGCGATGGTCTGCTGCGGCGACAAGGACAACGATAGTAGCACCGACGGCGGCTGGGTCGACCTTGGCCTGCCGTCGGGCCTGCTCTGGGCCAGCTGCAACCTTGGTGCCGACAGCCCCGAGGGCTATGGCAACTACTTCGCTTGGGGCGAGACGCAGAGCAAGGACCTTTACGACTGGAGCACCTACCGCTATTGCACGGCGGAGGGAGACAGTCTGCTGACGCTGACCAAGTACAACACCTCGGAGGCTTACGGCACGGTGGATGGTCTAACCACCCTGCAGCCCGGCGACGATGCCGCTGCCGCCCGCCTCTCCGGCACCCGCATGCCGACCCGGGAGGACTGGGAGGAGCTGCTGGCGGGCACCATTGCCGAGTGGACCACGCAGAACGGCGTGGCCGGCTACCGCCTCACCGCCCCCAACGGCAACAGCC
>Ga0310690_10003176_pt1 | contig 25117 bp, 34 predicted proteins | sample AusTroGonzalo_MG_2_FD_207661 | JGI IMG/M metagenome (GOLD analysis project Ga0310690, IMG submission 207661) | Bovine rumen microbial communities from tropical cattle in Woodstock, Queensland, Australia - Gonzalo_04 (v2) (version 2) | ecosystem: Host-associated > Mammals > Digestive system >... | reverse complement strand
GAATGTGTACTAAAAAATGGACTTTGTCCAAAAGAAAAGAATTCGATAAAAGAAGACTTGAGATTTTGGAAAAGAAAAGTAAATCAAAAAAGAAGAAATTTTTAAACGTATTTTCATTAAAAAGAAAAAAATAAGGTGATGTTTTATGAATAATTCGTTTTTGTATGATTATCAAACAGAAGCTGTTAATAAAATGAAAAACGGTTGTATATTAAATGGTGGAGTTGGTTCTGGTAAATCTAGAACCGCTCTATACTATTATTTTAAAGAACAAGGTGGTAATATAACAGATAAATATATACCAATGAAAATTAGACCTAAAGATTTATATATTATAACAACAGCTAGAAAAAGAGATACTTTAGAATGGGAAAACGAATTAAATCCTTTTCTCATGTCTACAGACGAAAAACAATATAAAAGATATGGTAATCATATTTATATAGATAGTTGGAATAATATTAAAAAATATTCAGAAGTTAAAAACGCATTCTTTATATTTGATGAACAAAGAGTTGTTGGTTCTGGAGCATGGGTAAAAGCATTTCTTAAAATAACTAAATCAAACGATTGGATATTATTATCTGCTACACCAGGTGATACATGGTCTGATTATATTCCAGTATTTATAGCGAATGGATTTTATAAAAATAAAACAGAATTCGGACGTGAACATATTATATATTCTAGATTTACAAAATATCCTAAAATAGATAAATATATTAATACTGGAAAATTAATTAGATTGAGAAATAATATATTAATTGATATGGATTTTAAAAGACAAACTGTTTCTCATCATGAAGATGTTTATGTAAATTATGATAAAATAAAATTTAGAGATATAATGAGAACTAGATGGAATCCATTTACAAACGAACCTATACAACAAGCTAGTGAATTATGTTATTTATTAAGAAGAATTGTAAATGAAGATACATCTCGTATTATAGCTTTGATGGAGTTGTTAGAAAAATGTCCAAAAGCCATTATATTTTATAATTTCGATTATGAATTAGATATTTTGAGAAATTTGCATACAGAATATGGATTAGATGATGAAGTCGAAATAGCTGAATGGAATGGACATAAACACCAAGAGATACCAAAAGGATCACGTTGGTTATATTTAGTCCAATATACTGCCGGAGCAGAAGGTTGGAATTGTATAACGACTGATACTATTATATTTTACAGTCTTAATTATTCATACAAGATATTATCTCAAGCTTGTGGTAGAATAGATAGACTAAATACGCCTTATACAGATTTATATTATTATCATTTAAAAAGTCGTAGTGGAATAGATTTAGCTATAACTAGAGCGTTAAATGATAAAAAAACATTTAATGAAAGTAAATATTTAAAATGGTGATATAATGAATAATATAGAAATAAAATTTTGTGAAGAAAAAAGAAAACATCCAGGAAAATATAATCTATTAGAAATTAATAATATTTCTAATGATATAACTATATTACTTGGTCCAAATGGAACTGGTAAATCTTTATCATTAATGAATATAGAAGAAAATTGTAAAAATATTGATGATATAGAATGTATTAGATATTCTAATAATAATGAAGATATTGTAAAAAGAGGAGGATGGGATTGGGATCCTTATAAACTTGCTTGTGCTTTTCATTCTGAAGGTGAACGTATTTGTGATTCTTTTGAAGAATGGAGTCAACGCGTAATGTTAAATAAGGTTTTAAAATCATCTAATAATTTGATAATATTAACGGATGAAATAGATAGTGGTTTGTCATTAGATAGATTATATTATCAATTAAAACAATATTTATTCATTTTAGATAAAGAAAAAGAAAAAAACCCATCCCGAAAAATAAAATATGTTTTTACTTGTAATAGTTATGAGATGTTGGAAATTTTTAAAAATAGAAATGATGTTGATATTATATGGTTACCATCTAAGAAAAGAATCAAAATAAATTCTTATAATAAATTCAAAGAAAAATATATTGAATATGGAAAATATATGTTTAAATAAGGAGTGATTAAAATGTATGAAATAAAAATAATTAAAAAAGGAATTGAGCATCAAAATATAGGCGGAAAGGAATTTATAATAGATGAAAGAGTTACTAAAACTTTAAATCCTCATAAAATAGTATCTGAAGCAGAAAAAGGTAATTATGCATGTTCTAATTTTATAAAAAGAAGACATGATTTTGATGAAAATTTTCAATTAAAATTATATTATGGAAAAGTCGAAGGTCTTGGTTATATAATGGCTGAAGACGAATTTGAAAGAGAGGTTTAATATGGAACTTAAAATGGATGCTTATACTTTTGTTGCTATTGGTGTTATATGTATCACATTATATAATATATTAAAATTATTTATAATGGCTGATACAATAAAAAAAGGTTATGAAAAAGGTATAAAACCAAACGAATATACAAAAATAAACACAAAACAAAATAATAAAAAGAAAAAAGAGGAATAATATGGAAATATATGCTAAGTATACTATAAGAATTATTGATTTATTTTTATTAGTATCTGAAGGAAAACGTCTTCCTAGAGTTATAGAATATAATGGCATTAAATATACTAATATTAGTAATCATAATAATATTATTTATATAGCAGAAGATAATAAAAATTCAAATGTTATATTTAAAAAAATATTTTTATATCATCCAACAATGACAGATATGGAATATTTAAATAGTGAAGTAACTGTTTTAGAAAATTTCTAAGGAGGTAAATAATTTATGGATATTTTTAATAAAATAGTTCAATTTGATAAATATTGTGAAAAATGTTTATATTATGAAAAAGATCAAAGTGAATTTCCTTGTGATGATTGTTTGAGTAATCCGACAAATATAAATTCAAATAAACCAATATATTTCAAGGAAAAAGAAGAAACCGTACAACCAAAAAATATTAAGGAGGAAGAAAATGAAGGATAGTTATGAATTTGAAGTTATATGTAAAAATGCTATAATTAACTATGTAAACGAACATCTAGATAAAACAGATGGACATCAACATAGTATTGATATAAAAAACGTTTATGTTGTATGGATGAGTAAAACATTAGATCATAGTAAGGCATTATTAAGTACAACATTACCAGATGGAAAATACTACGAATGTACTTATAATGGAAGAAGAGATGAAATGTATTTAGATATTTATGTTAAATTAGAAAACATTTTAATACCAAGCAGTGAATTTAAAAGAACCGTTGAAATGGAGGAAGAAAATGAAAGTAATGATTAGTCAACCTATGAATGGTAGAAAAGACGATGACATTAAAAAAGAAAGAGATGAAGTAATAAATAAATTAAAAAAGATGCATATAGATGTAGTTGATACTTTTTTTGAAGATGAAGTATTAGGTGTTGATAGAGCTGATATTTATTTATTAAGTAAAGCTATATATAAAATGTGTGAAGCTGATGCTGTATTATTTATAGGCGATTGGCAAAACGCTAGGGGTTGTAGAGTTGAACATTTAGTTGCAAAAAGTTATAATATAAAATGCTTATATGAAGATTTTTTAAATACAGACAATGATGACGAACCAGTAGATTATAAAAACGTTCGTATAACATGTATACAAAGTAATGATGATCACGCATTAGATGCAACAAGACACGTATTTATGTAAAAAAAAGGAGATAAAGATGAGAAAAAATAAATATATGGATAGATTTCATAAATTAGATGTAATGAATTTAAAATATAGATCAAGATGTAAATGTGGACATTCTGTATGCAACGCGCCAGGGTTTAAAAAGGAATATATAATATGTAATTGGTGCGGTAGTAGAATTTATAAAGATCCAAAGAAACAAGATGAATATGATAAAAGAACCGCTAAAAACGAGTTCGCATATGAATTACGTAAATCCATAGATGAATTACATGATAGGGAGATTAGAAAAATGAACGAAAATAAAAAAAGAAAAAGGACACCACAGATTCATACAAAACGTTTCAAAGATAATAATAGTTATTTCGATTTTTTATCAAAACACGATGTTAATGTTATAACTGTAGAATTTGGAGATAACGGTTACATACGAATTCAATTTCATAAAAAACAAGGAAGACCTAAAAAGAAAAAAGAAAATAATTTACAATATAAATTTAAAATAAAAAATAATCGTAGTAAATTTTTTTAATAGGTTTTACATATGACTGGTAAAGAAATTAAAAAAACCGATGTTATGAAACTTGTTACTAGGTTGTTTGAAATTGATTCTAAATTATGTCCAGAAACAGCTATGGATGTAGTTGAATATAATGTTATAATTGAAAAAATATGGGATATGATCAGTGACGATAAAAAAGAAATGACAGAAAAATCAAAAGGGAGGGTACGTACAAAATGAATTTTTTAGATTTTATATTAATTCTTGTTATAGTTATGATATTTGTTATAACAGTGATAATAATTGTAGATTGCATACGTAAAAAAGAATTTGAATGTATTACACCTATCATGATAGCTTGGTTAATGTTAACTTTCTTTTTTATATCACCTTTTATTGTTATGGATAAATATACAGGATATGTAACTGGTCGAATAATAGATATTAGTAATAATTATTTCGAAACAACTAATATTAAATTTCAATTAGAAAATAAAAAAATTATAGATCTATGTGTTGAAGATATAAACGTTGTTAGAAATTTAGAAAATATATATAAATATAATAAAAATCAAAAAATAGATCTAATATATAATAAAAGAGTGGGTTTATATAGTACTGGAAAATGTCATAAAGCACCTATAAACGGTATAGGAATATATGAAAACCATTAAAATTCTGCCCACTTTTAAGTTTAAAAAATGGGCGTCTGCCCACTTTTGTTTTAAAATATTTTAAAAAATTTAAAAAGATTATCAATAAACCCGGGCAAAAGCCCACTTTTGAAAAAAAAGTGTCCACGCGCTAGCCCTTGATATATAAGGGTTCGCGCTATTTCTGCCCACTTTCCCACTTTTTTTTATTAATTCATTTAAAATTAAAAAATATGCACTATATGCATAAAATATAAAAAATATAAAAAGTAGTAAATAAAAGTGGGCATTTGACCAAAATATAAAAAATGGAGGTATTTATGGAAAGTATTAAAATTTATGAAACATGGGCTAACGAAACTATAACTAAATTCCAAACAATAGTATATTTTTCTACAGATAAATATAGACCTACTGTGTCTCAAGAATTAAATATATTAATGAGAAGATTATATTATAATTCTAATGGTGATTTAATAAAAGAAGAATATCCTTATAGAGATTCGTTAAAAGAGGAAAATGAAAATGTTGAAGATAATAGATGATCAAGGTAGAAATGTTATTAAAAATATTATAGACCATACATCATTAACTGAAAACAATATACGTAAAATAAAAACAATAGGATATGATCAAGTTCTAATAGAGGATAATAAGGGTTGTTTAATAATATATGACATGATTTTAGAAACATCTAGAAAAATAAATAAAACACCAAATTTTAAAAAAGAATTAGGTGAAAGAATAAAAACTATAATGACAAGAAAATTATGTACAGAAAAAGATTTAGCTAATAAATTAAAAATTAGTCAGTCTACTATTAGTAGATATTTAAAAGGACAAACTATGCCGAATATAATAACATTAAAAAAAATAGCAGATGTTTTAAATTGTTATATCGATGATTTCTTTTATAATAGATTTTAATTTTTTATATTCGCGTAAAAAACATGCCCTTTTATAGAGAGAAAGAGGAATATATACATCGGTTGTTTACTATAATTATTTAATTATAATTATTTTAAACACATCCTCTTTTTATTTTTGATTTTGAAAGGAGATTGCATAAAATGAAAGAAACAAAATTCCAATCAAAATTAAAAGAAGAAATAAAAACTTTGTTACCAGGTTGTATAATAACAAAATTAGATGCAAATGATATTCAAGGTATACCTGATTTATTAATATTATATAAAAATAAATGGGCTACACTTGAAAATAAAAGGAGTGAAAAAGCTCATAAACAACCTAATCAAGAATATTATGTTAATAAAATGAATAATATGTCTTTTTCAAGATTTATATATCCAGAAAATAAAGATGAGGTTTTGAATGAGTTAGTTAAAAAATTAAAAAAATAAGATATGTGAAAGGGTGTTAAAAATGATATTCAATAAGCATGATAATTTGGAAGGGTTACATGCACCATTTGGTGCTAGTAAATCAAGTTGGCTTAGATATGATGATAAAAAAGCGGTTGAAGTTTATAATGCTTTAAAAGCAAAAGAAATGGGTACTGTTTTACATGATTGGGCTAGACAAACTATATTGTTAGGAATAAAACAACCGAGATCTAAGAAAACTATATATAATTATGTTAATGATGCTATAGGATTTAAAATGTCTCCTGAAGTAGTTTTATTTTATTCAGAATATTTTTTTGGTACTGCTGATACTATTTGTTTTAGAAATAATGTATTAAGAATACATGATTTAAAAACAGGGACAATTCCTGCAAAAATGGAACAGCTTGAAATATACGCTGCTTTGTTTTGTTTAGAATATAAAATAAAACCTATAGATATTGATATAGAATTAAGAATATATCAAAATGATGAAGTATTAGTTCATAACCCATCTCCTGAAGATATAACAAATATAATGAATAAAATAATTCATCTTAATAAAATTCTTATAGATAACGAAGGGAGGATGTGATTATGAATAAAATAGCTGAAGAAATATCTTCATATTATGGTTCTCATGAAATGTCAGAAGATGAATTTCTACAGCATTACGGTGTTGGGCATCTTCATGGTGGACATTCAGGTCGTTATCCATGGGGAAGCGGAAAAGATGATTACCAACATTCAGTAGATTTTTTAGGAAGAATTGCACAATTAAGAAAAAAAGGTTGGAAAGAAACTCCTGAAAATATAAGAAAAGAATTTGATCTATCAGTTAAAGAATATCGTATGGAGAAAACATTATGTAGTAATGAAAGAAGAATCCAACAAGTAGCTAGAGTTGAAACTTTAAAAAGAAAAGATTTTAGTAATAATAAAATAGCACGTGAACTTGGTATAAATGAATCAACTGTAAGATCTTTATTAAATGAAGATTCTAAAAGAAGAATGGAAGAAGCTAAAAACACTGCTGAATATTTAAAAAAGAGAGTGGAAAAAGATAGAATGATTGATGTTGGTGTTAATGCTGAAATTGGTCCACCTTTAAATATTTCTAGAGAAAAATTAGATACAGCTTTATACATGTTACAAAGTCAAGGTTATGGAGTTTATAGTAATCGTATACCACAACCGACTAATAAAAACAATCAAACAACTCAAAAAGTTTTATGCGCTAAAGATATTAAACCACCAGAAGGAAAAAGCGTACCTAAAGAAATATATGAGTATGATAAAATAAAATCATTAAATCCATATATATCTAGAGATAACGGTATAACTTTTGAGAAAAAATTTAATTATCCGGCTAGCATGGATTCTAAAAGAATGATGGTCCGTTATGCCGAAGATAAAGGTCCTGATGGTATAACTGGTGATCAAAAAGATGGTTTAATAGAAATAAGAAGAGGTGTACCAGATCTTAATTTAGGAGAATCTAGATATGCTCAAGTTCGTATATTAATAGATGGAACTCATTATGCTAAAGGTATGGCTGTTTATTCTGATGATATGCCAGATGGTATTGATGTTATATTTAATACTAATAAAAAATCAGGAACTCCAATGAAATCATCTGATAAAAATGCAAAACAAGTTTTAAAACCAATAAAAAATGATCCAGAAAATCCTTTTGGTTCAGCTATAAAAGATGCTGACCAAGGCGGGCAATATTTTTATGATTCTAAAACCGGTGAGATAATACCAGGATCAAGTAAAAACCAAAATAAAAAATTAGGATTAATAAATAAAAGATCGGATGAAAGAGATTGGCATTCTTGGAAAGATACATTACCATCTCAATTTTTATCAAAACAATCTAAATATTTGGCTAAGAAACAATTAGATTTAGCAAAAGCTGATAAAATAGCAGAGTTTGATGAGTATAAGCATTTAACAAACCCTACTATTAAAAAATATTATTTAGAAAAATTTGCACAATCTTGTGATAAAGCAGCGGTTGATTTAAAAGCTGCGGCATTACCAGGACAAAAATATCACGTTATAATACCAGTTAATACTTTAGGTGATAATGAAATATATGCTCCACAATATAAAGCAGGCACTAAACTTGCTTTAATAAGATATCCGCATGGTGGTAGATTTGAGATACCTATATTAACAGTTACTGATAAGAATCCTTTAGCTAAAAAGATAATAGGTCCCGATAGTATAGATGCTGTTGGTATAACTAAAAAAGTAGCAGAACAATTATCAGGTGCAGATTTCGATGGCGATACAGTAATGTGTATACCAACACATGATAGAAAAGGTAAAGTAAAAATACTAAACGATAAACCTTTAGATGGACTAAAAAATTTTGACAATAAAATGTACCAATATGATGAACCACCAAAAACAGATAAAGATGGTACTGTTCATTATTATAGAAATGGTAAAGAATTTAAAGTAATGAAAAATACAGATAATCAAATGGGTGTCATCTCAAATCTTATAAGTGATATGACATTACAAGGAGCCACTAAAGATGAATTAGCCAGAGCTGTTAGACATTCTATGGTTGTTATAGATGCAGAAAAGCATAAATTAGATTATAGAGCTAGTGAAATAGAAAATGATATAGCCTCTTTAAAACAACGATATCAAATGAGTGTTGATAAAGATGGTAATGTTAAATATGGTGGAGCTTCTACAATCGTATCAAGAGCTAAAGGTGAAATAAATGTTCCAAAACGTAAGGGACAACCAAGAATAAACCAAAAAGGTAAAGATTGGTATGATCCAAGTAAACCAGAAGGAGCGCTTATATATAATACAACAGATTTAAAAGATTTATATTATGCTGATAGTACATTAGATAAAAAGACAGGCGTTAGAACTCTAGTAACAACATCTGGTAAATCTATAAAATATAATGTAAAAGATGCTGGAGATCGTGAAAAGTATACCCCTGTAATGCATATAAATGAAAAGACGGGGGCAGTATCATTTACTAATAAAGATGGAAGTATATCATATCGTAAGAAGATGCGTACCACAACTAGTACTCGTATGGCAGAGGTGGAGGATGCTAAAGATTTAATGTCTAACCCAAACCATCCATATCCTATGGAAGTATTATATGCTGATTATGCTAATAGTATGAAGGCCCTAGCCAATAGTGCACGTAAGGAAATGATATACACAAAGTCTATACCTAATAACCCTAATGCTAAAAAGGTATATGCTAAAGAGGTATCAGAACTTAACGCCGCTCTTAATATAGCTAAAAAGAATAGTCCTATGGAAAGACAAGTTTTAAGATCTAGTAATGTAGAGATAGATGAAAGAAAACGTTTGGATCCTTATATGAAACCGTCCGACGAACGTAAGTTAGCACAACGTACTGTTACTAAATATCGAAACGAGTTAGGAACTATAGCAAGAAGAGATAGAGCTATTGTTATAACTGATAAACAATGGTCTGCTATACAGGCTGGTGCAATTAGTGAGAATAAACTTAAAGAAATATTAAAGTATACTGATGCTGACTCATTAAGAGAAAGAGCAATGCCAAAACAACGTAAATCACTTAATCAAGCACAAATAAATAGAATTAAAAGATTAGCTGATTCTAACTTTACTTTACAACAAATCGCTGATAAGATGAATGTTTCAACATCAATGATTTCATATTATTTGAAAGGAGAATGATTATTAAATGGAAAGAAGATTTACGATCACAACAATTGATAATCCTTTTAATCCTTTTGATGATTTCAATTCTTGGTTCTTATTCGATATAGAAAAAGGTTATTATACTTGCTCTAAACTTGCAAGATTAACAAATGTTTCTGAAGGAATGACAGAAAAAGAAGAAATTAATGAAGTTGAAAGAGCGATTGAAAGATTAATTGAGTTAGATCCGCTTGATATTTATAGAAAAATAGAGAAAAATGAAGAAGTAAGGGTTGTTAAACCCACTATTGAGACTAAAAAGGCATCGTAGGGGGGTCTCGAAAAACACACCCCCCGCCCACATCGCGGCGGCCTTTTAAAATTCCCCGGAGGAAATTTTTGAAAAAACATTTCTGTTATATTTAACTATTTAAACGATCTTGTGAGCATCACTTAAAGTGGCTTATAAGATTCACTCCTTAAAAGTGTATTAATATAAATATATATAGTTCCAGTAATAAGTATAAACCCCCTTTCAAATTATACTAAGACTAAATTATTATCTAATAATTGACATAATCACATATCAAGAGTTTTCAAAGTTTGACAAATAACCATACTTATAATATCTTATAAGTCACTTTAAGTGATGTTAAAGTTATATAGTTTGTATTATAAAACTTAAGAAAGGAGTAATAAAATATGGCTAAAGTAAAAACTGTTAAAGCGGATACTAAAAAAATAAGACCTGCTTTAACACCTGAGGCTAGAGAAAATCAATTAATATATTTAGCTACTGATTTAGCAGAACAACAACTACGTGATGGTACAGCATCTTCTCAAGTGATTACTCATTATCTTAAGTTAGGAACTACCAAAGAAAAAATAGAAAGAGAGATTCTGGAAAAACAAAAAGATTTATTAGTTGCTAAAACAGAAGCTCTACAATCAGCAAAACATATAGAAGAATTATACGCTAATGCTATATCAGCAATGAGAAAATATAGCGGACATGAAAATGAAGAGGAAGACGAATGAAATTAAAAACATATTCGGAATTAATACAACTAAAAACTTTTAAAGAACGTTTCGAATATTTAAAATTAAATGGGAATGTTGGTGAAGAAACCTTCGGTTTTGATAGATATTTAAATCAAAAATTCTATTCATCAAAAGAATGGAAAGATTTAAGAAATTATATAATCACAAGAGATAATGGTTGTGATTTAGGTATACCTAATAAAGAAATATATGATAAAGTATTAATTCATCATATGAATCCTATAAACACAAAAGATATAATAGACAGAACGGATATTCTTTTAAATCCTGAGTATCTTATAACTATCTCGAATAGAACTCATAATGCTATCCATTATGGAGATGAAAGTTTAATAGAAGAACCTATTGATAGATTCAAAAACGATACATGTCCTTGGAAAAAATAAGGAGGGATTTTATATGAGTAAAAAAAGAAGTAAAAAAAATAAAGGAGTGAAAAATATGGAAGAAAAAATAATAACTGAAGAACCAGTTGAAGAAATGGTTGAAGAAGTAGCTGAAGAACCAGTTGAAGAAATGGTTGAAGAAGTAGCTGAAGAACCAGTTGAAGAAATGGTTGAAGAAGTAGCTGAAGAACCAGTTGAAGAAGGTGTTGTTATGCCAATTCTTCTAAATGTTAGAAACTTAGCAAATAAAGAATCAGAAATAGTTCGTGTTTTAAATAAAAATGATAAAGTTAAAATAATTGGTACTGAAAATGATTTCTTTATTGTTGAGTTAAGTGATGGTCTTATTGGTTATTGCGTAAAAGATTTTATAGCAAGGAATAATTAAAGAATAAGAGGTGTTATAATGGAACCAGAAATAAAAGAAAATGATAGTATATTATTAAACATTAAAAAACTTCTTGGTATACTACCAGAAGAAAAATCATTTGATACTGATATTATAATATATATTAATTCCGTATTTAATACTTTATCTCAATTAGGAGTAAATACTAATAATGCTAAGATAAAAGATAATAATGATACATGGTCTGATTTTTATTCAAACGAAGATGATGAATATATAGATTTAATAAAAACATATATATATTTAAAAGTAAGATTATTGTTTGACCCACCTTTGAATTCATCTATATTAAACTCATTTAAAGAAACTATTAATGAATTAGAATGGCGTTTAAATATAAACGATAAAAAGGAATCTTAATATGTCATTTATTATTGGTATGTTTATCGGCTCTTTTATAACTATGTTTATTATGTGTGCATTCATCATAAACAAGGGTCAATAATGCGAGATATAACAAAACTAATGATCGTTAAATATAATTTGTTAGAATTGAAATATGATTTTATGGGTTATAGTTTTAATAAAGAAAATGATTTATCATTTCATCATTTAATAATACCACATAGATTATGTAAAATACAAAATATAGAAGATGAGGGATATGTGGAATGGAACGGTGCTATATTAAGACAAAATACTGCTCATAATTATTTACATATAATTGAACGTTATAATAGAGAAATGTTCGATGCTATAACTAATTATATGATCGAAGAAAATAAACAAGGTTATATTGATGATAAACATTTATTATTAATTGATGACATATTATGTCAGTTTGAAGAAAAATATAATGAAGCTACAACCAAACGTGGTAAACGTTTAATACGTAAAGAATATAAAAATAGAATAACAAGATAAAGGAGGATTAATAATGAAAGATGAAGAATTAATCCATTATGGCGTAGGACATTTACAAGGCGGTCATTCGGGTCGTTGGCCATGGGGAAGTGGAAAATATAAAAATAGTGATGGCTCTTTAAATTCTAAAGGTATAAGAAAAGCTAAGAAATTAAAGAATCAATACAAAATGTTAACTGGTAAGAAATTAAAAGGAAAAATACCAGAACCTCCAAAAGAAATAAATAGAAGAACTGTTAGAAAAATGTCTGATAGTGATATAAATAATAGAATAAATAGACTTCAAAATGAACAAAGATTATTAAATTTACAAAGTGCTAGAGATAGTGGTAAAAAGAAATTTATGAAATCTTTAATGAATAATGTTATAGTACCTGGGGCAACAAGAGCCGGTGCTAATTTGGTCGAAAAGATCATATTTAAGAAAGGTTCAGAAGCTTTAGGTTTATATACAAAAGATGCTAATAGTATGATGAAAGATGAAATAAACAAAATGAAAACTATTAATGAATATAAAAAAACAGAAGATATTTTTTCTAAAACAGCTAACAGTTATGGATATGAATATAGAAAAAAAGGAAAAGATTATTTCGAAAATCTTTATAAATAATTAATATGTTATCTAATAGAGCAATTCCAAAATATTATAATGAATTTAGAAATTCTGTAATGAAGGGTGAAATACCAGTGTGCGAAACTATTTCTATGGAAATGAATAGAATAGACGCATTAGTTGATAATCCTGGTATATATTATGATGATCAAGCAGTAGAGGGCTTTATTAAATATTGCGAAAGTGAGTTGACACTAACTGATGGTGAAGATTTATATCTTTTAGATTCTTTTAAATTATGGGCTGAACAATTATTTGGTTGGTATTATTATGTAGAAAGAAGCGTATATGAACCATCAAAAGATGGACATGGTGGAAGATATGTAAATAAAAGAATTAAGAAAAGATTAATTAATAAACAATATCTAATAGTACCGAGAGGGGCTGCTAAATCTCAGTATGAATCTTATATACATAGTTATTTTCTCAATGTTGATACTAGTACCACACATCAAGTACATACATCACCTACAATGAAACAAGCCGAAGAAGTGTTATCTCCAATAAGAACTTCTATAACCAGATCTAGAGGACCATTGTTTAAATTTTTAACAGAAGGTTCTATAAATAATACAACTGGATCTAAAGTAAATAGAGTTAAATTGGCTTCAACAAAAAAAGGTATAGAAAATTTCTTAACCGGATCTTTATTGGAAATAAGACCAATGACAGTTGATAAACTTCAAGGTCTAAACAGTAGGATAAATACAGTTGATGAGTGGTTATCTGGTGATATAAGGGAAGATGTTATAGGCGCATTAGAACAAGGTGCTTCTAAAAATGATGATTACTTAATCATAGCTGTTAGTTCAGAAGGTACAGTTCGTAATGGTCCTGGTGATACAATCAAAATGGAATTAATGGATATTCTTAAAGGCGAATATATAAATCCGCATGTATCAATTTTTTGGTATAAATTAGATTCGATAGATGAAGTCGGACAACCAGATATGTGGATTAAAGCCAATCCAAATCTTGGTAAAACTGTTAGTTATGAAACATATCAATTAGATGTGGAAAGAGCCGAAAAAGCTCCAGCTACAAGAAATGATATATTAGCTAAAAGATTTAGTATACCAATGGAAGGTTATACATATTTCTTTACATATGAAGAAACTCTTCCTCATAAAAAAAGAGATTATTGGGAAATGCCTTGCTCTCTTGGTATAGATTTATCACAAGGTGATGATTTCTGTTCGTTTACATTTTTGTTTCCATTACCAAGAATGGCTTTTGGTATAAAAACAAGAAATTATATTAGTGAAAGAACACTAATGAAATTACAACCAGCGATGAGAGTTAAATATGATCATTTTATAAGAGAAGGTAGTTTAATAGTGATGCCTGGAACAGTTTTAGATATGATGTCTGTATATGATGAATTAGAAAACCATATAATGGAACGTGGATATGATGTTAGATCTATCGGTTATGACCCTTATAATGCAAAAGATTTTATAGATAGATGGGAAAAAGAAAATGGACCATTTGGTATTGAAAAAGTTATACAAGGAGCTAAGACGGAATCTGTTCCATTAGGTGAACTGAAGAAAATGGCAGAAGATCGTTTATTGTTATTTGATGAGGAACTTATGACATTTACAATGGGAAATTGTATAACACTAGAAGATACAAATGGTAATAGAAAATTATATAAAAAACGTTATGATCAAAAGATAGACGCTGTGGCGGCAATGATGGATGCTTATGTGGCGTATAAAAATAATCGTGATGCTTTTGAATAACTATAGGAGGTAAATAAAAGATGTGGAAATATCAACAAACAAATGATATGTTTATAAAACATTCCGATCCTGAATTATATCACTCAGATACTTATCTAGGTAAAGATTTTTCAGATGGAATTAAACATTGGAAATATATAAAAAGAGAAAGAAAAAATGGTCGATGGGTTTATTATTATAAAGATGATAAATTAAATAAGTTAGAAAAAGACTATCTTAAAGCTCGTAGTAAATGGGAATCTTATGAACATCCAATAAACATTAATGGATTTAAAACAACATATTATAAAAGAAGTGAAGATAAAGCTCGTAAAAAAGCAGAGAAAAAAATGGATAGTATAGGTTCTGAATATTCTTATAATAAACTTATAAGTACAAGAAGAGAAAAGAAATATAAACCCATTATTAAGACTTTAAATTTTTCTAGTAAAACGATCGCTAAAGGTAAAAAGTTTTTTAAATCATTATTTAAATAATATAAAAAGGAGGATTCAAAATGGAAAATAATATAGGCTCAAGATTCAGAAAAGCTTGGAACGCCTTTTTTAATTCTGGTCGTCCTGCAATAGATTATTATAGTGGGTCATATTATCGTCCAGATAGAATCAGGTTAACTAGAGGTAATGAACGTTCTATAGTAACTTCTATAATTAATAAAATAGCATTAGATGTTGCTTCTATTAATATAAATCATTGCAAGTTGGATAAGGATAAAAGATACGAATCTATTATAGAGTCTTCACTTAATAATTGTTTAAGTTTAGAAACAAACATAGATCAAACATCTAGAGCTTTTATACAGGATGCTGTTATGTCAATGCTTGATGATGGTGTTGTTGCTCTTGTTCCGATTGATACATCAGTAGATCCTAGAGAAACAAATTCTTATGATATATTGACAATGCGTACTGGTAAAATAATAAGTTGGTATCCAAATGATGTTAAAGTAAGTGTTTATAATGATAGAATAGGTAAAAGACAAGAAATTGTTGTAAATAAATCTAATACTGCTATAATAGAAAATCCATTATATGCTGTAATGAATGAACCAAATTCAACATTACAAAGACTTACTAGAAAATTAGTTTTGTTGGATAGTATAGACGAACAAAGTAGTTCTGGTAAACTAGATCTTATTATACAATTACCATATGTAGTTAAATCGGAATTAAGAAAAAAACAAGCCAACGAAAGAAGAAATGAGATAGAACGTCAATTAACAGGATCTAAATATGGTATAGCATATACTGATGGTACTGAGAAAATTACACAATTAAATAGACCAGTTGAAAATAATCTAATGAAACAAATTGAATATTTAACGAGTATGCTTTATGGCCAGTTAGGTATTTCGCAGTCCGTTTTAGATGGAACAGCTGATGAAAAGACTATGAACAACTATTTCACTAGAACAATTGAACCTATTATTTCTGCAATCGTAGATGAAATGAATAGAAAATTCTTAACAAAAACAGCTAGAACACAAGGACAAAAGATATTATTCTTTAGAGATCCATTTAAATTAATACCTGTTGATCAAGTAGCAGAAATGGCTGATAAGTTTACAAGAAATGAAATTCTTACATCTAATGAAGTTAGACAAATAATAGGTAGAAAACCATCTAGTGATCCAAAAGCTGATCAATTAGTCAATAGTAATATTTCTCAACCAAAAAGTAATGAACCTGGAAATTCAGATCCGTTAGCACCAATATTAGAAAAGGAGGAAAATCAAAATGGAGTATGATTTCAGCGGATGGGCTACCAGAAACAATATTAAATGTTCTGATGGTAGAACGATCATGAAAGATGCATTCAAACAAAATGATGGTCAAAAAGTACCATTGGTTTGGAATCATCAACACGATGATCCTAACGAAGTGTTGGGACATGCTGTGTTAGAAAACCGTGATGAAGGTGTATATGCTTATTGTAAGTTTAACGACACTGAATCTGGTAAAACCGCAAAATCCTTAGTTCTTAATGGCGATGTTGATAAATTATCTATATATGCTAACAAGTTAAGATCCGAAATGAATAATGTAATTCATGGATGTATCAGAGAAGTTAGTCTAGTTCTTGCTGGAGCTAATCCCGGAGCTTTTATTGATTCTGTAATATCACATAGTGAAACAGGAGAAGATGAAGAAGAAGGAGTAATATATACTGATGAATTTATCAGCATTGAACATAGTGATACTGAAGATGGAGGTGAAAATGTGACAGAAAATAATAAAGAGAATGTCGCTGATGAAAAACAAGATGATAACGAACAAGATGAAAAAGAAGAAAAACAAGATGATAATGAACAAGATGAAAAAGAAGAAAAACAAGATGATAACGAACAAGATGAAAAAGAAGAAAAACAAGATGATAACGAACAAGATGATGAAATTAGTCATGCTGATGAAGAATCTAATAAGACTGTAGAAGAAGTATTTGATTCTTTAACAGATTCCCAAAAAGATGTTGTATATCTTTTATTGGGAGTAATAGATGATGGCGGAAAAATATCTGAATTAGATGAAGAAGCCAAAAATTCTATTAAAGAAAGTCTTGAATCTATGAACGAAGATCAAAAGAATGCTGTATATAGCATAGTTGGTACTGCGTTAGAAGATTCGGATGGAAATAAAACAGAAGAAAATAAAAAAGAAGGAGAGGATTCAAATATGAAACATAACGTTTTCGACAAAGAAACAAAGGACCAAGTATTAGCTCATTCAGAATTTGCAAACAAAGCTATAGCTGATGCTAAAAGATTTGGCTCAATGAAAGAAAGTTTCTTAGCTCATGCTGATGAAGAAGGATTAACATGGGAAGAAGCTAATGATTTCAGTATTCTATTCCCAGATGCTGTAAATCTAAATAAAGAACCATATATGGTTGAAAAGGACAATAGCTGGGTTGCTAAAGTTATGTCTGATGTAAAACATTCACCTTTCTCAAGAGTTAAAAATACTCTAGGAAGAATGGATGAACCTACTGCAAGAGCAAAAGGTTATATTAAGGGAGACAAGAAAACTAATATTTCTATGTCTGTATTAAATCGTGTTACTACTCCAACTACTGTATATATCAAGAATGATATCGATAGAGATGACGTTATTGATATTACAGATTTCGACGTAGTTGCATGGCAAAAGAAAGAAATGCGTAAACAACTTGATAAAGAATTAGCTTTAGCTATGTTATTAGGTGATGGTAGAGACGTTTCTGACAGAAATAAAATTAATGAACAAAACATTAGACCAGTTGTATCAGATGATGATATGTATACTATCAAATATACTGTTACACAAGGTAGAGATTATGAAATAACTGATAATAGTTATTCAGAAAATGATTCTAAAACTAAAGGAATTATTCGTGCTGCTATTAAAGCTCGTAAAGAATATAAAGGTTCTGGAAAACCAACATTCTATACTACAGAAGACGTTCTTAATGATATGCTATTAATTGAAGATTTAAATGGTAGAGTAATTTATGAATCTGTTGATAAATTAGCTACTGCTTTAAGAGTTAAAGAAATAGTTACTATTCCAGAAATGGAAAGTCATACTGATATTTATGGTATAATTGTTAACATGAATGATTATACAGCTGGTGCTGATAAAGGTGGATCAGTTAATATGTTCGATGATTTCGATATAGATTATAACCAAATGAAATATTTAATTGAAACTAGAATGTCTGGTGCTTTAACTGTACCTAAAGCTGCTATCGTTCTTAAGAAAGCAGCTGCTTCTCAAGTAGCAGAAGGATAATATTATATGAATAAATATATAGAACAAGCATCCGATATCAATGTTGAAGGTATAGAGTTTTATGTTTCAGGAGATGGTTATGTTTATATAGATAAAGAGTTTACTAAAAAAGCTTCTTTTAGTTTATTAAAACATTCTTTTGAAATGAATGACGTTGTTATTATAGATAACGATATTATTTGTAGACCTGTGAATATGGATGTAAAAGATGACGAAATAGTATTATCATATATTTTTATATCAGGAGATCCTTTAACTATTACACCAAAAAATATAAAATCAGCTAAAATAGTTAGTATTATAACTGATACTGAGATAGCTGTTGATGAAGATTTATTCGGTAAAGTTGTTTCTGATCTACAAAGTAATATAGAAATAAAATCTAATGAAATAACAGGAACATTAAATTATGTAAGTAATTATACAGGATTTAGTTCAAAACCAGAAGAACAATCTGGAAATTATCTTGTTATACATAATAGTTCTAATTCAGAAGAAGATATTTATGTTGAAGTTATAGGTGGTTATTCTGGTCCTGTTAAATTAGATTCAGACGGTTTAATTGTATTAAGAATAGCTAATAATGATCAAAAAATAAGAGTTACAGTTGGCGAAGATTTCAAAGAATATTCTTTGAAAAATTTAGTTTTATTGTCTGAAGAATAATATAAGGAGGAATTCAAAATGGCAAAATTTAGTGGAAAAATAGGTTTCTTAGATACCATAGAAACTAAACCTGGTATCTGGGAAGACCAACTTTTAGAAAAAACTTATTATGGCGATATAGTAAGAAATATCAGTAGATGGGAATCGTCTAATAATATAAATGGTTCTATAGCGTTAAATAATAGTTTTAGCATTGTTGCCGATCCATATGCCAAAGAGAATTTCCAAAAAATGAGATATATATGTTATTTAGGTGTTAAATGGAAAATAGAAAATATAGAAGTTCAATATCCTAGATTAATATTAACAATAGGAGGCGAATATAATGAATGAAAATAAGAGATTAATAGTTCAAACTAAATTAGAGGAATTATTAGGGTCTCGTAAAGTTTATTATCAGCCTCCTGAAAATTTAAAAATGGAATATCCATGTATACGATATTCTAGAGGCGGCATATCTAATCATCATGCTGATGATATTAATTATATTGGCAAAACAAGATATGATATAGTCGTTATCGATAAAAGTCCTGATAATGATGTTATAGGGAAAATATTAGAATTACCATTAAGTTCCTATGATCGTCATTATATATCAGATGGTTTACATCATGATATAATAACTTATTACTATTAAAAAAGAAGGGAGAATAGAATATGTCAAAATTAAAATGGGATCAAGTAGGAGAAAGACTTTATGAAACAGGTGTAAGTAAAGGTGTTCTTTATCCTAAAACAGCTCAAGGAGCATATGGAAAAGGTGTTGCTTGGAATGGTCTTACATCAGTAAACGAAAGTCCAAGTGGAGCAGAAGCTACTCCTTTGTATGCAGATAATATAAAATATCTTAACCTACTATCTGCTGAAGAATTTGGAGCTACTGTAGAAGCTTATACTTATCCAGATGAATTTGCAGCTTGTAATGGTGAATTAGAATTAGGAACAGGAGTTAATGTAGGTCAACAAAAACGTTCTTCTTTTGGTTTATCTTATCAAACTAAAATCGGAAATGATGTTGATGGAGAATATGGTTATAAAATTCATATAATCTATGGAGCATTTGCTGCACCATCAGAAAAAGCTTATGCTACTGTAAATGATAGTCCTGAAGCTATCACATTCTCTTGGGAATTAACAACAACACCTGTTGAAGTTCCTGGAATGAAACCAACTGCTTCTATCACTATTGATTCTACTAAAATTGATCCAGATAAATTAGCTGCAATAGAAGCACTTCTATATGGTAGTGAAAATGAAGATGCTGAATTACCAACACCAGCTAAACTTATTTCAATTATAGAAGGAAAAGAAGTTTCATCAATTGCTGTTACTACAGCACCAACTAAAGTAACTTATACTGTTGGAGAAGATTTCGACCCAACAGGAATGGTTATTACAGCTACTTATTCAGATGCATCTACAGCTGTTGTAACTAATTATACAGTTTCACCTAGTGAAGGATTACAAACAACTGATACTGCTGTAACTATTAGTTATACTAGTGGTGGTGCAACTAAGACTGCTACTCAAGCTATAACTGTTAATGCTGCTGGGTAATATATAATAATTATATAATAAGTGTTCTATTAAAAGGAGTTGTACTTTAAAACTACAGCTCCTTTTTTTTTAATAAAAATTTGAAAGGATGATATGATTATGTTAAAAAAAAGTATAAAATATACAGATTATAATGGAGTTGAAAGAGAAGAGGATTTCTTATTTAACTTAACAAAAGCTGAACTAATGGAAATGCAAATGAGTACTAATGGAGGATTAGATGAAATGATCGCTGCTTTAGTTCGCTCACAAAATATGCCAGAAATTATTAGAATTTTTAAAGAAATAATTCTTAAGGCTTATGGAGAAAAAAGTTTAGATGGTAAACGTTTTATAAAAGTTGATGAAAATGGTAGACAATTATCTTTAAATTTCTCACAAACTGAAGCATTTTCAAATTTATTTATGGAATTAGCTACAGATTCAAAAGCTGCTGCTGATTTTATTAATGGTATAGTTCCTTCTGATGTGGATGTACCAGAAGATAGAAAAAGAGAATTAGCTGAACAAATTTTCGGATCTAAAAATATACCAGAAGGAATTGTAGAAACTAAAGTGGAAGAAACAAAAGTAGAAGAAAATAAATAATAATTGAGAGGTGGGAGAATGCTAAAAATAACAATACCAGCGAGGGAAATGTTTAATGAAGAAACACAAGAATTTTTTACAATAAAAGAATATACTCTTCAATTAGAGCATTCTCTTGTTTCTTTGTCAAAATGGGAGGCTAAATGGAATATTCCTTTTTTGGCAAAGAATGAAAAGACAGTTGAACAAACTATAGACTACATAAGATGTATGACAATAACTCAAAATATTGACGATGATGTATATTATGGTTTATCAACAAAAAATGTAGAAGATATTAATAACTATATACAAGCTCCTATGACCGCTACTACCTTTAGAAAAGAAATAAAAAAGAGTAGTGAAGTTATAACCTCTGAACTTATTTATTATTGGATGGTTGCTCTTAATATTCCAATGGAATGTCAAAGATGGCATTTAAATCGCTTGCTAACCTTAATAAGAATTTGTAATATAAAGAACACACCACCTAAAAAGATGAGTAAAAGGGAATTAATGAGTCGAAACGCTGCTTTAAATGCTGCTAGGAGAAAACAATTAAACACTAATGGATAAAATAAGTTAGTTATATACTAACTTAAAGAAGTATACTATATTAGTAATAGTATGTTTCTTTAAGCTATTATAAGGAAGAGGTGAGTAACGTGAGTATTCTTCAAGGTAAATTTATATTAAAATCTAGAGGTAATTTTGATAATTTAACTGGTTTTCTAGAAAAAGCTAAAGAAAAAATAAAATTAGGAGAATTAGATAAATATGGTCGTGAAGGTGTAGAAGCGTTACAAGCAGCAACTCCTAAAGATACTGGTTTAACATCTAAATCATGGTCATACAAAATAGATAGATTAAATAATGACACGTTAATAATCTTATCGTTTCATAATTCTAATATTAACAAAGGGGTTCCAATCGCTGTAATACTTCAATATGGTCATGGTACTAGAAATGGAGGATGGGTTGAAGGCAGAGATTATATAAATCCTGCTGTAAGACCAGTATTTGATAAAATAGCAAGTAAAGCTTGGGAGGAGGTTCGTAATTAATGCCAACAATCGATCAAAAAGTAGTTGAGTTGAAATTTGATAATCGAGATTTTGAGAGAAATACTAGACAATCTATGTCAACTCTTGAAAAATTAAAAGAAAAATTAAATTTTAAAGGAGCCTCTAAAGGTTTAGAGGAAATAGAAAAAACATCTAAACAAATTTCATTTGAACATATGGAAAGTAGTTTGGCCGCTATTGAAAAGCGTTTTTCTACAACTGGTATAGTAGGTATGACTGTTATTCAGGAACTTACTAAAGCTGGTATGAATATGGCAAAACAATTTGCTGATTTTACAATAGGTGGTATAACAGAAGGTGGTAAAGCAAGAGCTACTAAAATAGAAAATGCTAAATTTCAATTACAAGGTTTGTTAGGAACTACTAAAAAAGCTAAAAAACAATTAGCAGATATTATGCAAGATGTTGATTATGGTGTTAAAGATACAGCTTACGGTTTAGATGCAGCAGCATCTGTTGCTTCTCAATTAGCTGCTTCTGGAATGCGTGCTGGTGAAGGAATGAGACACGCTTTAAGAGGTATTTCTGGTGTAGCAGCAATGACTAATAGTACTTATGAAGATATAGGTAGAATTTATACAACAATAGCTGGTAATGGTCGTTTAATGGGAGATCAACTATTACAATTATCATCAAGAGGTATGAATGTTGCTGCAACTTTAGGAAAATATTTACATAAATCTGAAGCAGAAGTAAGAGATATGGTATCTCATGGAAAAATAAGTTTTCAAACGTTTGCTGATGCTATGGATGATGCGTTTGGTCAACATGCTAAAGACGCTAATAATACATTAAATGGTGTCATATTAAATATAAAAGCAGCTTTATCTAGAATAGGTGCCGCTTTTTATCAACCTTTAATTGCTGAAAAATCACCATTAGTTATATTTTTAAATAGTGTAAGAGAAAGAATAAACGAAATAAAAAAAACTTTAGATCCTATAACAAAAGAAATAACAGATAGAATAAATAAATTTATTACAAAAGTAGATGCTTTATTTAAAAAATCTGCTAATATATTAGGATTTAAACCATTACAAAACTTTTCGAAGACATTAGTAGCAATGAAAAAACCTTTAAATGCTATATCTACTCCATTAAAAAGTGCTGCTAAACAATTTGATAAAGTTAGTCAATCTTTAAAACAATATGAAAAACTAATGAATAATACTATTCGTGGAGATTGGGGTAATGGTCAAGCTAGATATAATGCATTAACTAAAGCCGGATATAATTATTACAAAGTTCAAAATATGGTTAATGAAAAATTAGGATATAGTTTTAGATATTCTGATAAAGTTGTTGCTGCTAGAGATAAAGAAATAAAAGGTACTACAAAGGCGGTAATAGCTACAAAAGATTTAGCAAAATCAATTGAAACATTAACTGAAAAAGAAATGAAAGAATTAGGATTCACTAATGAACAAATAAAAGCTTTTTCAGAATTAAAAAAAATGTCTGATAAAACAGGATTATCAGTAAAAGAGTTATTAGATTTATTAGAACATGATGGTAAAAACGATAATTCCGTATTTAGTTCAAGATATTTATTATTTAATTCTATAAAAAATATAGGATTAAGTTTGGCAACCGTGTTGAAATCAGTTGCTGTTGCTTTCGGAAAAGTATTTAGTATAGATGCTAGTTCGTTATTTGATGGTCTTGCTGCCTTTCATAAATGGACTGAACATTTAAAAGATATGCTAAACGAAAAGAAAAATTTCGATAATTTAGTAAATACTTTTAGAGGTTTGTTTTCTATATTAAAATTAATAGGGGTATTAGTTGGATCTGGTTTCAGAATAGCATGGTTAATATTAACAACAGTATTAGATTCTTGTGGAATGACATTATTAGATTTTACAGGAGCTGTAGGAAATGTTATATCTTCTATTACAGATTTTATAATACATAATGATTTTTTAATAAAAGGAATAACATGGCTTGTTAGAGTTGTTGGAAATGTTATAAAAGCATTTCGTGAATGGACATCACAATATTTATCATTTAATTTATTAGGTGATGCTATTGTTGATGCTATTAATTATATTCAAGGAATTATAACAAGATTTATAGGTGCCATAAGAGGTAAAAACTCCTTTGGTGATCTTGGTAAATTTATAGTAGATGGATTAAAAAATGGAATAACCGATAATGTTGGAAAAGTATTAGATGCTATGTTATCTATGGGTAGAGATATGATAGCCGCTATATGTAAAGTATTAGGTATTCATTCACCATCTAAAGAAATGTATAATGTTGGTCAAAATACTATGAAAGGTTTATTCAATGGTATAAAAGACTTCGCAATATACATATATGATCTTATAAGAACTATAGGCGCTAAAATAATTGAAATTATAAAAGATATAGATATAGGCTCCGTTATAGTAATAGGTGTTAGTGCTCTAGGTTTATTAATAGCTAATAAAATCGCCAATGCTTTGGCTATTATTGCTAATGGAATAGTAGCTGTAAATGATTTTATAAATGCTGGTACAGAAGTGCTACTTTCTTTCCGCGATGCTATTAAAAGAGTATCGAGAGGTATACAATTTAAATTACTTGCAGACGGAATTAAATCTAT
>Ga0310690_10003175_pt1 | contig 25131 bp, 33 predicted proteins | sample AusTroGonzalo_MG_2_FD_207661 | JGI IMG/M metagenome (GOLD analysis project Ga0310690, IMG submission 207661) | Bovine rumen microbial communities from tropical cattle in Woodstock, Queensland, Australia - Gonzalo_04 (v2) (version 2) | ecosystem: Host-associated > Mammals > Digestive system >... | reverse complement strand
AAGAATGCCAGCCCGGAACACTTGCGAGCAGCTGTGGCAATGTTAAAAGCACTTGAACCAGGTGACCAGAATTGACAGACACTGAATATTCTGTTTATATGATGCCATTTCCTGGCGACGTGCTGGCCGCTGTGCGCGTTGATGAAGAAGGGTATACATCTATCTACATCAATGACGCACTTTCACCAGCGGCAAAAAAACGGGCATTTCTGCACGAGCTGCGGCACATGAAACGAGAAGACATGAACAACGAAAAGCCGATCGAGGAGGTGGAGGCTGATTGAAGCGTGCTTTTATCCTGGTCTTGATCTGCTGTCTGCTGATTCCTCCAGCGCTCGCCCTGGATGTGCATCCGGCGTTCACCGGCTCCCCGTCGGTGATCTATAACGACGGTGTGCAGTCATTCTCTGATGTGTATATTTCCGGCGACGAATTCGTGCAGTATTCGCCGCGTGATGAGCTGGGCCGCGTAGGGCCTGCCGTTGCGTATCTGGGGCCGAAGCGCTTCCAGGCTCCGCGGGAAACGATCTCGAACATAACGCCCACCGGCTTCAAAAACTCAAAATATGACTTTATCCCCGGAGCGTTATATCATCGCTGCCACCTGATCGCTCACAGGATGACCGGCAGCGGAGAGTATACAGAAAACCTGTTTACCGGTACTCAATTCCTGAACCTGGGCGTGATGAAAAAAATAGAAGGCCAGATCGCCGAGTATATTACCAGGACGCAGCATCATGTTTTATACAAAGTAACGCCGGACTTCATGAACCTGGAGCTTGTATGCCGCGGCGTCGTGATCGAGGCAAAGTCTATTGAAGACGATGAAATAAGCATCTGCATTTATGCTTTCAATGTGCAACCGGGCGTCATTATTGACTATGCGACCGGAGAAAACGCGCTCTCTCAGTACGCCATGACAATGCCGGATCAATCATACTTAGCCTTTGAAGATACGGAGATCCCGGACGAATTCTTCCAGGAAGTGCAGCTCTATGTGCTGAACACAAATAGAAAACGATTCCACAAGCCGGAATGCTCATCAGTGAAAGATATCAAGCCGGAAAATTACCAGGACTACGCCGGAACACGCGAAGAATTGATCGAAATGGGCTACACGCCATGCGGTTCATGCAATCCATAAGGGGGCTATCATGAAAAGACTGATCATTGTTCTGATTCTGCTCTGCATGATCCCGCCGGCTGTCTATGCCGGCACGAAGTTTTATAACAAATATCAGTATAACCTTTCTGAAGAAGCGATCCAGGCGGCCACGGATTGCGAAATACCGTCCACGTTGTCCGAGGAAGAGCATGATATATTCCGCCTGGGCTATGCTTTCGGATGGGATAAGGCGAACAATACAACAGGCCGGTTCCGTACAATTCCGCTGGAGCCGACATACATAGCAAATAAAGCCTCTATGAAATTTCATCTGCCAAGCTGCTATATGGTGAATGCTATCCTTCTGGATAACCGCGTGGATCTCTTTGATGACTACGCCGATGTAATATTGCAGGGCTATACGCCGTGCGGGAAGTGTCTGAACGATGCCAAGACAGAAAAAACAGCGCCTTAAAAAGCGGGCCGACGGGCGCTACAAGTGCAAATACCATGATCGTCAGTTCTACGGTAACACACCCGAAGAGGCCGCAGCCAAGCGCGATGAATACAAAAGGCTGGAGGCTGCTGGTGAGTACCGCCGGCAGAACCCCACCGTAAAGGATTATGCGGATCTGTGGCTGCCGGGCCGGATCGTGTCCGCGTCGGACCAAACGAAAAAAGAGCTGAAGTGCCTCATGAAGAAGCTCACGGACAGCCTGGGCGATCGGGATATCCGCGGTATCGTTGCTGGGGACATTAAAGTCCTTTACACCACGGAATTCAAGGATTATTCTGACAGCTACATTAAGGCTGCCGCCCAGCTCTACCGCGCCATGTTCGACGCTGCCGTAGATGACGGACTGATCAAGGTCAACCCGGCCAGGCAGAAGTCCGCAAAACCGCACCGGGGAACGCTGGCGGACAGCCGGGCCATCTCGGATCAGGAACGGAAGTGGATAGAAACGCTCTGCACGGATCACCGCGCACACGCTGCCGTCATGGCCATGTTATACGCCGGACTAAGGCCGCAGGAAACAAAGGCCCTGAACATCGAGCGGGACATAAATATGGATGCCGGCACGATCCGCGTCAATGAATCGGTTCACATGGTGGGGACGAACCAGTACCAGGCGACCAGGAAGCTGAAGACTGATTTTTCCGGCAGGGAGGTCCCGCTGTTTCCGCCACTAAAAAAAGCCCTTGAAGGGCGAAAAGGAATGCTGATACAATCAGCAAATGGCGAGGCCGTCAGCGTCCAGGCGTGGCGCTCCGCGTGGGAAAGTTACGTGTTCTGCCTTGAAACTGCCATCAACGGCTGTGAGGAACGCTGGTATGGCAAAATGAGGAAACACAAAGGGCAAAAACTACCGCCGTTCATCAAGGTAACGTTCACACCGTATGATCTCCGGCATTCCTTCTGTACCATGTGCCGGGACGCCGATCCGCCGGTGGAAATGAACACCGTCATTCATTGGATGGGCCACAAGGACGCGAAAATGATCCTTCGCATATATGACGAATACACACCAGAACGCAGCCGCCGGGAAGCCGAACGCCTCTCAAAAATTCTCGATTCGGGTTCAGAACGGGGTTCAAAATCAGAAGAAGGCGCTAATAAATCTGATACCACAGCATGAACACGCGCACAACGTTTCTGCTGTTAACCGAAGGGTTGTAGGTTCGAGCCCTACCTGGGGAGCCATAGAGAATGCCGACAGTTTCACGACTGTCGGCTTTTTTGTTGCCTGATCCATGGTTGCATATTTTGAACATTTTGCATTTTGAACCCTTTTTTCGGGTTCAGAACGGGGTTCAAAATCGTTCAGCAAGTTACCGGCAAATGAGATCCTGGGCATTTTGTTATTGAAATGAGCATTTTTATATCAAAATGGGACATTTTGACATCAAAACGGGAAAAAATGATATCAAAACGGGAAAAAATGAAAATTACCGGCAAATTAAAAAAGCCGCCCTTTCGGACGGCTCTTTGTTATTCTTCGGGATCGTCGCTGGAGGCTGCTTCGGTGACGGTGAGGGTGCCGAGGCTCTCCGTGATCGCGTAGTTGTCCGGATCAGCGGTACCCCATTCGATGGAATAGGTGTTGTCGGAGCTGCCGACCTCCGTCTGTGTGCCGGTGGCGGTGACGGTGGCGGTCTCGCTGTTGACCAGGCCGGTGATCGACGCGGTATCGCAGGTCAGGGCTTCGCCGTCGTATTCCTTAGTATCGCTGCCGGTGGTCACTGTCGCAGCTGCGGGCGTGACCTTCAGCTTGCCCTTGACGATACGGACATCAAAGTCCGTGTTATGGTCCGAATTATCAGACGCCTTGATCGTATAGGCCGTAATATCATTATCAGCCTCGCCGACATTGGTGATCGTGCCGGACGTGGTAGCGGTCACGGTGAAGCCGGAAGGCAGGCCCTCCGCGGTGACGCTGCTGTTGGTCAGGGCTTCGCCGGTATAAGCACGCTCGGAAGATCCGGCGGTGAGGATCACCAGCGGTTTCAGATCCGCGGTGCGCGTCCAGGTACCGTCAAGGCCGAGCTGCCACTTGTCAGCGCCGCCGGCAGTATAGGCAATGCTGCCGGGCGCAACCAGCAGGGCCAGGGCCGTCAGATCATCGGCACTATTGACCATGACTTCTATCTTCGGATGGATCAGCTTGATTTCGCCATCGTCATAGACATAGTTGCCGATGCCTTCATCAAACATAATAATATCCCCCCTTTTCGTATGCGTTCGGTATTATTGATTAAAAATGTTATTCAGCCGTTTCGGGAGGATGCTCTTGCGGCGTTTCGACCTGCTCAGGCGGATCATACAGATTCATGCTGCGGACCGCGTTTTCAATGGCAGCCCGAAGGACGATACTGTCATAGTCGAAGCCGGCAGCCAGCAGCGCCTGGCGGGCGTAATCAAGCTTTTGATCGCCTTTTCCAGCACCGAAGATCTGCTCCGCGGCAAATACCGCGATCCTGGCGGCATTGGCCAGATTCTCCTGCTGCTTTTCGGTGGTCTTGCTCTTGATCCAGGGGATCAGCTTATAAGTGATCAGCGCGCAGAGCAGTGTAATAATGGCCTGCAGGATGGGTGTGAGATCGATCGTCATGATGATACTCCTTTCATTTTTCGATCAGATAGTCCATAATTTCCTTCTGGCTATCAAGCAACTTGTTCACGCTGTTTCCGTTTATTTCATGACTGATGAGCGCATTCACGCCCCTGAGCATTACCCTTTGGCCGTCTTCAAGGGCATCCAGGCGCTTTTTATCATTGGCAAGCTTGGCGTCGGTCTCCCGCTGCCATTGCGCCAGGTCGTCTTTTGGCTTCCTGGCCTTGCTGATGTGATCGATCAATGACCACACAGCCAGGATAAAGGCCACCAGGGCGGCGGCCACCCAGAGGAATGTCACAAGTGCGTCAGGTGTCAATTTATCCATGATAATCACTTCTTTCTTGATTTGAATAAATCGCGCTTATGCCGCACCAGCTGCCTGATCCGTGCGTCGTCGCCGGTTCTGGATAATTCGCGCTTTATTCGCATATTTTCGCGGTATTCGCTATATTTCGCGTATAGATCACAGGTCGAATGACAGTTGGGAACCGCCGTGCGGCGTGTGCATTCATGGCATGGGCTGATCATTGCTTGATTGCCTGCTCGATGATCGCGGCGGCCTTCTTCAGGCAGTCCAGGACCGTAACGGCCTGGGCGTAGGTCAGCGGAACGACAATAGAAGGCGTGTCGTGTTCGTCATCGTCTTCCGGCAGCTCCGGGGCCGTCGGATCAGCTGCACGCGCCGCCAGCAGGGTAAGTGTTTGCTCACCCGCGATGCCGTCGGCCTTCAGCGCGTTGATCGCCTGGAACGCCTTGACGGCGGCTTCGGTCTTGCTGCCGTAGATGCCATCGGCAGTCCCGCAGGAAAAACCAATTTTGTTGAGCATCTCCTGCATGGCCTTTACATCTTCGCCCTGCATACCCTTTTTCAGCATTCGCATAAATGTACCCCTTTCATCGTGGGCTTTTTTGATTTCGTCTGCGGTGTACAGGCCCGCCGGGATCGCGTAATGCGTCCAATTGCGCTCCCCGCCGAGATGATCTTCTTTGACTTCCACAGAGCAGTGCATGATCCGCCCGCCGCCCAAATGTACGCCGACATGCTTCCACTTGCTGCCGGACTTGATAAACACGGCGGCGATCAGATCCGGCATGGCGGCAATATCGCCTTTTTCTGCCCAATTGCTTTTCGTGCTCCACTGGGTGCCGACGCTCTGGCCGCTGATGATGATGCCGATCAACTTGAAAAGCCAATTGAGAAAGCCGCGGCAGTCGAACGCGAGCAGGCCCTTGTACTTGCACCCGTCGCAGCTGCTTATCGGTTTTTTATCCCGCAGCTGCTGGCAGCGGGCGTAGGTTTTCGCTGCCTGGTCGGGCCGCAATGCCGCGTATTTTTTCCGCAGCTTCACGGTGCAGGTATCGCCCCACGCGCCGTAAACATAAGGGCAGCCGCGTTTTTCATCGGCTGCCGTTATGATCGTCTCTTGCTTTGTCATAGCTTTTTCATATTACGCCTCCAGGTCGTGCGGTTCGCCATTGAACAGGGCCACGCCGGTATACATGCTGGCGAAATTGCCCTGGCTCATGCGGTACCGCCCGCGGTCCGGGTTGCAGATCACGACCTGGCCGGATTCATCCAGGCCGCAGAAGACGCACCAGTGACAATACTTCCACCAGATAATGGCCGGCCTGTCCTGCTTCATCAGCTCCAGGGCGTCCATCTGGAAGCATTTCATATCCAGGCCGTGGGCCTTACCGACACGCATCAGATCTTTACCGCTGCAGCCGACAAGCCTGGTATTGCATTCGCGGATCAGGGTGTTGAGATCCACTTCCTGCTTATAGTAACTGAGCAGCATTTTCATACAGGTGGGACCGCAGTCCACCTGCTTTCTGCTGGTTACGGGGGTTACGTCATACATGATAGATCCTCCTTACCTCAGCGGGTCGGACGGTACGGAGATCACGTCGAAAGTGAAGCGCTTATGCTCTGCCAGCGCTATACCTTCCGCGTCGAGGGGCAGCTGCTCCTGCACGTTGATTTCCTTTTCCTTTTCGGCCTGGATCTGGGTCATCGTTTCCAAACTCTTCATAATCAATACCTCCGATCAAAAGAACATAAAGCCGCTTCTGCTCTGGGATACCGGCCATCCGAGGCTTTCAAGCATTTCCTCCAGCAGCATCATATCTTCACTTTTATCGAGCACGTGGTATTCGTCCTCGATCGTATAGTCATCGATCGTATTGACAGACTGCACCAGGTACTGCGTCTGCGGATCATAGTCAATATCATCCGTTTCATGGTGGATATGCTTGATCCAGCCGCGGCGGATACGCTCTTCCGGGTTCTCATCGAACCAGGCTTTGACGTTCATGACGATATGGCCTGTCACACTGCCGTCAAAGTCATTCATGGGGCAAGACTGGACTTCCAAATTCTCATCCAGTTTTTCATAGTCGTATGTCGTCATAGCTTATTCCTCCACGGCATTAATAGTCAGCGCTACAGACGCGGTTTCGGTCACGCTGTCAACCGTCAGGCTGGCGGTCAGCGTGGTATCTTCCGCGGTCAGCGTCGCGCCGGAAGCGGGCGTAAAGGTGCAATCCGACGTTACCAGCTTGGTATGGCCGTCGGAATAGGTAGCGACGACCTCAGCGCCGGTGAGATCCAGCGTGCCGCCGACAGTATATTCAAGCGTCGTCGGATTCTTCCGGAAGGCGATGGAAGACAGAGTAACGGCGTCCTTCGTGAAGCTGCTGTGCGCGTTCATGAAGCGCCAGATCTTCTCTCCGTCCACGTCCATATAGTGCAGGTCGACCATGTTGAAGCCTTCAGTTTCCGCCTGGGTGTGCTCAGTGGCCACCTTGACGCCCTCCGGCGGTACCAGCGTCGAGCTGTAGGACCCGGAATGCCTCATGCGGATCTCAAACCATGCGCCATGACCGTCATCCGGGATCTCAGGCAGGATGAACTCAGAGGGGCAGTCGATGGTATCATCAAACACATAGGTAATATTCCGCGCCATGCCCTCAAAGGTCAGCTTCTTGTGATCGTAGTACGCAGGTACCGGATCGCTGGCCGTGACGGTCGCTTCGCTGTAGGTGGTGCCGCTCTTGGTGTAATAGGTCTTTTCGCCGTCGAAGGCGGTGTCTTCGGTCTGGGTATACACGTCGCTGCGGACGTAGTACGTTTCCGCGGTGACTGCCTCGCCGGTGGTAACTTCCGCCGCGGTATACTCGCCCTCGGCTTCGGTGTAATAGGTCGTGCCGTCCTGGAAGGTTTCGTCCGTTGTCAGGGCGTAGCTGTAGGAGTGCTCATAGTACGCCGGTACCGGATCGCCGGCGGTGACGGTGGCCAGCGTGTAGGTGTTGCCGGATTTGGTATAATACCGCTTATACTCCGTGAAGGTGGCGTCCGCGGTAAAGCCGAACTGATAGGTAGCATAATCGGCGATATCATACACATAGAAGGTCGTCCGGTAGTCCAGGTTGCGGACGGCCAGATCCGAAGCCTTGAAAACGAAGGTTTCCTCATACGCGCCCCAGTCGATAGTAACCGCCTTGGACTGCGCAGCGGTGTCGAATTTGACAGCCAGGTCGACATAGGCGCTGCCAACGGTAGCAATATAGCCATCCGCGCCGGTGATCTCCGTTTCGGCGGTCACGGCTGCGCCATTGCCGGCGGTCACGCGGACGAAGATATACCAGCCCGCATCATCCAGGCCGTAGGCCGAATAATCGGACACGTCGGAGATATAAGCGGGGATGCCGACCACTTCCACGACGGTACCCGCTGCGAGCACGGTAGTATCCAGGGACGCGATCCTGCCGCGGGCAATGGCCGCCGCTTCCTCATCGCTCATGCTGTCAACGGTCTTTACCCAGTTCCCGGAAAGGCCGAGCTGCCATTTCTCGGAGCCGCCCACGAGATAAGCACGGCTGCCGGCGGCCAGGCCGGTCAGGCTGTCCAGGTCGTCTTCAGACGAAATCAGGATGTCAATACAGGGATTGACTTTTTTCAGAGCACCGTTTTTGAAAATATAGGTGCCTTTGCCTTCTTCAAACATCGGTTACTCCTCCTCCGGTACTTCGCAGATCGCGACGTATTCGATTTGGGTTCTGCCGTTGCGCATTACCGTACTGCTGGAATAGAACCCGCTGATAAAGAAATTGAACGACGTACTGTCACCGGCAGCGGTGACGGGTACAATAAAGGCATTCCCGCCGACGCAGTGGCTGGAGGTGATGCTGATCGTCGTCGGGGAAACTCCACTATAATTGACCGTCAGGGTCAGGGTTACGCCGTGGGCCAGCTCATCGGACAGGTCGTCCGTGTTGAACATGATCAGATAGTCCTTGCCGGCCTCCAGCTTTTCCGCTGCCGTCAGGGTCACAGAACTGGTAGCGAAGCCCGCAGACGAAGAAATGATCGCCCGGAAGCCGTCACGGTATGCCAGGCAGTGATCATAAACCTCGATCCGGATCGGGGCCTGATCGTACAGGTTGACGTTCGCCTGATGGCTGTGGAACTCAAACGGGAGCTTGCCTTCATTCTTATCCTGGAACGTCCAGGAGAAATCGGCGGTGTTCAGCGCGTTTTCAATGACGATGGCCACGAAGCGGCCGTCGGACAGATCTCCGACCCATACGATGTTGGTCAGGTAATCGTCATCGGTATCGATGGCGGTATGAATGCGCAGCATCTCGGACGGATCTCCGGTTTCAGCAACGTTCTTGCCGAGCAGCGCTTCCAGGTTGCCGTAGGTGGTTTCCACCAGCGTTCCGGTGAAATAGCCGTCCATGCTGTCCACAAAGTGCGCTCCTTTGTGGTTGTACCGGCGGCCGTCCGCTTCAGGAAGCCGCATTTCGCGGGTGAGAGTGAACGTGCCGCCGCCGGACGTCATGCCGAGAATGTTCGTGCCGGCGCTGATGGCGGACGCAACGGCGGCTTTCAGCGCCTCGGCTGCGTAATAGTTCTCAACGGGGAAGTTCTTTAGGAAAACGCCCGCATTAAGCTGCAAATTCAGAAAGCCATCCGAGCGAATGGGCGAAGTCAAGCCAGGTGCACCCATAGATGATACCTCCGTTAATTTCTGAGCCGGTCAATGGCCGTGCTGCTAAGTTTTTCAAATCGTATGCTGTTATCACGAAGATCAAAGCCCGAAACGCTGTTATCTATGCGCCTGCGGGCGTTGGTCAGCTTGATTTTGTTATACCGGCGCAGGATCGCGTCATACTCATAGCCGGTCATGTATGCTTCGATATCCAGACCGAGCAACGGGTGCCGGATGTGGACCGTGTCATACATGAAAAGGACCTCCAGCGGAGCATACCGCGCATATTCGACGGTAGAACCGAGCATGAGCATGTCAACTTCAATATCCACTTCCGGTTCGTCGGCGTGATCCACGGAGAACCGCTTCCCGGCCTCTTCGCGCATGATGGTATAGCACTGCTCTTTGGTCAGATTGTCGACTTCCGTGCCGTTGACAACGCCCTTGCCGCCCACCTTGCAATTAACAGACATGGTTTCCATGTAAATGACCGGATAATCATTGATCTTGTCGGAATCCACGTAGATTTCCGGGAGCATCAGATCATTGTCCGAGGAATCCTTGCAGTGCGGTATAACGCGGGTGACCATGTTGCTGGTATCGTTCGACCAGTCCACGGATCTAAGGTTGTTGCCGTAATCGATCCTGAAGCCGCGGTCCGTGTGGGCGTCCTGAAGGATGAAGAAATCATCGTTGTCGCGGATCAGCTTTGCCTGCAGCTGCGACACAAGGCCGGCGTCAGGATTCAGCAGCGCCGAAACACCGTTATCCCAGGAAGAATCCAGATCCACGGTATCGGTAGTGAAGTCGGTGTAGATATGGCGGTTGTCCTCTTCAAGCTCCGCGTCGGCGATCAGGGTGAGCGCCGTGGGAACGGTGACTGTCTTCGCTTCGCACCTGCAGAGGAATGTCCGGGCGAAGTCATAGGACAGATGCCGCGCGTTCACGATCACAGACCGCGTGTCACTGTCTTTTTCTATCCTGTACACGCGGAACGCCTGCTGCCGGATCTCGCGGCCTTCAACCTGGATCGGATCATCACTGTAGAGCGATGCCTTGTTTTTTTCGATATACCCGGTCACGCCGTTGGCCGTCTTGATACGCAGATAATTGGAGTTGACCTCCTTTATCATGGTGAACACTTCATTGCGCTTCAGGGTGGCCAGCGTCTTGCCGGCGTTGGTTTTTGTGCTATAACTGGTGATATCTTTCCAGTAGGACGCGGTGCCGGGCGCGGCTGTTTTCGTGCCCCAGAAGACAACCAGGTTCGGGCCGGTATACTGCCAGACTTTGCCGTTATAGCTGACCTTTGCGCCGGTCGTATACGATGTGGAAGCCGACCACGCGGAATACCCGCTGGTGCTGGCGACGCGCTGGATCGTCGGTACCTTGGACGTAACGGCCACGGAACCGACGTTGCTGTTGACCTTCCAATACCGAGCGCCTTCCATTTCAAAGGCATCAATGGACATGACCGGCACGGGGGCCTTGATGATGCTTTCGCATTCCAGCAGCTTCCAGGCTTCGCCGTCGGCGGGAAGCTCCATCTGCAATTCGTACTGCCCTCCAGCCTCTTCAGTGATCACGCAGCGGGAAGGCGTCAGGATGCCAAGGCCGTTCGTCGTAAAGTCCTCATCATCCGCAGAATAAAAGCAGATATTGTGGCTGTCCGGGTAGTCGTACAGGTCCGCGGATTCCGGTTCCGGCTCAGGTTCGGGCGACGGCTCCGCGCCGGTGTAGGTGATCACCAGGCGAATGCCGGAAAAGGACATGCTGCCGTAGTGCGTACCGTCGCTCAGGTTGTCGACGCCGTAGTCCTGGAACTTGAACAGAAAGGAATAGGTGCCGTTGGCGGTCACGGTGGACGCGAAATTGACCTCGTTTGCCCGGTTGCTCCGCAGGCTTTTACCGGCTACGGACAGCACACGAGCGCCGCCCAGGGAGCTGCCGCAGGTGCAATAAAGGATCACGCTGTCAATTGTCGCGCCGTCCGGGATACCGGAAACGTTTATTTCTTTGGTGGCCTTCGCTACCGTGGGCGTGGAGAACATGGAGCCGTTTTTATTGGTCCATTTTGATTTCAGGCTGAAGCCGGAGATACCGAAGGAAAGCGTCTCGGACACTTAGAACCACCTCCACCGCGGGTAGATCTTCAGGGAAGTGACTCCAGACGTCCATTCGATGGTCGTGGTACCGGTATTCGGCAGAACAGCGAAATCACCGTGGGTGACCACGGGTTCAAGGTGGGTGCTGACCGGCTCGGTGGATACCGGCGTTTCCGGTTCTTCCTCTTCTTCTTCCGCTGCGGGTTCCTCTTCTTCGGGCTCTTCCTCGGACTCTTCTTCCTCGGTCGGTTCCTCTTCCGGCTCGTCCTCAACTTCCATATACGCGGTACGCGCTTCGCAATCGATGGTCGCGGTGTGGCCTTCCAGGCCGGTGAGCGTGATCGGCGTGCCGTTGATGGTCAGGGTCACGGTTTCCGTTGCAGCAATTTCGATCAGCGGATAGGCCGGGACGTCGCCGCTGTTGGTCAGCTCATAGGAACCGCTGGCCACGGTGAGGGTATAAGATTCGGTATCGTCCAGGGCAGACTTGAACGGATCACAGAGGAAAATCAGGGAAGCGCTGCGCTGTTCGCAGAACTCTTTCTGAAACTCCAGAATATCATAGATACTTGCCCGCTGGGAGCGGTTCGGCTCACAGGAGAACACAACGGAGCTGCGCCCGGTCAGCCAGCGCAGGATCGCGTAGATATTCGCGTTCGACTTTGGCATGACCTTGATTTCGCGCTCGTAGGCGTCGTAGGCGTCTTCGCTTTCCAGCAGCGTCAGCGCACCGGGCCTGCCGGGAATCGTGACTTGCTGGTATCGCATAGGCGGGCGCACGATGGCCGGGGCGCTCTGCACCCAGATATTCATAGTCCGGCTGTCTATGCCGTTCCAGATGAAATAAGATTCCGACATAATCAGCCTCCGTATCCTGCATGATGGCGCCTGTTCGCCTGTACAATATTCCGGTTCACCCGGCCCGTTGTGCTGTTCCCGAACGTCCGCGCCACTTCGCGGTCATTGAAATAGAACCCGACGCCGCGCATAGCACGAGACATTTCCCTTCCGATCTCGGCAGCGGAAGCGCCGCCACCGGACGATTCATTGTTGCGGTACTGCCTGGCCTGTGTGGCCGTCAGGACCATTTCCCCGCGGTGCAAACGCGCAATGTAGTTATCATAGGGAATGTTCCAATCGCCCTTGGCGTGGCTGCCGTCCACAGCGCTGCCGTCGCCGTTGGTGTGATAGTTGATGTTAATATCGACGTCTTTACTTTCCGGGATGCTGTCGATCGCCTGTTTCATACCGGTCAGCTCATTGATCATGCCCTGGACGGCGGCAGCATAGCTCGCGTATTCAGATTGAGCGTTTGCCAGACTGGATGACAGATTTTCCTGTGATGTCTTCGCGCTTTCAAGGGCCTTATTCGCTTTCTCGGCGTTCTCTTCGAGCTGATTAAAATTTCCCCACTCTTCGTCAGTAATCATCGGGCTGACGGAAAGACGGGCCATGGCCTGTTGCAACTCTTCAAAGGTTGATACGGTGTTTTTCATCGCGTATGTTCCGGTAGAAGAATCATACGCTTCATACTCAAGACCGTACTTTTTCATCAGTTCGTTCGCTCTGTCCATCGCCGGCTTCATAGCGGCATCAAATTCGGCTTGTTTATTCATGACATCCACTCGCCGATTGATTTCTTCGCTCTCTGCCTTGACCAGGGCGGCCATCTTATCAGACAGGACCTGCTGGAGGGCCATTGCCTTTGCGCGGGCTTCCATGGCCTCGATATCGGCGTAAATCGCTTCCTTGTCGGCAGTAAATTTGCCGTTCACAAGATCAATCTTGTCAGCGAGAGACGGACACAGATTGATCAAATCCTGTGCCGCACCCTGCCATTCTTTCAAACCTTCGCCTGTTTCACCCAGCGTCTTTGACATCTCAGCAAGCTGGTCGTACAGACTCTTGGCTTTCAGCGCGTTTTTCTGGGCTTCGGTGATGGATTCGTCACCCTTTTGCTCTGCATTGGCAATGCCATTTTCAAGATCGATGATACCACTGTCGCCAAAGAAACCATATTTGATGATGTGATTAAGCTGACCAACATTTTCGGTCAGGCCCTGGATGAAGCCGCGCAGCTCGGTATTGAAGGTATCTGTAAGCGAGATTTTCAAGCCATCAATCGCGTCATTCAATAGGGTAATATCGCCCTTCAGACTGTCGAGCATCGTAGCGGACATCTTATCAGCCGCGCCAGCGCTGTTCTCAATCGCCTTTGTGACCTGTTCAAACTCTTCGTCCGAGGATTTCATGATGGCCAGCAAGCCGGAAATACCGCGAAGACCTGCGATAGCGCTCAGCTGGCCGAGGAACTTCGCATTGAATCCGATATAATCAGCAAGTTCCTGCTGATGAGAAGCCATCAGTTTATCATACTGTTTTTGGGTGATTTCTTTGTTATCAAGCGCGGCCTGCGTCTTTTCTACGGCCTGCGCATACTTTTCTTCAGCCGCGGCGATCTCTTCTATACTGCGGCCTTCGGTCGGGTTGAAATCGTTCTCTTTGTATGTCTGCCGCAGCTCTTCCATGACCTGACGGAAAGGCTTCATCTTACCAGTATCATCATCGAGACTGATGCCGAGGTCTTTCAATGCCTTTGCCGCATCCTTGGACGGATCGATCATGTTCGACAGGATCATGCGGAGAGATGTGCCTGCCATGGAAGACTTAATGCCGCTGTTGGCCATGATGCCGAGGGCAGCAGCTACGTCATCAACGCTATACTTAAGTGATCCGGCCAATGGCGCGATGTATTTGAACGCCTCGCCCATCATGTGAACGTTGGTATTTGAACTGCTCGCAGCTGCGGCCAGTACGTCCACGAAATGCCCGCTGTCTTTTGCGGTCAGGCCAAACGCGGTCAAGGCATCCGTAATGATATCGGAAGTGCTGGCGAGATCTTCACCTGAAGCCGCCGCAAGATTCAGCGATGCTTCTACACCGTTAAGCATCTTCTCGACAGACCATCCGGCGATGGCTTCATAGTAGAATGCGTTGGCAACTTCTTCCGCCGTAAACTTCGTGGTTCTGCCAAGTTCAAGGGCTTTTTCTCTCAGGGCGTTGAATTCAGCGTCAGTAATACCGCCGCCAGCTTCACGAATGGAGCGGACTTCCTGCATGGCCTGATCAAAGTTCATGCTGGTTTCAATGGCTGATTTCGCAAAATCCACCGCGCCGCGCATTGCTGACTTGATGCCAGAGGAGATCAGATTTCCGATCGCGCTGCCCTTGGCGATCATGCTCTGCGCGTTCGATCCGGACGTGAAATAATCAAGATCGGACATGAACCCCTGAGAATCCAGGGTCAATTTCCCTACAAGGGTAAATGCGTCCATGCGTCACCCCCTTTCCGGCTCTTTACTGATGCCGAAAATTTTGTATACATGTGCTTTTGCCTCCGCGTTCGTTTCCGCGGGTTTCTTCTGTTCTTCAGGATGCAGCATCTCGATGTACGACGGCATTGGCTGCCATTCCTCACCGCAGAGGTAGCGGCCCAGGAGATCCACGAGATGGCGCTGCATGGTGCCTGTGTAATCGCGATAGAACGTATCCCGGTCGTCATCCTCCAGCATGTACCGGAGCGCCGGGAAGCCGTGCCAGCCGAAGCGGTAGAGCTGTGCTACCGCTCGGTGCCTTCGCTCCTTTTTGCAGCCTTCGAGCGTGTAAAAAAACCGACGATCACCTCATCATAACTGTCTTTCAGGCCGTTCACGATCTCCATAAATGGAGTATCGCCGATCTTGCCCGTGGGGATATCCAGGAGGGCGCTGATGATCTCGTATGTATCGGCCCTGTGGTTTTCCAGGCAATAGGTCAGCAGACGCGGGATCATATTCCCGTAGCTGGCGATATTCGGCCTGACGCGCATGGCCAGGAAGTCTTTCAGGATGCCAGACAGTTCGTCATCGTCACAGATATTGGCGACCGGCGCGGCGATCCTGAGCATGACAGCGGATGCCTGGGAAAAAGACATTTCGGAAATCTTCATGAATTTCTACACTCCTTCACTGCAAAAAAGGGGCTGGATTGCACCAGCCCCGAATAGACATTATCAGGCAGTCTTGACCGCGAGCGTCACGCTGCCGGCCGCGATGACATGGCCGCCGGAATTGACGACCGCGATCGTCGCCTTCTTGCCGTTGTCGGCTGCGGCAAGCGCCAGGTCGGAGGAACCGTTCCAGGCCGTCCAGGTCCAGTCCGGGACGTCCATGTAGCCGATCTCCGGAGCCGCGCTGGAGGTGCCGACCTTGTACACGTAGGCCGCACCGGAGGGCAGGCTGTACGTGGAAACGGTGATGGCGGAGCCGCCAACGTTGGTGCCGGCAGCGGAAGAAAGGGTCAGCTCAGTGAGCGTGGCTTCCGCGCTGTCCGCGAAATAGATGATCCTGCAGGGCAGATTATCATAGTCGAGGACGTCGGCCTGGTGCGCGTGGAATTCAAACGGAATCGTACCTTCATTCTTATCCGCAAAGGTCAGAGAGAAGTCGGACGTGTTGAAGGCGTTGTCGATCTCGATCAGCACGAAGCGGCCGTCGGCCATATCGCCCACCCAGCAAAGATGCTCGATATAGTCGGTATCCGCATCAATGGCGGTATGGAAGGTAATCGTGGTCTTCAGGCCGCTGACGGCGATGTTGGAGGTCGACATGACGCGCTTGATGTTCGCGGGCGTGAACTCGATCAGCGTGCCGGACAGATAACCGTCCATGCTGTCGACGAACTTATCGCCCTTGAAGGCATACCGGCGGCCGTCGACTTCAGGAGTACGGACTTCGCGGGTAATCGTGAAGGTACCGCCGCCGCGGGTCATGCCCAGGATGTTCGTGCCGGCGGTGATCGCCGCAGCGACGGCAGCCTTCAGGCCCGCCGCGTTGGTGATGCCGGAATAGTCAAAGTTAAGCAGGAAAATACCTGCGTTAAGCTGCAGGTTTTTAAAACCATCCGAGCGAATCGGAGAGGTCAAACCGGGAGCACCCATATTCTTTTTTCCTTTCTCCGGGTCATACGCCCGGACAGTGATATGCGTTCAGCTGCGCCATGATCAGCACGCGGCGAACATTGCCATTCACGAGAACCTGCTGCTGCGGGGTGTCGGGCCAGAGCACGACAAGCCCGCCGGCACACGGAATCCGGACGCCGGTACCAATGGCCGCGCATATGGCGTCAGCCTTGGCCAGCAGATCCGCGTTCGCCTTCGTGTATGCCCACAGCTGGATCTGAACGCTGGTTTTTCGATCGTATTCAGGCTCTTTGGCGGTGTAAGTGATATACGGCAGCGCCGCGTCGTGCGGGACATCATCAGCGCCGTAGACCGGCCAGCCGAAAGCCGTAAGCCATGTTTCGATGGCGCTTATCGTGCCGGTCATTCTTCCACCCACCTTTCAGCCTGAACCTTAGTGATTTGAACGGAGCTCTGTGCGGGCGCTTCAGAATCCCGCACATCTCCGAGCACGCGGAAGACAGCGCCGTCGGAATCACGCTTGAAGACGTCATGAAACGCCAGGGCGGTACCGGTGGGAACGACGATCAGATACCGTTCGTTCAGATCCGGCCTTTCGGCCTCGGTGTCTTCCTGATTCTGCTGTTTGATGATCGCCGCTTTGAAGGTCGTGCCGTTCGTCCAGCTGTTCGTGCGGCCCAGAAGGCCGTCAGAAGCGGACGTTTTGACGCGCTTCGTGCAGTCGACCATCATGGTTTCGATCAGGCTCATAGCAGCGCCCCCGTCTTCCTGTACGGGTTCAGGCGCGAAGCAAACACGCTCTCCCAGGTGGGCGAAGACGTGCCGCCGGCAGCTGCGCCTCCAGCGCTTGCCTTTGTGTAGGAATACACACCGATGACGTTTTCGGACTGATACGGAGAAAGCACCTTGTCGCCATACGCGGCGATCCAGGCGGAGATCTCTCCGGCCAGGTCGGCGAAGTCCCGCGGTACCTTCATCGGCAGAATCGTCCCGACAAAGGTTTCATCCTGCAGACCGGCTGCGGCGTTGTTATCATCATTCTTGATGCCTGCCGCGTGCCAGGTGTACACGCCATCATTCAGCGCGGAGCCGACGATATGAAAACGCTGGCCCTCCGTCAGGAAGCCCAGCGTCATAGCGCCGTTGCTGATCGTATACGTGCCGGGATAGGCGGCATCCGTGAAATAATTATGCACATGTTCGCAAAGTTTTCCGAGCATAGCCGCCCTCCGTCAGATTTTACTGAATTCGTTATTGCAGATTTGCTGGTATTCGGTCATATGATCTTCAATGGCCGGCCTTATGAATGGATGGCCTGCGACATACTCCGCCACCAGGCGCTTACCGATCGCCGGGACATAGCGCCCAGGCTGCTGGTGATGGCCCAGCTCCACATAAGGCGCGTATTCGACATTGGTACCGATGGCCTCGGTGTTTTCGTCTTCCTGGGTGTGGGTGATGCTGTTTCGCAGGTTTCCGGTTTTCACCGGGCATTCCTTTTTTGCGTATGTCTCGGCCTTGCCGCCGCAGATCTCCAGGGCGCGTTTTTTCGCTTCGGTGATGGCAGCGAGCACGGCGGCGCGGTTCGATATTATGGTAACATTCATCCGGCCCACTCCTTCCACTCGCTGTAGGTCATGTCCTCGATGTCTTCGCCGTTTTCCTGGTCGTATCTGGTAGCGTTTTCGAGCGGGTATTCTTCGTATTCATAGGTCAGCGAGCAGCGGCAGTTCCAGGTATTCGCCGGGTCCGCTGAAGGATCTCCAGGATACATGATCGGTCCCAGGATCGAGCTGAAAGGCTCATGCACTTCCCGGATCTGGCCGTCGAGCAGCGCGTGGGATTCACGGGTGCGCTCGTCAAGTGTGGCCAGCCAGACCTTTTTCACCTTGATACCCATTTCGATGGCTTCGTCCATGACTTCCATCCGGCCGGCGTTCTGGGCTGCTGTCATGGCCGTGCGGGCGTATCTGAGCATAGCTTTTTCATCTTTCCTGCTCAGTTCATCGCCCAGGTGCCGCGCTATCTTTTCGATACTCTCGCCGGAGAGGATGCCACGGGTGATCACCGAAGACACTGTTTTACGGTTCCAGGCGGCGTCTTTGATCGCGTTCACGCGCTTTTCAGGCAGCAGGTTGGGCTGATTCCTGATCAGGCGGGTGACGGTTGCTGAATCGTATAGGGTGAAGCCGAAATCGGCGTTCGCGCTCTTTTCGAGCTGATACGCCTGGTAAGAGGCGTTTTCGCCGAAGACCGCCCGGCGCTCGCCGTCGATGATCCGGAGCGCCTGCCGGTTCGCATCAAGCAAAGTATCGGTCAGGCCCTTCACTTGTTCCTGCCAGATTTTGCCGCTGAATACCTGGCCTTTGAGCCAGGTCTGATACTCATCCTCCGTCATTGCGCCGGCCTTGACCAGGGCCGTATTGATCTTATCCTGCGCCAGGAAACGCTGCTGGAACTTGTCCAGGCGTTCGATGATATCGCGCTGGGCGGCCTCGTACACGGAACGCAGGCGCTTTTCGATCTCCGCGTGAGAGGCGTCGGCCTTGCGCGTTCCGGGATCGCTCATAGCTTAGATATCCTCCAGCCGGTGGCCTTCTTCGCGGTCGAGGTTCTGCATGATCTCCGCCACTTCGTCAACGGTGATGAAGGACAGCTTCTTCAGGATCGTTTCGCGGTCGAGATATTCGGCAGCGGAGAGCACCATTTCGGTCTGCTCCTGCTGGTTGCTGATCCTGTTACGCTTGAAGATCGGCACTGCGTCATTAAAGCCGCAGAGCTTGCATACCTGCTGTACGAACTGTATGATCTGGTATTCGAACTTATCGGCCTCTTCGTCCATGGGCTGGTAGGCCGCGTCGATGTGATCGTTGGTGCTGGCTGCGGAGATCGTATGTACATCCAGCGCGCCGAAATCCTCATAGATCCCGTTGCGGATGTAATCGAGGTAAGCTTTACGCGCCTCGAATGGGATCTCGACGGTATAAGGCTTAATGGAGCCTCCGGACATGGTATCGATGGCGGCGATATGCGTGAAGCGCAGGCGATCGCGCAGGCGCTTCACATCGTCGTCGTTCATGCCGTTGTAGTTCTCCAGCAGCCAGTATACCTGCGTGCAGTCGCTGAGATCATTCGCGAAGCCGGACCTGATCAGGTCGAAGCTGTCAATGGCCTGGCGCATACCCACGAGGGTAGACTGCTTCAGATCGCTGCCCCAGAATGGGACAATGGGCAATGATCCATAATTCTCATAGCCCGCGACCTGCTCGCCGTCGGCCCTGGTGGTGCGCACGAGCTGCTTGTATCCGCGCTTTTCCTGCACGACCTCCAGCGCGGAGTATTCCTTGCCGCGGAGGATCGTGAAGCCGTCTTCCTCATACAGGTACACGGTGGCGGGCTTCTTTGCGTCAATGCGCCAATAGCGCATGCCCGCACGGAGGGCGCCCGTGTTTTCATCCCAGAGGGGCGCGAACTCCGTGACGGGGAAGCAGTGCAGCCTGTTGACGTCCCAGAACCCGAAGGACACGCCATGGATCAGCGCTTTATAGGCGCAGCCGGTCAGATCGGTGTCAAATTCGCTGCCGAGGCGCTTTTTGATCTCTTCGTCACGGTCGCCGAAGGACACGCCGTTGCCGAGAGAATACATGCAGCGCTGCGTGTTCAGGCGGCGGAAGAAGTTGGAGGCGATCCGGCTGTTGGTGGCCGTATAGTCCACCAGCGCCGCACCGGTCACGGAAAACAGCGTATGGGCGTAGTTATAGATCGTCGTGTTTTTCTGATGATCGTACTCATCCGCTGATATGGCTGTCTGATACAGCTCACTCTGCTGGTGCTCCGTGATGATCTTCGGGATCAGCGCTGCGCCTTTCTGCTCAAAGTCCTGGTACGTCAACATTTGGCTTTACCTCTTAGGCGGGGTTGTTGCTCACGATGTGCGCATACACACCGGCCTTCTTGTTCTTGAACACGTCGGCGATACCGCAAACACGATAGCCGAACTTCCAGGCATCCGCGGTCTGGTTCTGCTCAGGAGTGACAACCTTCGGAACAACGTGCTTGTTGTACTGGAGGACGGCGCTCTTGTGGACCGCGATGAAGTTCATGTTCTTGCCGGCGGTGGTGCGGGAATAACCGCCGCTGCCGCTGGTGGACAGGCTGACCGCGCTGTACATGCGGCTCTGCGGCACCTGGATGACATTATCGAACCGGCTCAGAACGGCGCGGCTCTTGGTGGTGTCCAGATCCTCCAGCAGACCGTAGAGGGTGGGAACAATGAACAGGTAGCGCTCGTTCATCGGGACCTCGCCATTGTCCATGGCGTTGATCGCGGCGCGCAGCGCGGCCACGACATCCGCGCCGGTGGCCAGATCTCCGGAAGCGGAACCGACACCGGACACGCCGGCATACTTCGCCAGGCGGAAAGCGTCGATTTCGGGCGCGACGTGCATACGGATGAACTCACCGGCCAGGCGGCCAAAGGCGACGCCGGCGGTCTCGATGTTGTCCATCGCGTCCACGGTGAACATCCTGCCGCGCTCATAGTTGCACTGATAGGTGGTGTTGGCCATGGTCACAGTGCCGTCGGTGAAGCCGTTGGCGCGGCTGTAACCGACAAGGCCCTGCAGGACCATATCAGGCACAACAAGTTCGCCGGCGTTCGCGCCTTCGCGGACCATATCGTCGGGGCCGTCCAGGATGCTGGTCAGGGAAGCGAGCTTATACGCTTCATCCAGCAGCGGGACATACTTTTTGAAAGGGGAAATGGTATTAGTAGGCATAATATTAACCTCCTGTGTTATTTCGGGTCAGGTAGACCCATCGCGTGCCGAACCGCGGACATATCATCCGCGCCACCGGAACCGGCGGGCGGGGTCGGCGGGTTCATGCCTTTTGTGGAATCTGTGGTCACAAAGTCGGCCCACTCGGTGCCGATTGCTTCCTGCACCTTGTCCGCGCCGTCGATGGTGCCGTCCTCTTTCAGGACGAGCTTGTCCAGCGCTCCCGTGTTCTCTGCCGCTTTGACAACGATGTCCAGGCGTTTTTCATCAATTTTCGCGGCCTTGGCAAGCTCACGGTACGCGGTCTTCAGGCGTCCGCGCTTCTCATTGGCAGCCATCAGGGTTTTGTAGTCCGCAAAATCCTTTTCTGCCTTATCGGCGCGGGCCTTCTCTGCGGCGGCGTCGGCGGCGTTCTTCTTCAGGTTCGCGTTTTCCGTCCTCAGTGCTTCGAGTTCGGTACGAGCGCCGGTCAGGGCCTCCACCGTGCCGGTGTGGGCCTCAATGATCGCGTCGATCACGTTCTGTTCCAGATTCAGAGACGCCAGGTACTTACGGGTCAAACTTTCTGCCATAATAAAAAAACCTCCATGCTTCGAGGGCGGCAGGCCCACTGCTTCGGGCCGGCCTGAAATAAAATATGCAAAAGCGCTCCCGGTGCTTTGGGTGCGCTAATCGCCAAAGGGTGAATTATACTTGGTTGTGCTGCGGTTATCATAATACCGCGCTATGCAGGCGGCGCTGTCCGGCGCGTCGTCATGGGCTGCGCCTTCTGCGTAAGACATGATCTGATCGATGTAAGCGCGGTCGGTGCCTTCCAGGATCACGGCGTTCTTCCACCATTTCCGGAGGTGCGTCGCAATCTTCTTGTACTTGTTCTCGTGCTCATCGTACATGCTCACGGGTTCGCCGAGCCGGTGCAGCTCCTTAGCCACGAAGCCCTTGTCCGCGTTCGATTCGATCAGGATCGGCGAGCAGCGCAGGCGCTGGCAGTCAGAGCGGAAGAGATCTATCAGGGTATCAATGTGCTGGTTCCGGAGCCGCCCGAACAGATACAGCTTATCGCCAACGCGCCTGGCGCAGGTCAGCGCAGATCCGTCAGATCCGCCGAAAGCGGCGTCAATGTGCGCGATACCGTCATAGAGCAGGCTTTCGTCCGCCGTGCGCTCAGGGTATGTGATGAACAGAGCGCCGTCCGAGGCCGTCCACTGGCCGAGGATGTACCGGCCATAAAGCGCGGTGCCGGCGTATTCCTTCTTCAGGTTCGACACGAACTCCGCCGGAAGGAATGGGTTATCGTCGATCGTGTATTGCTGGTAGAAAACGTCGATATCGGATTCCAGAAAGGTTTTCAACCAGTGCTGCGGAGATCCTGGGTTAAAGGTGCCGTCGAACAGGCTGTACGGTTTATCCAGGCGGCTTTTCAGCAGCTCGAAGACGTCCTTCGACCAATCGGCGACTTCATCCCCGTAACAGTATTTGATGGACGCGCCGCGGAGCTTGGACACCTGGGAAGCCTTTTCAGCGCCCAGGGCGTACACGCACTCGCCGAAGAGATCCACGGTATTATCAATGCGGATCTCACCCACCAGCGCGGGGCCGTACATTTCGCGCATCGGTGAGAGGATATTCCTTTCGATCGTGGATTTGGTCACGCCCAGGATCACGGCCAGGCCGTCTTTGCCGGCGCGTTCCCTGATCCGGATCGGGATCACCCAGCGGCTGTCCATGTACGACTTCCCGGAGCGCGTCGCGCCGCCTTTGAAGTTCCAGCGGTGGTGCGCTTCCCGAAGATACTCAGCCTGTTTCGGTGTATGCAGCACGCTTGGCCTCCTCCAGCAGCTTGTCGAGCTTTTCCAGCGTCCCGCTGCCATCGACAGCAGCCTTATTCCTCCAGCGGTCCGGGCGGCGGTTGTTCAGCCAGTAGATCTGCGCGGTCACGTCCGGCAGCACCATTTTGCGCACCGTCTTTGTGCGCCTGGATGTACGAATGATCGGAAAGCCGTCTTCGTCACATTTCCCGGTAGGGTATTCGGACTCTTCGACGGTGGTTTCGTCGTACTCATATCCGAGGGCGCGTTTTAAGAGCGCGTTTTCGACCTCGATATCGACCGGGGCTTTGCCTTTTTTTATGGCCTCCCAAATCTCCCGATGTTCGTTCTGCCATCTGTAAAATGTCGTAGAAGAAACGCCCATCTTCCGGGCGATGTCTTCATCTGTCAGGCCTTCACGCGCCCATTGCCCCAGCTGCGCCAGGCCATCGGGCGTCAGCCACTCGTGATATTTACCGGCAGCAATAACGCCCGCCTCCCTTCTTAAAATGCCATACGCTCACGGCTCCCACCTCAGCCAGGCGGACGAACCGCCAACGGAGCGCGCCCGACGGTGCGAAGGAGTTGCCGCCCGCCTCCCACAAGATGGCAACAAAAAAAGCGCGGTTTCCCTTCGCGCTCTTTTTGTCATATCATACTATCATGGTTTATAGTCCGTTTTCGTCCGATGCTTTCAAAATCCTGATCATCAGCTCCGCGATATCCAGCAGAACGGACAGCACCCGCGCACTGTCGATCGGATGTTCCGTCGGCGCTGGAGGCGCTTTTACCTCTTCTGATGATTCACACACGACCGGCTCAGGATTTCTCACGATCTCCTGCGGCTCCGGCTCGGCGGCTGTTCGGATCTCTTCCGGCGCGTTCAGCCCTCTACGGTAACAGAACATATAAACCTTCTTCCGGCTCATTCCAACCTTTTCGGCAATATCGGCGTAGCTTTTACCGTTCTCATACATCTCAATGATCGTTTTCTGGATGTTTGCATCAACCGGCGATCTCCTGCCGCCGCGCTTCGGTTTCATTTCGAATGGCTCAAAACCTTCCATGTGTTTGACCTCCCTTTTCTGCGGGCCGGCCAGATCCTCGGCACGCATGGCCCGCATACACTTATAGCTGCATGTATACAGGCCGTCATATGCGTAGCCCCAACCGCCGCGTACCATAAACAATTTCCCGCAATATGCGCACTTATACTCCATTTTCGTTCCGGCCTTGCCCCTCCAGCCACTTATTCACCGTCACCAGCGCCCGGCCATGGATCACGAAGATCTGTGTACGCTCGTAGTGCATGTGCTCCTGGATGCTGATCCAGTCCAGCCCCTCCACATAACGGAGCGTCAGAACCGTGCGCTGTGTTTCATCCGGTACGGCTTCGATCGCCGTAAGAATACTGTTCAGCTGCTCCCTGATTTCGCCCACGATGGCAGAGATCCGGCTTTCCGCGTCCGCGATCCGTGCGACGGTATCGGCCATGCGGTCGCCGCCGCTGCCCTGGATCGCGTCCTTGATCGGCGCGGTGATCCCCGTCAGGCTGTCGCGGAGCGCGATGATCTCCCTTTCCAGGCTCGCTTTGCGGATCACAAGCATCCGGTACCGGCGAAGGTACTCTTTTGCAGCGTTCCGCGGGCGAATAGGTTCCATCAGTTGCTAATCCTCCATTGGTTGATTGTCGGTTTTTTCATTTTGGGCCTCCATCTTCACGAACACCAGCCGTTCGATCGTACTCTCAGCCGTCCAACCCTTATTCCACTCCTTGCACAGCTTGTTCAGTGCTTTCTGTTTTTCTTCCCATGTGCCCCTCCGCATCCTGACACGCAGATTGTTCAGGCACTTCTCACAACAGATAAACCACACAGGCTTTGAATCGGCGAATATGTCCGATAGCATCACTCGAATGCTTACGTCTAACCCGGCGCGGTACTGCGCTCTGACCTCCGTCCCGCAGTTCGGACATGGCTTCAGCTTCGGATAGCTCAGCACCGGCATACCGTGCTTATCAAGTGCAATGCTCATGTTTCCTCCTTCGGCGGTTCCGGGAGCGGCATCCAATGGGAAACGTGTTTGATGGTATGTCCCTTCCACCACCAAAGATCATTCCTTGTGCCGACGCCCTGAAACATCCCAGTTGTTGCGCTTCTTGTGCCAAATGCCAGCACAACCTTGCCGACCTCCGGCAGTCTGTCCTTGACGCTGATCCAGCGCGGACCGTTCATGCCGATTTTGGCCCAATCGAGCACGGACAAG
>Ga0310690_10003174_pt1 | contig 25135 bp, 22 predicted proteins | sample AusTroGonzalo_MG_2_FD_207661 | JGI IMG/M metagenome (GOLD analysis project Ga0310690, IMG submission 207661) | Bovine rumen microbial communities from tropical cattle in Woodstock, Queensland, Australia - Gonzalo_04 (v2) (version 2) | ecosystem: Host-associated > Mammals > Digestive system >... | reverse complement strand
GTTTTCCAACTGTACTTTCAGGATCAGGTCAATCACAGCCGTATCCCGCAGCCGTCCCTCCGGAATGCCCTGGATCTCATTTTCCGGCTGGAATCGCGCCGTAGTTGAACCCAAAACTGTTCCTGCTCCGGTTTCACTTTCACTTCCGCGTATATAGGCAATTGCCTCCTCATGCGCCGTCCTCACTTCGGGAATGGAACGCAGCGCATCTGAAGGTTCCACCTCTGCCATATCGACAATCGCCTGCTCCATGTTAACAATTTTGTGATTTGTATCCAGCGTTATGTCAATTCGCGCAATTTCCCTTCCGGCATTGCGAACACCTACCACCGGAATTCCGTTCACAGAATCGTTAACAGTTATATGCATATGAGCCACCTGCAGAATATCTATTTGGGGGTTCTCTTCAGCAATCCTGATTGCTGAATCCGATCCGCCGTCTTCATCATATTCTGCATATTCGCCCATATGTGAGGAAACCATGATAATATCCGGTTTTGTTCCGCTTGCCAGGATTTCCCTGTAAGCTGTCTGCACCACCTGGTACGCTGCAGTAAATTCAAGTTCCGCGACGCCGTCCTTCTTTCCATCCCATACAGGTACATCCGGCGTCACCACTCCGATCACTGCCAGACGGATTCCACCGCGTTCAACAATCGTCCATCCCTTTCCGGTTACCGGTTTTCCTTCCCTGTCCAGTACATTTCCCGCCAGAATCGGGAAAACTGCCTGTCCTGTAATCTTTTCCATTATCCCGACGCCCCAGTCGAATTCATGGTTTCCCAGCGTCATGGTATCATATTCCATATAATTCATTGCTGTGATAACAGGATGTGGCTGATCCGGTCTTTGGTTTGCGATATCATCTGTCAGGATTGTCCCCTGTATTTCGTCTCCGCCGTCAATCAGAAATACAATGGGATTTTCTTCCCGTACTCGCTGAATATAAGCGTACAGCCTGGCCATGCCGTCGTTCGTAGTTTCCCTGTTTTCCTCGTACGAGAAACCCCAGATATTTCCATGCATGTCTGATGTTGCCAGCACAACAACGTGAAACAGTTCTTCCTCCGCAGCATTTTCCGCAATTCCGTACGGAATCAGCATTGCTGCCGAGAGCAGTAATGCGGTCAGCCATGCAATTGTCCTGTGTAGGAATGTATACTTCATCATCCGGCTTCCTTTCCTGCATTTTCATATCGGAATCATTCATGCAATATCCTATCGCGTAAAAAAACCGCAGGCGCCGGTTCTGTAGTGCGCCTGCAAATTGAACAAATAAATTAATTTTCTCCGTAGGGCCAGATTTTTTCAATCGTTCCGTCTTCGTGGATTTTCAGCTCCGTGAATTTTACACATCTGCGATGATTGATCCCGCCGGAAAGTTCGCAGTCGTGATAGAAAAGATACCACTTTCCATGATATTCAACAATGGAATGGTGTGTAGTCCATCCAAGCACTGGCTCCATAATACGGCCGCGATATGTATACGGTCCTTCAGGCCGGTCCGATTCCGCATAAACCAGGTAATGTGTCGTTCCTGTGGAATAGGACAAATAGTATTTCCCGCCGAATTTGTGTATCCAGGGGCCTTCAAAATACCGGCGTTCTTCATCACCGGCTTTCAGCGGCTCCCCGTTTTCATCCAGAATCACCAGATGTTTCGGTTCCGTTTTAAAGGACTTCATGTCGTCCGTCAATTCAGCAAACATCGGGCCAATGGCAGGTTCATCCCCCTCCGGACGGTGTGCATCCGGATCAAACTTTCCGCCCTGCCACATTTCAAGCTGGCCGCCCCACAATCCGCCATAGACAATATAACTGCGTCCGTCATCATCAGTCAGTACGGCAGGATCAATGCTGTAACTCCCGGGAATATAGTTTTTTTCCGGTTCAAAAGGACCTGCCGGATCATCTGATACTGCGACACCCAGCCGGAATATTCCTTCATGGTCACGGGCAGGGAAATACAGATAGTATTTTCCGTTTTTAAAAGCCGCATCCGGGGCCCACATCTGTTTGCTGACCCAGGGAACATCCTTCATGTGCAAAGCACATCCGTTATCCACGCAAGGCGCGTCCGGATTATCCATGCTGAGCACATGATAGTCCTCCATCAGATATTCCCCGCCGTCATCATCATCATTTCCGGTATGCGGAATGTCATGGGACGGATAGATATAAATCTTATCCTTAAAGGTATGCGCAGATGGATCGGCTGTAAAAATATGGGTCACTAATGGTTTCCTTTGCTGGCTCATTTCCATGCCCCCTCTTTCATATTTCCTGCCCGGTAGAGCCGTCATGGCTGTTCTTCCGGATTTTTTACGCTTGCGGTTTCCCTGTTCTTCGTCACATCAGTTCATCATTCTCCTCAATCTTTCTGTTATCATATCATATATCCGGCCAAAAGCAAATTCCGCTTTTTATACAATTTTTCATTGCCGAACAGCAGCACATGCTATAGAATAGACTACGTTTAAACTGATAATGGAGTATGGTCTTTGATGATCTACGCAACTTCTGACATCCATGGTTATCCGCTTGATTCCTTCCTTCGCCTGCTGGACAGCGCCGGGTTCAGTGATAATGACACATTGTTTGTGCTTGGAGACGTTATTGACCGTAACGGAGACGGCGGTATTGCCATGCTTCGCTGGATCATGAACACACCCAATGTACGGTTCCTTCTTGGGAATCATGAAAAGATGCTTTTATCCTGCGCCTTCCTGTATGATGGAATTGATGACGGCACTGAAACTGAACTCCTGGATCCCGACCGTCTCCATTCACTGATGCGCTGGATGCGCAATGGATGTGAACCCACAATGAATTCCCTGCAGGCATTGAAAGACATTGAGCCTGAATTGCTGAACAGCCTTCTTGAATTTCTGGAAAGCGCACCGTTGTATATGAAAGTCAGCGTGTGCGGCCGGGATTTTATATTGGTTCATTCCGGGTTTGAAAATTTTTCTCCGGAGCGGGAGCTTACTGATTACGAACCAGATGAATTGCTTTGGTACCGTCCTCATGCTCATGAACGGTTTTTTCCGAATATAATGACCGTTCTGGGACATACGCCGACCGGCTACCGGTTCGGCGAAGCCGGAAAAATGTTCCTGACAGACACCTGGGTGGACATTGATGTGGGCGCTGCTTCCGGAAAGGCTCCGATGCTTCTGCGCCTGGATGACATGAAAGCGTTTTACTGGCCTCCTGACTGTCAGCAGCTCCGTCCTTAATGATGTTTATAGCTCTTTCTATTCACCAAGAGGTTTTGATTTTGGCATTCCCGCCTTTCGCGGATACGCGGAGGCGGTTTTTTCTGTCTTTCGCACGGGAAGAATCATATGTTCCCACTCTCTTCCTTCCACTTCGCAGCGGACGGGCATTTCAAGCCGTCCTCCAAGCAGATGTGCCGCGCGGCGTCCGGCAATCAGCTCCTTCTCCAGTGCCGGTCCTTTCCAGCACAGTGCACAGCCTCCGCACCGGACAAACGGCAGCAGATACTCGCACAAAACATTCAACGGTGCAACTGCCCGGGCGCAGGCATAATCAAACTGTTCGCGCAGTTTTTTGTCACGTCCGCCGATTTCCGCCCGCTCATGCAATATACATATATTCCCGGCGTTTGTCTTCTCTGCTACCGTTTCCAGAAAATTCAGTCTTTTCTGCAGTGAATCCATCAGGGTAACCTTGCATTCCGGCAGCGCCAGCGCAAGCACCATTCCCGGAAATCCCGCACCGGTTCCCACATCGATGATGGAAGCATCCGGCCTGAGAAGATCCGTACGGAGAATGGTCAGACTGTCTATGAAATGACGGTCCAGCAGGTCGTTTTCATTCTCAACCGCAGTAAGATCCATCCGCTGATTCCATTTCTGCAGAAGATGCAGATATATTTCCAGTTTTTCCGGCAGTTCAGCCTGAAACGGAATCCTGTTCCGTTTCAGCGCTCCGGCAATTTGTTCACTATCCATTTGATTCTCCTACAGGTTCAGATGCAGATATTTATTCAGCCAGTATTTACACCAGGCCAATGATTCCCGGCTATGGTTTTTCAGCCAGTATTCCGGCAGACACGGACTACCGATCCCGATAGCTTCCAGACCAAGGTCCTCCGCCAGTGCCATGCTCCGGGGCACATGATAATCGCTGGAAACGATCACAACCTGCCTGATATTCGGCGAATATTTTTTAAGAAGATTCTTTGCATTGCGCAGGTTCTGTTCTGTATTAAAGGAATCTGGATCTGTCAGGATCATGTTTCCTGGGATTCCTTTGTCTTCCAGATACCGTTTCATAACTGCCGCTTCCGTTTCCGGTTCATCTTTTCCCTGCGCACCGCAGACAACAACCGGTACCGCTTTCTGCTGAAACACTTCAGCAGCCATGTCCAGACGCCACGACAGCTGAACACTTGGCGTTCCATCCGGTTTCACCTGCGCGCCGAGAACGATCACCGCATCGTAGGTGCCCGGTAGATCATCGGCTTTTTTTGCCACTTTTCCCTCCCGGATACACACAAATCCGACAAGTCCTCCAAAGAGCAGTATTCCGAGAGAGAGAAGGATCAAAACAATTTTGATCACCGGATACATCCGCTTCCTTTCCTTGTTTTCCATACTGTTCTTTGCCTCCGTTCAATCCATCATTTGCCGCGAACCCTGTAATCTATATCTCCGTGCTGAATCATGCTGTAGGTGGAATCGTTAGCAACAATAATATGATCCAGCAGCAAAATACCGATACCGTTCAGCAGCCGCTGCAGTTGCAGTGTGGATGCAATGTCCTCGGGAGACGGTGCACAGGTTCCGCCGGGATGATTATGGCACAGCAATACACTGTGCGCATTGTAATTCAAAGCAGTTTCCATCACAATCCGCGGGTACGCAGACACTTCGCTGAGAGACCCTTCAGAAATTTTGCGCCGGCCAAGCACAGCGCACTTGGCGTTCAGGGATATGACATAAAAACGTTCAGACCGGTTCCCGGCAAGGAGCGAAAGACAGTATTTCTCTGCCTCACGGCTGTTGCCGATCTTGTCAGGTGCTGCCATCGCGCAACGGTTCCAGACCCTTGTCAGTGGCACCACCATGGAAATCAGAGTAGCGGCGCGTTCTCCGACTTCCGGAACCCGCATCAGCATTTCCGGCCGTGCTTCCAGAACACCTTTCAGTGATCCGAACTCTTCCAGCAGCGCATGTGCGATCGGATTGGTATCCTTTCTTGAATTTGCGTAGAATAAAAGCAGTTCCAGAATCTGATGATCTTCAAAATTTTCAAAGCCATTTTCGTGAATAAACCGTTGTCTGAGTTTCTCGCGATGGCCTTCATGCAGGTTCTCTTTTTTCTCTGTCATATTGTTTCTCCTTTTATTCCTGCTGATTATAATACTGCCAGATATCCATACAGGCCTGTTTTTCTGCTGCACACAGCGGCAGGAACGCCTGTCGGTATACCTCCTTTACATCGTCCCGTGTCATTTTTATCGGATGATTTCCCAGTCGCTGCGGATCCACTGAGTCTGCAAGAAGGTCAAGCGTTTCCTCCGAAGGCATAGCAGGTATTTCCATTTCAAGGTCATACAGGATTCCTCGCAGCAGTCGCGGTGCCATTTCCACAGAACCCAGCCGGATTTTGTTGCACAGATCCAGAAGCATTCCTTGTTTTTCTTCAATTGCTGCCATCCGTTCCCACAATACCGGAAGCGTCAGCATGCAGGCATGTCCATGCGCAAGTCCCATTGTTTTTGTCAGCTGATAGGACATGGCATGCGCTGCAGTCGTTCGTGTCATCTGAATTGCCTTTCCGCTCTGGAAGGAAGCATCCAGCATTTCCTCCGCAGCATGCGGATCTCCCGCCAGATAGGATTTCAGGTTGTCCAGCACACCGAGCACCGCCAAAAATGCGTGTACGCGGCTGTCCTCAGTCGCCTGTGTACACCACCAGCTTTCAATCCCCTGGCTCAGAGCGTCCAGTGCAGCAGACTTTTTGTGGTATTCCGGCAAAGAATCAAGCAAATCCGCATCCAGGATCACTCCGTCCGGCCGTAATTCCGGATGGCTCAGGGATACTTTTCGATTTCCGAGGTAGACAACAGCATTCTGCGTTGCTTCCGCGCCGGTTCCGGCTGTTCCGGGAATTGCGATATGCGGAGTGGCCATCGTTTCCGGGAAGCATCCTTCCATGGCTTTTTCCGGGCTCCCTGCATGCAGTATCGCTTTTATTGCCTTTGCGGTGTCCATCGCCGAACCTCCGCCAATGGATATAACACCGTCACATTGCTGTGTCTGAAACAGTTTCACGCCCGGCAATGCATCCTGTAAATCCGGATTCGGATGATATTCGCTGAACACCGGAGAAGACAACAAGGCTGGGGCTTTCTTCATCAGCAGTCCGGTCAGATGTGATGAGCCAACGATCAGCGGCCTGGTAATACCAAGCTTTTCTGTCATTTGTATGACTTTCCCGATGCTTTTCCTGCCGCGGAGAACTTTCTGATATGGTTCCAATGGTTATTCTCCTTTTTTGTTTTTTACTTGCCAACGCAGAAACCTGAGAACACAGCATCCAGCAGTTTTTCTTCGACGCGGTCTCCGGTAATCTCCCCGAGTGCATTCTGCGCAGCCTGCAGGTCTGTAGCGGCCATGTCCGGCGTCATATAGTCAAGTGTGCGAATGGCATCCTCCAGGCAACCGATGGCGCGTTTTACGGCATCCAGATGACGCGGCTGTGTCAGTACCAGCTGGTCTCTGACTTCTGCGCTCTCCCGGAGATAATTACGGATTGGCTGTACAGAACCTGTATCCAGTGCAGACACCGTCAGGCATCGGATATCCGGACGAATGGAGGATACTGTTTCAGATGTTGTCTCCTGCTGCAAATCCGACTTATTGATCACAACAGTATCTGTTTCCCGCAGTTGCTGAAGCCATCTTCTTTCTTCCTTTCCGAGAGGCTTCGATCCGTCAAGAACCAGCATTGCAATATCCGCATCACGCAGTGCCTTTTCGGACCTTTCCACTCCGATGCGTTCAATCGGATCGTCTGTTTCCCGCATGCCGGCCGTATCCGTCAGGTATATGCGGATACCTCCCAGCATCATTTCGCCTTCAACAGTGTCCCGCGTCGTTCCGGGTATTTCAGTGACGATTGCTTTGTCCTGTCCAACCAGCGTATTCAGAAGGCTGCTTTTTCCGGCATTCGGAATCCCGAACAGGGTTACATGCATTCCGTCATGAATCAGACGGGAAGATCTTTCATCCACGGCTCCCCGCAGTTCACTGATCAGTGTTTCCAGTCCGCTTCGAAGCGAACCGGCCCCTTCCTCATCGGTAATCTCCTCCGGATAGTCAATACAGGCCGCAAGGCCGGCCTGCAAGCGGTACAGGTCGTCCGCTGCCTTCCGGATAAAATCTGCCGTGCCTCCGGCCATCTGGCGTACGGCCGCGCGTCGTTCCTGTTCTCCCCGCGCAGCGATAAGGCTCATTACCGCTTCCGCCCGGCTCAGGTCAATCCGGCCGTTCAGAAAAGCTCGCCGTGTAAACTCCCCTGCTTCAGCCATCCGGGCGCCGTTCTTCAGGCAAAGTTCCAGTATCCGGTTAAGAACTTGCGTTCCTCCATGACTCTGGATTTCCGCCACATCCTCCCTGGTATAACTGGAAGGCGCACGCATCAGTACAGCCATACATTCGTCCAGCATTTCTGTCCCGTCCAGAATCCGCCCGTACATCATCCGGTGACTTTCCATCCGGAAGGAATCGCCTTCCTTCCTGTGTGCGGCAGGAGAAAAAACCTTCTGCAGAATATCCTCCGCCTGTGAGCCACTGATCCGAATAATTCCGATTCCGCCCTGGCCGGGCGCAGTTGCGACTGCGGCAATCGTATCCTCCGGCCGGTTCATCTGCTTTTCTTTATCCACATTCATCTCTCCGTTTATCGGAAGGCATGCATCCGGGCAATCGCTGCACGCATATCTTCATTCCGGAACAGCGCGGTGCCCATTACGGCAACTGACAGTCCGTTATCCATCAATCGCTGCAGATTATCCTCAGAGATTCCGCCGTCTGCTTCTATTTCACCCTCATATCCCGCATCACGCAATGTGCGGATTTTCCCCGGGACGCTTTCGTCCAGTTTTTGTCCGCCGAAACCGGGCTCCACTGTCATCGCCAGAATCAGATCAGCCTGTCCAAGGTACTGCATCACATCTTTCGCAGGCGTTTTGGGTTTCAGGGCCACGCCGGCTTTCACCCCAAATGAATGAATTCGTTCCAACAGTCCGGAGACATTGCCTGTCTCAGCATGAACTGTTACCCAAGCCGCCCCGGCCCTCAGAAATTCATCCAGGAGGCTTTCAGGATGATCCATCATCAGATGGACATCCAGCGGAATTTCCGTGATTTCCTTCAGCCGCCGCACAACATCCGGAGAATATGCCAGATTCGGAACAAAGTGCGCATCCATCACATCCACATGAATCCAGTCACATCCGGCCTCTTCTGCACGGCGAACGTCCCGTTCCAGGTTGATGGGATCCGCGGCCAAAATGCTCGGCGCAATTTTAATCATATCTTTCCCTCCATACTTCCCGTGTTTCCGACAGCAATTGCCGGTAACGCCGGAGCCTCTCCGGATGAATGATTCCATTTTCTGCTGCTTTCTGTACCGCACATCCGGGTTCCCGGTCATGCAGGCATTCACGGAAGCGGCATTTCCCTTCGTATGGGATAAATTCCGGATACCGTTCCCTGATTTTTTCAGGCGGCAGCGGCCTTTCCGGTTCGAGCAGGCTGAATCCCGCCGTATCCATCACCCGCAGCCCTTCTTTCTCAATCAATTCGGACTGCCGGGTGGTATTCTTTCCCCTGGAAATTTTCCTGGAGATATCGCCCGTCTCAAGATGCGTTCGCAGCAGCGCATTCAGCAGCGTACTTTTTCCGGCGCCGCTTTGACCGGTCAGGCAGCAGAGTTCTCCTTTCATTGCTTCTTTCAGTGCTTCCAGGCCTTCTCCCGTCTTTCCGCTTACCGGAAACACGGGAATACCTGCCGGCCGGTACTGTTCCGAGATCACCGGGGCTAATGCCTGATCCAGGTCTGTTTTGTTTACGGCAATCAGAATATTCATATTCTGTGCAACTGCCCGTGATATCAGTCGGTCTGTCAGAAGAAGATCTGCTTCCGGCACCGGCGCAATTACAATAATCAGGCAGGAAACATTCGCTACCGGGGGACGGAGGCAGACGGTTTTCCGGGGAAGGATTTCTTCAATCCATCCGTCCTTTTCGCCTTCACCCGGTGTAAACCGCACTTCATCCCCGGTAAGGGGGCTTATTCCCTGGTGTCGAAACTTCTTCTTGCAACGAAGCGTATACGTATTCCCTGCCGTATCTTTTGCTGTGTAGAAGCTTCCGATGCCTCGGATCAGCGTACCGTGCAGCATTGTTACTTCTGTTCCGCCTGTTTCACTCATTTCCTGCCAGTTCACTCTTTCCTGTTATTCTCCGGTATCTTTCGGATTCAAAGGTTTTTGTTCATATTGGGTATCACCGATATAAACCGTATAGGTATACAGCCTTTCATCCGGAATATCGATGGTTTCTTCAATCAGCCGCGAATCGCCCGCCTCAACTGTATAGTTCCGGGTATAGGCCACGCTGGAGCCTTCAGCCCGGGTACTGATTCTTACCTTCAGCTGCTGGTCCGTTTCCGGCAGCGTAACGCTCAGGGTAGCTGTACACTCAGCTTCCGGATACCTGTATATTGTCAGTTGTACCGGTGTATCCTCTGCTACACGATTTCCCGCTTCCGGTGCAGTCGCCGCTACAAGGCCATGTTCCTGAGCGTTTTCAGTCATTTCATATTTCAGTGTTGAATGAATTGCCAGATTCTGTGTAATCAGCATTTCCTCCGCTTCCTGCAGCGTATGCCCGATGAGGGAGGGCACTACAGTGCTCCCGCCGCTGATCGTCAGCGTTACCGGATCATCCCGTGTTACCATATCGCCGGCCGCTGGCTCCTGGCTCATTACACGTCCTTTCTGAACGTCTGAACTGGCTGCCCGGTCCCGCGTAATCGTCATTTTCTTGGCTGTAAGCAGGTTTGTCGCCTCATCAGCCGTCATATTGGTCACATCCGGCATTTCAAACGGTACTGGGCCGCTTGAAATAACCAGAATAACCGCATCTCCCTTTCGGATTGTGGTATCAGCTCCGGGGTTCTGTACATATACCTGGTTCAACGCAACATCGTCACTGGGCATAGCTTTGTGCGTTTCGGTCAGTCCGGCCTGTTTCAGCACGCGTACCGCTTCCTCAATGTCCATGCCCATAACATCCGGAACCTTCACAGTGAAGATAGTCTGCTCATAGATAGCTTTACCGCCAAAGAACAGTCCGGCAATCACAGCCAGTGCAATAATAATGTTCAGTGCTATCCGGGCCGTTTTTTTCCGGTTTCCGGTACGCACAGGGTGCCGGGGACCTGTATTCGCATTACGCTCGCCAGCGACCTGCGGCTTTGGCTGGCGGATCTCCAGCTCACTTTCCGGATAAGGAATCTGTTCTCCGCGCTCCTCCAGAGCGGCACGAAGATCAGATGCCATATCCCGGGCAGACTGATAGCGCATTGCCGGATTCTTTTCCATGGCTCGCATGCATACACGAATCACAGCCGGCGGCACATCCGGTGCCAGTGTCTGGATCGGCACGGGCACAGCATGAAGGTGCTGCATAGCCACAGCCACAGGATTGTCGCCGTCAAACGGGACGCGTCCGGTCAACATCTCGTAGAGTACCACGCCGGTCGAATAAATATCGCTGGCAGCGGTTGCACCTTCACCACGCGCCTGTTCAGGTGAGAAATAGTGCACAGAGCCCATGACATTATCACCGCGCGTCAGTGTGGCGCTGTCTGCGATACGGGCAATACCGAAATCTGCCACTTTGATATGTCCATCTTCGTGGACCAGGATGTTCTGCGGCTTGATGTCCCGGTGAACGATTCCGTTACGGTGTGCATGTTCCAGCGCGCTCAGGATTCGGATGGCAATCTGGCATGACAGCGGCGCACTCAATTTGCCGCGCTCCTGAATCACAGCTTTCAGGGTTTTTCCCTGCACATATTCCATGACCAGGTAACGGTTCTCTCCGTCCATGCCTACATCCAGCAGATTCACTATGTTGTGGTGTGTCATCTTGCTTGCGGCTTCCGCCTCGCGCTGGAATCGGCCGATAAATTCCCGGTCCTCATTGTACTCCGGGCGAAGAACCTTGACGGCTACATTATGCCCCGTGCGCAGGTCGATCGCACGATAAACAATTGCCATGCCGCCCATACCGATCTGTTCTGTCAGACGGTAGCGATTGGCAAGAATCTTTTCATTCATGCTTCAGCCTCCCCGTCCTCATTTTCCGTGGCTGCAGAGCACTGCTTCTCCGCGATCTCACCGCCGGTTTCATCTGTAAGAAGAATCAGCGAAATATTGTCTTTTCCGCCATTGTCTAGTGCCGTCTGCAGCAGCCTGTCCGCAGCCTCTTCAGGGTTTTCCAGCATCACCAGATCCTGCAGAACGCTGCGGCTCATCTGCCCGTACAGTCCGTCCGAACAGACAAGCCACCTGTCACCGGCCTGCCGTTCTTCTGAATAGAGATCCACCTCAATGGTGTCCTCCGTACCTACGGCACGGGTTATATAATTCCGCATCGGATGGCAGGCTGCCTGTTCTTCTGTCAGCACACCGCGGCGTACCATGTCCCCTACAAGAGAATGATCCGCCGTTACCTGCCGCATAATTCCCCCGCGGATCAGATATGCACGGCTATCCCCAACCTGTGCGATCAGCATTTCTTTTCCAGACGGACACAGTAATGTCAGCGTCGTACCCATACCGGTCAGGGTTGCATCTTTTTCCTGCTGGTCCCAGATTTCGAGGTTGATTTTCTTCACAATTTCCTCGATCATCTGCTTGTCCGGCATGATTCCGCGGAATTCGCGAAGAAGCCCGTCACGGGTATGTGCGGATGCAATTTCTCCACCGTTATGTCCTCCCATTCCGTCAGCCACGCCAGCCAGTCCGCAGCCGATGATCAGAGCGTCCTGATTGCTCTTGCGAACCCGCCCGACATCCGTTCGGCTCACAAGGGAAAAGCCGGGCACTGGGCTTTCAAGGCGGGCTTCTTCCGCATCCGTAGCGGCTGCAAGCTTTTCCGGGTCCATCATCCGCCGGGCAGCATTCTCTTTCAGGTTAAACTTCCTCATGTCTTCCTTCTCCTGTTTATGATTCTTCCGATTCGCGGAGTTGCTTTCCGAGGACAGCCGCCCGCAGCTGGCCGCAGGCGCCTTCAATATCATCGCCCATTTCCCGGCGTCGGGTGACTGAAATATTTTTTTCTTCCAGTACCCGCATGAATTCGCGGACCGTTTTCTCGCTGACGCCCTTCAGAGTTCGTTCTTTGACGGCGTTCAGGGGAATCAGGTTTACATGGCACTGCATGCCCCGCAGTTTTTCCGCAAGTTCTGCAGCTTCCTTCCTTCCGGCATTGATACCGTCGGACAATGCATATTCGAAAACCACACGGCGCCCGGTTTTCCGGATATAAAACCGGCAAGCCTCCAGGATCTCGCGGATCGGATAGGTATTCGCAACAGGCATCATCTGCCGCCGGATTTCATCGTTTGGCGCATGCAGGGATACGCACAGGGTTACGGGCAGGTTTTCCTTCGCCAGTTCATACATCTTCGGTACCAGGCCGCAGGTGGACAGGGACACATTCCGCAGGCTGAGCCGTATACCGTTCTCTTCGCGGAGAAGATTCAGGAAGCGGATCACCTGATCATAATTGTCCAGAGGTTCGCCGCTGCCCATTAGCACAACGTGGCTGACGCGTTCTCCGCTGTTTTGTCCGTTTTCCAGAAAACGGTTGACAGCCAGGATCTCTCCAAGCATCTCCCCGGCGGTCAAATCCCGTATTCTTCCGCCGAGAGTGGAAGCACAGAAGCGGCAGCCCATACGGCATCCGACCTGGGTGGAAATGCAGAGACTGACACCGTATTTATAGTACATGACGACACCTTCCACGCAATGACCGTCCTGTAATTCATAAAGTACCTTGATCGTTCCGTCCAGGCTGGATTTTCTGTGCAGGCGGATTTTTACAGGTTGGGCTACGGCTGTCTCCTTCAGTTTCTCCCGCATCTCCTTGGAAAGGTTTGTCATTTCATCAAAATCCCTGCCCCTGTGAATCCATTCAAAAACCTGTTTACCGCGGAAAGCAGGATAACCCTGTGCAGCTAGCCATGCGGTGAGTTCCCCCGGATTCATGGCCGCCAGTTCTGTTCTTTCCAACAATCGATACTCCTATCCTCTGTTTCGCCGGAAGCGGCAGACATAAAAGCCTTCCACACCGTCCCTGTATTCCAGCAGCTGCAGTCCGGTTTTCCGGTACTTCCTGTATTTCTCCGGAACCGTTTCAGGCAGATCCACAGCCTGGAATTCCGGATGTGCCTGCAGAAACATTTCCGCCTGCATCTCATTTTCTTCCGGAAGAATAGAACACGTGGAATATACCAGCGTTCCGCCCGGTTTCACATATTCGCAAACGGTATCCAGCAGTTTTTTCTGGATTTCTGTCAATTCACGGATGCTTTCCTCTGTAATACGGATTTTGATGTCCGGCTTCTCCGTTATCATTCCCAGGCCGGTGCAGGGTGCATCCAAAAGGACTGCATCCATGGATTGGTAAAGATCCTCTCGTTTTTTCGCTGCATCACGCACCATAGGCCGCACATTTTCCAGCCCGAGCCTCCGTGCCTGGGCCTCGATCAGGGCGGTACGGTGCTCATGGATATCCCAGGCCTGAACTCTGCCGGTTCCGGCCATGAGTTCAGCAAGATAGCAGGTCTTTCCGCCCGGAGCAGCGCAGCAATCCAGCACCTGTTTGCCGCGTTTCACATCCATCGCAAGGCAGGCAATCATACTGCCGCCTGTCATAATCGAAAAAGCGCCTCCTGTAAAATCCGCATCCCTGGCAATATCGACCGCGCCGCGGATTTTCCAGGCGTGCGGTACATCCGCTTTTTCTTTTTCCCAGACTTTTTTCGAAAGGAGCTGTTCAAACTCTTCATCCGTCATACGTGTCAGGTTCGGCCGGACAGTCCAGCTTTCCGCAGATTCCCTGCGGGTCAGGATCTTTCCTGCCTCCTCGCGGCCGAAATGCTTCATCAGCTTGATCCAAAGCCATTCCGGAACGCTGTACCGGATTGCGTCAGCCTTGTCGGGATCCTTCGCAGGATCCGGAAAAGTGATTTCTTCCTTTTTCCGGACCAGGTTTCGCAGAATCCCGTTGCAAACGCCTTTCAGGCCTTCCATACCGTTTTCCGCACACAACTGTACACTGGTATTGGTGGCGGCGCTTTCGGGAATGCGGTCTTCGAGAAGAATCTGGCAGGCGCCGAGACGCAGGATATTCCTCAGTTTGATATCCGTATCTTCCCTGGCCATGACCTGACCGAGCACATAGTCCAGCCAGATCAGATGATCCAGGGTATCATAAACAAGGCGTGAGGCCAGTCTCCGGTCTGCTGCAATCATACCGCAGTTTTCCAGCGCCTTGTCCAGGCTCAGGGAGGCATAGGCGCCCTGCTCTGTGACGGAACGGATTACGCGCAGGGCAATCCGCCGCGGAGGCATACCTTCCACCTCCGGTTTCCGGATTTCCCTCCGTACAGGCTGCCGCTTATCCTTCGTTACAGGAGGATACTGCTGCTTCGTTTTTACGGTGTTCATACCGGATCGTTTTCCCCTGCTGTTGATTTTTTTCTTTTCTTCGCTCACTTTATCTCTCCAGAATATCGTTTTAAAGGGTATGACCGCGCAGATAATCCTCAGCACTCATTCGTTTTCCGCCGGGGGCCTGCACTTCCAGGATCCGCACAGCGCCCTCACCGCAGGCAAAAACAAGTCCTTCCTTCGGATTCGCTGTAAGAATGGTCCCGGGTTCGCCGCCGCCTTCCGCACAGGCTGCACGCAGCAGCTTCAGCCGGCCTTCCGGGCAGGGAATACTTACGCATGGCCAGGGGTTCAGCCCGTTTATCAGCCCACGGACTTCCTGCGCGCTGCCGGTGAAATCCGTGATGCCTGATTCCTTTTTCAGCATCGGGTCATAGGTCATCTCCGAATGATTCTGCGGAATTCGCCGGAGAGTTCCTGCCCGAATCTGCTCAAGGGTTTTGCGGAGTGTATCTGCACCAAGACGACTGAGGCGATCTGTCAGTTCCCCGCAGGTTTCTGTTTCTCCGATTTCCGTTTCATCCTGCAGCAGCATATCGCCTGTATCAATTCCCTCATCCATCATCATCGTTGTAATGCCGGTTTTCCGGTCTCCGGAAATGATGGCCCAGGCTATGGGTGCACTTCCCCGATGTTTCGGCAGGAGTGAAGCATGTACATTGATATTCCCCAAAGGAGGAATATCCAGGATTTCCCTGCTCAGGATCTGTCCGAATGCCGCGGTAATGCACAGATCCGGTTGCAGGTTCCGTAAGGTTTCCACCCCGTCCTTCCGGATCTTTTCCGGCTGGAAGACAGGAATGCCTGCAGATAGAGCCGCTTCCTTCACAGGACTGGGCGTCAGCTTGTTGCCTCGTCCCTTTGGACGGTCCGGTTGGGTAAAGACACCGACCACCTCCGCGCCAGAAAAAGCAATTACTGTATGCAATGCAGGAACAGCAAACTCAGGGGTTCCCATGAAGACAATTCTCATTGCACATCATCCTCCGGAATATGCCCTTCAATCTCTTCCTTTGTCAGTTCCCGATCCATCACATCAACATATAGTCTTCCGTCAAGATGGTCCAGTTCATGACAGATCGCCCTGGCCTCAAAACCTTCTGTTTCCAGTTCCATCCAGTTACCCTTCCGGTCCTGATACTGTACGGTCACCTTCATCGGCCGGGTCACAACGCCCTGCCGTCCGGGAACACTCAGGCATCCTTCCCGGCCTGTCTGTGTACCTTCCCGCGCAACAATTTCCGGATTGACCAGTTCCAGCAAACCACTGTGGTCCTCTGTTACATCCACGACCGCCACCCTGCGCAGAATGCCAACCTGCGGGCCAGCCAAGCCGACGCCCTCTGCCTGGTACATTGTTTCTGCCATATCCTTCAGAAGCGTTCCAAGCCGCAGATCAAACTTTTCCTGTCTCTTGCAGATCTTTCTCAGGGTATCGTCACCGATCTTGACAATCTTTCTGGTTCCCATGCTCTTTGTTTCAGTTCCTTTCACATCATAGTTGTAGGATTCACTTCGAAACAGATCTCTGCGGCTTCCGCTCCGGCAGATGCAATCTCTGTCAGCATACCGAACATTTCGTCTGTTTCGCGGCCCACCAGCGCTTTGATCAGAATATGGCGCCGGAATCTGGATTTCAGGAGTTTTACGGAAGGCGTATCTTTCAGAACCCTCAGTACTTTCTTCTGCCATGCAGGATGTTCCAGAAGTATTTCCCGGACTTTTGACTCCAGTTCCTCTGCGGCCTTTTCCGCCGCTTCTTCCCGCGTGCTTTCAATCAACAGCCGTGACAGCACCGTAAATGGCGGATACAGTCCATTGCGGCGTCGGCGGAATTCACTCTCGAAGAACGCCCGATAGTCCTGCCGCGCTGCAAATCCGATCACAGGATCATTCGGCAGATAAGTCTGGATGATCACCCGGCCTGGTTGCTTCCCGCGTCCCGCACGTCCGGCTACCTGCGTAAATAGCTGGAATGCACGTTCCCTGCTCCGGTAGTCCGGAAGGTTCAGGGCCAGATCTGCCGCAATAACGCCGACCAGCGTTACCTGCGGAAAATCAAGTCCTTTTGCAATCATTTGCGTACCGATCAGGATCCGTGCACGTCCGCTGCGGAATTCCTCGAGGATCTTCCCGTGGCCGTCCTTTGTACTGGTCGTATCGTAATCCATCCGGACTGTCTGAACACCCGGAAGCATCCGGTTGACTTCTTCCTCCACTTTCTGTGTGCCGGCGCCGAAATACCGGATATGATGCCCGCCGCATTCCGGGCAGACCGTCGGAGGAAGCATTTCTTTCCCGCAATAATGGCAACGGAGTTTTCCATTCGTATCCCCGATATGATAGGTCATACTGATATCACAGTTCGGGCACTTTACGACATAGCCGCAGCTCCTGCAGGAAACAAAGGAATTGTATCCCCGACGGTTCATCAGCAGAATCGCCTGTTCACCCTTTTCCACACATTCTTTCAGGGCCTGGCGAAGCGCGACGCTCAGAACTGTGCGGTTGTTCCGCTCCAGTTCCTGCCGCATATCCACAATTTCCACTTCCGGCAAGGGACGATCGTTAACCCGGTGCATCATCTCCAGCAGGATATAATCACCCCGTCTTGCGCGTGCAAAACTGAGAATACTGGGCGTGGCGCTGGCCAGGATCAGCGTAGCGTTTTCCCGCGCACACCGGCTTGCGGCAACTTCCCGGGTATCATACCGGGGATGGCGGTCGTTCAGGTAAGTACTTTCGTGTTCCTCGTCGACTACAATGAGTCCAAGCTGCTCCACGGGAGAAAAAACAGCGCTGCGGGCACCGATCACAACACGGGCTTTCCCCCGCCGGATCCTTCGCCATTCATCATAGCGTTCACCGGCACTGAGGCGCGAATGGATCACAGCTGCAACAGATCCAAACCGTCCCCTGAACCAGGAAACCATCTGGGGTGTAAGAGCGATTTCCGGCACTAGAATAATGGCGCATTTTCCCAATGCCAGTGTCTCATGTACGGCCTTCATAAACACTTCTGTTTTCCCGCTTCCGGTTACCCCGTGAAGCAGGAACTTTCCTCCCTTGCCGCGAAGACAGGGCAGGATTTCCTCCAGGGCTTCCTGCTGCCCGGGAGTCAGGTCATATCCGGGATCCCCTGTAAGGGCGAATACACCTTCCGGAGTGCGAAGGGTTTCTTCTCCGTAGATGGTGATCATCCCGTCGCGTTCCAGCTTTTTCAAGGCGTCGCCGGGATCTTTCACATCTTCCGCCAGCACCTGTACAGGAAATGCCTCCCCGTCCTTAAGAAGGTCCAGCAGCATTGCCCGTTTACTGCCGGGTTTTGCTTTTTCCGCTGCTCTATGTGCTTCCTCCCCGGAGACGGCAAGTTTCACCATACGGACGGTTTTCACTTTGATACGCCCGCCGCGCATTTGTGCCGGAAGCATCAGACGGAGGGTCTCCGCCATCGGGCAGTGCGCCTGCAAGGCAATCTCCTGTGCCAGTGCCATCAGTTCGGGAGGGATGGCTGCATAATCCTCCAGCGGGCGGATTACCGATCGGATCTTTTCCGAAGGGATATCGCACTCCTCCGTTAGTTCTGTAACAATGCCTTCCTTCTCACGGCTTCCGAAAGGAACAGCCACCCGTTGGCCTGCACAAAGCTTCATGCCTTCCGGAATCAGGTAGGTAAAAGGTTTTGCCACATTCTCATGGACTATGTCCACGATAACCCGGCAGTACATCCTTTTTCCCTCCTTTCCGGGCACAAAAAACCATTCTTTATTATACCGATTTGTGTGCTGTGTGACAAGAGAAACCATTGCTTTTCCTTGCTTGGATCCTCTATAATAAAATCGAAAAAAAGACTGACAGGAGGCTTTCCATGCCTGTTGAAATGAATGGTTCCGCCAATACCTGGACACTCAGCGGAGGCAACGCAAGCTATGTTCTCCATCGCGATGAACAGGATCGGCTTCTGCTCCTGTATTGGGGGCCTCGCATAAGCGGAGTTACGCTCACGTATGATCCTTCCGACTATTACTCTTTTGCCGCTTTTGACCTGCCGATTTCCGTGCTTCCCTCCGAGCTGCCCGTATGCGGCACAGGATGGTTCGGCATTCCGGCTGTCGGCATCCGGGACGCAAAAGGAGACGAGGTAGTCGATCTGAAAGTTGTATCCGCAGAGATCCTCCCCGGGAAACCCCCACTCCCGGGCCTGCCTGCAGTCTATACCGAAAAGGATGAAGAAGCAGATTCCCTGGCTGTTCACCTGGAGGACACTGTTTCTGGTCTTCGGGTAACAGCCCTCTACACAGTGTTTGCAGAAAGCGGTGCAGTCACGCGAAGCCTTTCGCTGATTAACGGGGGCACCGAGCCACTGACGGTGACTTCTCTGCTGTCTGCATCTGTTCCGATGTGGCGGGGAGATCTGGATATTCTGCACCTGAATGGTGCCTGGGCCCGGGAACGCCGGCTGAAACGCATTCCTGCCGGTGAAGGGGAATTCCGCATTTCTTCCGCCCGGGGCGCTTCCGGTCACGAGGAGAACCCTTTCCTTGCGCTGTGCGAAAAGAATGCAGATGAATTTTCCGGGCAAGTATGGGGTTTAAACCTGGTTTACAGCGGGAGTTTCCTGGCCTCCTGCCGCACAGATATCTTTGGTCATTCAAGACTCTCCATCGGTATGAATCCCGATGTGTTCTCCTGGCGCCTCGAGCCGAGAGAATCCCTTGTGTCTCCTGAGGCAGTAATGGTTTTCAGTGCATCCGGACTGAACGGAATGTCTCAGATATATCATTGGCTTTACCGCGAACGATTGGCCCGCGGCATCTGGCGTGACCGTTCCCGGCCGGTTCTGCTCAACAGCTGGGAAAGCACCTATTTCGATTTTGATGAAAAAAAGCTTCTGTCCATTGCGAAGAAGGCCGCAGAAATCGGCGCTGAGCTTTTTGTGCTGGACGACGGCTGGTTCGGAAAACGCAACTCGGACAACTGTTCCCTTGGGGACTGGATTGTAAATACAGAAAAGCTTCCCGGAGGTCTTTCCGGACTCTCTGAGAAGATTCATAGTCTGGGGCTGAAGTTCGGTCTGTGGTTTGAACCGGAGATGGTTTCACCTGACAGCGATCTGTACCGGGCGCATCCGGACTGGTGCCTTCATGTAAGCAACCGGCCGCGTACTGAGGCCCGCCAGCAGCTGATTCTTGATCTTTCCCGCCCGGAGGTGCAGGAGTATATCATTTCTGCCGTTTCCACAGTACTCGCTTCCTCCGGAATCGACTACGTGAAATGGGATATGAACCGGAATATGACGGAAGCTTTTTCCGCCGTTCTTCCTCCGGAGCGCAAAAAAGAAACCCAGCATCGCTATATGCTGGGACTTTATCGGGTTCTGGAGGCGGTGACTTCCGCTTTCCCGGAAATTCTTTTTGAATCCTGCTCCGGCGGCGGCGGACGTTTTGATCCGGGAATGCTTTTCTACATGCCGCAGACATGGACAAGCGACGACACAGACGCGGTGGAACGGCTGAAGCTTCAGTATGGCACTTCCGTCGTATATCCTGCCTCTGCCATGGGCGCCCACGTCAGCGCCGTTCCGAACCACCAGACCGGTCGCACAGTTCCATTGAAAATGCGGGGAGATGTGGCACTTGGCGGAAATTTCGGGTTTGAACTGGATCCTGGAAAGCTTCCGCCGGAAGAACTGATGGAAGCGAAAGAAATGGTATGTCGGGTAAAACAGCTTCGTGACCTTACGCGGGAGGGCACCTTCTGGCGTCTTCTCTCCCCCTTTGACGGACCGGTAACTGCCTGGTCCTTCGTTTCCGGGGACCTGCAGACCGTGCTGCTCTGTGCATACCGCGTTCTGTCTGTCCCGAACAGTGCCCCGGTACGCGTGCGTTTGCGGGGTATTCTTCCCCACGCAACATATAGAACAGAGGACGGCCGCTGTTTTGCCGGTGCGGTCCTCCTGTATCAGGGACTAACGCTCCCCCTGCGGGGCGATTATGACAGTTTTGTCTGCCTGCTGAAAGCCGACTGATCTTTTTCCCGTCTTTCAGCCGCGCATTTCCCGGAGATCCTTCACGATTGCCGGCAGGATTTGCGCGGTTTTTTCTATTTCTTCCCTGGTTGTTTCACGTCCGAGCGTCAGCCGGATACTGCCCCTGCTCATATCTTCTTCAATCCCTATCGCTTGCAGCACATGGCTTGGTTCCATGCTGCCGGAAGTACATGCGCTGCCGCCGGAAGCAGCAATGCCGGACAGGTCCAGGCGAAGGAGCAGCGCTTCACTTTCAATGTCGGCAAAAGAAAAATTGCAGTTGTTCGGCAGGCGCTTTTCCGGATGACCATTCAGCTGTGCCCCGGGAACGTGCTCCAGGACACGCCGGATAAGCAGGTCCCGCAGTTCACGGATCCGGGTATTGTTCTCTTCACGATTTGCTGTTGCGATTTCAATCGCTTTTCCGGCCCCGACAATCCCGGGAACGTTTTCTGTTCCCGCCCGCAGGCCTCTTTCCTGGGATCCGCCTGTAATCTGCGGGTCCAGACGTGTGCCTCTGCGTACATACAGCACACCGGTACCTTTCGGCCCGTGAAATTTATGTGCGCTCAAACTCAGCAGGTCAACGTTCATGGCCTGCACATCCAGCGGCAGCGCTCCGGCCGCCTGAACCGCATCCGTATGGAAAAGAACGCCTTTTCCCCGGCAGATTGTCCCGATTTCCGCCACAGGTTCCACTGTCCCGATTTCGTTGTTTGCTGTCATAATACTTACCAGCACAGTATCCGGTCCAATGGCATCCCGAACCTGTTCCGGTGAAATGATGCCGTCTCTGTCCGGTGTCAGGTAGGTAACCGAATAGCCTTCCTTTTCGAGGGAGCGACAGGTATTCAGCACTGCGGGATGCTCCATCCTGGAGGTAATCAGGTGTTTCCCTTTTTCTTTCATCGAGGAAGCAACGCCGCGGATAGCAAGGTTATCGCTCTCACTGCCGCCGGAAGTAAACAGGATTTCCCGGGGTTCTGCACCGATTGCTGCGGAAAACTGCCGCCGGGCCTGTTCAACAGCTTTACGCGCATCCCGCCCTGCAGCGTGGACACCGGACGGATTTCCGTGTACATCAATAAAAAAAGGCAGCATCTCATCCAGTACTTCAGGAAGTACAGGCGCGCTTGCCGCATAGTCCAGGTAGATCCGGCGCATGAAAACCTCCGTTGCATTTGCTGTCACTGAAATCAGAATCTGGTCTGGAACAGTGTGAAATTTCGGTCGGCATCATTCAGCACAAAGCCGATCATATTCATCAGGAAAGCAAGAAGCAGCAGGATCACTACAGTGCCGGCAATAATTGCTGTCACATTGCCGGCGCCTGACGCGGCCCTGAAACGCTTTATACGGATTGCCTTCTTCTCTTCCCGGGAGAGTTCACCAATGTCTTCTTCGACCGGATCGTCAAATCCGTCATCGTAATCGGACTCAATATACTCTTCCGGTTCCGTGTCTGTATCCTCCCCGGAAACAGGCAGCGGTTGGCGCCTTGTCGCCTCTTCTTCATTTTCGCGGAAATATGCCATCTGATTTCTCCCGTCAGACGTAATCGAGCCAGGGGCTGTCCGTTTCCTCCCGGCCTGTCAGCTGTCCTTGCGAACACATGCCTGGAAAACTGTTCTGCCGCAAAGCTTCGTACAGAACGATTGCAGCAGAATTAGCCAGGTTCAGGCTCCTTGCTTCCGGACGCATAGGTATCCGAATACACTGATCATACACCTTCTCCAGCAGGTTTTCCGGCAGGCCGCGGGTTTCGCAGCCGAAGAAAAGAAAATCCCCGTCCCGGTACTCTGCCTCATGATAACCTCTGGGCGCTTTTGTAGTCGCGTAATGAGCCCGGACCCCGGGATGCAGCTGCCAGAATTCCTCCGGATTCCGATACACATGATACTCCATCAGGTGCCAGTAATCAAGACCGGCCCGTTTCAGGTATTTATCTGAAAGGGAGAAACCAAGAGGTCCAATCAGATGCAGTACTGTTCCGGTAGCGGCGCAGGTACGGGCAATATTTCCTGTATTCTGCGGGATCTCCGGCTGCATCAGCACAATATTCATGGGCATGCTTTTTCCTGTTCCTTTCGCTTGATCCGGCGGACAATCAGCCACAGGATTAAGGTTGCAGCTGCTACTCCCGCAAGCACGCCGGAAGAATCCAGCAGCACGTCGGTCCACTGGCCGCTCCTGCCGGCCGTCACGACCTGATGGAGTTCATCGGTTCCTGCATAGAGCGTGCCGGCCGCCCAGGCCGCATAAGGCAGCCATTTCCTTTTGCCAAACCAGCTTTCAAGGCAGAATCGAATCAAAAAACCCAGAATTGCGAATTCGGTAAAATGTGCTACTTTGCGCACCAGATGCTGAATCCCTTCGTAGATGGACTGCTTCCGCTCCTGCGGATAGGTTTCGTAATCCGGATACAGCCTGTGAATCACCTGCTGGCTGAGACGGCCGCTGGTTTGGTCTGATCGTTCTGCAGTCTCCATGGAAAAGCAGAAAATCAGGACCATCATGGCCGCGGTAAGTACCGTCAGCAGGATCCGAACCCATGTTTTCTGCAGTCCGTTGATTGCCATTTCCATATCCTTTCGTTTCACGACGAAAACAGGAGATGCGCTATCTCCTGTTTTCGTAATTTACTGGAACAGTTCCTTGACGCGGTCCATGAAACTCTTTCTGCCGTCATATTCCTTATCTGTAGTCGTTTCATCAAACTGGCGAAGCAAATCTTTCTGCTTGTTGTTCAGTCGTTTTGGTATTTCCACTTTCACCTTCAGGATCAGGTCACCTTTTCCGGAAGAGCGGAGCATCTGGATACCGGCGCCTTTGATCCTGTATTCCATACCCGGCTGGGTCCCCTCGGGAATCCGGTACTTGATCGGTCCGCTGAGGGTCGGCACTTCAACATCCCCGCCCAGTGTAGCAGTAACAAAACTGATGGGGAAATCCAGCACGAGATTATACCCGTCCCGTTTGAAAAGCTTATGGGGCTTTACGCCAACGACGATATACAGGTCTCCGTTCGGACCGCCCCGCATTCCCGGTTCACCCTGGCCGTTCATAATAATGGTCTGTCCGTTATCAATTCCGGCCGGTACCTTCACAGTCACGGTCCGTTTTTTGCGGATCCGTCCGCTTCCGCCGCAAACGGTACATTTGTCCTTGACGACTTTTCCGGCACCGCCGCAGGCGGGACAAGTTCTGACTGTTGTCATCCAGCCGCCGGACTGGCGGATCTGGCCGGTTCCGTTGCAGTTCGGGCAGGTGACCGGCGATGTACCCGGTTTTGCACCATTGCCTTTGCAAGTGTCGCACAGTTCATTCCGGTAGATTTCAAAGCTCTTTTCGCAGCCCTTTGCTGCTTCTTCAAAGGTAATCCGCAGTTCATAGCGCAGATCATTGCCCTGAACCGGTCCCTGGCTCCTGGTGCCGCGGGCGCCCATACCGCCATTGAAGAGCTGGTCAAAGATGTCTCCCATACCGCCGAAATCGAATCCGCCGAAGGGATTGCCGCCACCGCCCATACCGGACATGGGGTCCTCAAATCCGAACTGATCATACCGGGCCCGTTTATCCGGATCGGACAGCACTTCATTGGCTTCATTCAGTTCCTTGAAGCGCTCCACGGCACTCTGGTCGTCCGGATGCAGATCGGGGTGACATTCTTTCGCCTTTTTACGGTACGCCCGCTTAATCTCGTCGTCCGTCGCATTCTTGCTGACGCCCAGAACTTCGTAGTAATCGCGTTTCGCTGCCACGCTGTCTCACCTCTTCCTGAAAGCAAGCCCATCTCTGTTCAGAGCGGGCTTGCTGACGGGGTTTTCTATCCGGATTATTCAACGCTGCCGTCCGCATTTACGCTGCCGTCCGCGTTCGTGGATCCGGGCTGTGCCCCGCCGTTATCCATGGGATTTCCTTCCGCGCCGGCCTGCTGCTGATACAGTTTGCCGAAGACCGCGTATACCTTTTGGGTAAAGGCTTCCATGGCGTTCTTGATTTCTTCTGCGTTGTTACTCTCACGGACCTTCTTGAAGGCATCGATCTCAGTCTGGACCGTATTCTTGTCTTCATCGGTCAGCTTGTCGCCATTGTCCCGCAGCGTCTTCTCGGTCTCGTAAATCAGGCTGTCAGCCCGGTTCAGCGTTTCAACCTCTTCCCGGCGTTTCTTGTCCTGTTCTGCAAACTGTTCTGCTTCCTTCACGCGCTGGTTGATTTCCTCTTCACTCAGGTTTGTGCTTGCAGTGATGGTGATCTGCTGTTCATGGCCGGTAGCCTTGTCCTTCGCAGATACGTTTACAATACCGTTATTGTCGATG
>Ga0310690_10003173_pt1 | contig 25142 bp, 46 predicted proteins | sample AusTroGonzalo_MG_2_FD_207661 | JGI IMG/M metagenome (GOLD analysis project Ga0310690, IMG submission 207661) | Bovine rumen microbial communities from tropical cattle in Woodstock, Queensland, Australia - Gonzalo_04 (v2) (version 2) | ecosystem: Host-associated > Mammals > Digestive system >... | reverse complement strand
TCAAACAGGGAAAGGACATTATCCGATTGTTGGCTATCACACAATTATGACAAGCGAAGGTGATACCACTATTGTCTTAGAGATTGGAAAAAGAATGGAGGGGTAGATATGTTTGAGAAAGAATCGGAAGAATATGCAAATAAATATGTTACAGAAGGTGTCGATGAACTAAAAATAAAAGTCATAAAAGGACATTGGCAAGATGGTGCAGAGTTCGGCTATAACAAGGCTAATGAATGGAATTATGTATCAGAAAAAGGTTTACCAAAAGAAAGTGGCAGATATTTTGTATACTTTGGTGGTGGCGAAAATGGTGTTTATCCACTTGATTTTGATACAGAAGCAAATGATTTTGGCTATTGGTGTTTACAAGTCGGAGAAAACTTAGGTGTTACTGATACGATATTTGAAACTATTACAGAACGAAATGAAGATAAAGTTATCGCTTGGAAAGAAATTGTACTTCCAGAACTAAAGGAGATTGAAGAATGATTTTTTGGATTATAATACTAACAGTTTTGTTTATTGGTTTTATAACAGCCGTTGTTATTCATAACACTCAATTTGACTGTGCAGGCTGGATATTTTTATTCGGTTTTCCTTTACTTTTCGTTATCGTAATATTCAGTCTTTTGATGGTATCAAGAAAGGTTAACATTGCTTCATATTACGAAGCGAAACAGCATCCTGAATACTTTTCAAATGATGAACGCGTAAAAGATAATGCAGTAATTGCGAATATAAAAGCTTATCAAGGAACAATATTCTCATTTTACAATGACATTGATTTTGAATACTTCGAGATCGAAGATGGCAGCAAAATCATTATAAATGAAGATGCAAGAGATAGAGATTAAGGTGGTAATGATGAGTAGCATATGGATAGTTACAGAAGGTGATTACTCGGACAATCATATCGTCGGTGTCTTCTCTACAAAAGAGAAAGCATATGAATATTATTACTCTCACGTAGAAGAAAGTGCAGAACATAGGTACACAAGTTATTACGAACCAGAAGAATATAGCCTTGATAAGGTAAGTACAATTACAAGATGTATCGTTTCTGCGGTGAAAGAAAAAGGTATTTGGTGCTTTTATATATCTGGCACTTTTGACGACAACGACAGAGAATGTGGCTACGTTTATGAAAAATCGAAACGAAAAGAGTATTGGATAACTGTCAGTTACAATCCAAATAGAGAGGTTATGAAAAAGGCTGCACAAGATTATTTATTCAAATACTTAGCGAGACAGGAGGGAATATGATTAAGTTATTACATACCGCAGATATACACGCAAAGAAATCTCGTGCAAAAGATGTAGTCAAACTGATAGACATAATGCTGCAGGACGTAGAAGAAAAGAAAATTGACGCTGTTCTTTTTGCTGGTGACTTCTGGGATTGTGCTGTAGTAAACAACGCTTCTTTTGCAGAAATCAACGCTAAGATGACACAGCTTATTCAAACTGTTCGCGTCTATATGATTTACGGAACCCCAAGCCACGAAGTTGCTGGTTCTCTGGAAGTGTTTAAGCAGCTTGGGGCCAACGTCACAGACAAACCTTGCGTGTGGACGATACGACAACCAAGCACTCAAGACAAAATTGACGTAATTGCAATTCCAGAACCGCGTAAATCTTTACTCCTCGGTAACACTGCAGAAGAAACATCTGAAAACGTGTCCAAGTATCTGAACGACGCACTTAATCTAAAGCACGACAAACGTCACATTATTATGTGGCACGGTGAAGTTTCTGGTGCTAAATACCAGAACGGCAAAGATGCTTCAAGTGACTCTCGCCTGAATGGTACTATGGTAAAAGATGCTATGGCTGTTCTCTGCGGTCACATTCACTTACCACAGGAAGTCGGTAAGTTTAATTACTGTGGTTCTCCTATTCCAATCAACTTCGGTGAGCTTCACAAGCCTGCTTACAACATCGTGACCATAGACGAAGATAAGGTATCTATTGAAAAACGTTATCTGCCGTTCAGTCAGAATCGCGTAGTTGACTGTAACGCAGCAACTTTTAAGGCCTTGTCAACAATGAACTTTCAGGGCTTGAACGTAAAGGTTAACCTGTCTCTTCCTTCTGAAGCACGAAAGTTATTTAAGGTTGTAGATGAGACAAAGAAGCTTAAGGAACAGACTAACGCAGACAACATTAAAATCGCAGTAAAGTCTGAAGATGTTGCTATTGTTCGTTCTGAAGAAATCGTTAAGACAACTTCAAACACGGAAAAACTTAAGATATGGGCCAAGTTAAACGAAATAGATTTAACACAAAGTGTTATAGACAAGAGCGAGAAAATCCAGGACGACCTACTGATCAAGTACAACTTCCCTTCTCACTCCTTCGAGCTTATGTCACTCTCTCTCCGCGGTGCAAAAGGTATCAGAGGCAAAGAAGAAATCAACATTGATTTTTCGAAGTACGATGACGGTATTCTTGCAGTTATTGGCCCGAACGGTTCAGGTAAATCAACCTTAATCGAATTTGCTTCTCCGTATCCTTGTCTTCTTACCCGTGGCGGTGCTTTACGTTCTCACTTCTATCTCAAAGACTCACACCGCATTATCGTTTATAAAGACGAAAACGGAAAACTCTACAAACTGTCTACGTTCCTTGCTGCACACGTTGAGACAGGACTTGTAAAATATTACGCAGAGACTTCTGATGACAACGGAGAAACCTGGCAGAGCGTAAAAGACTGTGACGGAAACCTCGAGCCTTACAAGACTTACATCGAAGAAACGTTCGGTTCGCTTTCTGTTTATCTCCGCACTGCTTTCTTTACACGCGGTAAAGTAAAAGGTGTATCAGATATTGCATCTGCGACAAAGGGTGAACGCATTGAACTTCTTTCCCAGCTTTTCGGAACTGACAGTCTTTCTACAATGCACGATATGGTCAAAGAACAGATTAAGGCTATTACTCAGAATATCGAACTGCACTCCAACTGCGAAGAAGAAGTCCTTAATCTTAAAGAACAGATTGAACGACAGACTAACAACGCCAAGAGGATACAGCTAGACCTGGAAGAGGTTGAAGATAATCTGAAAGAAATAGATAAACAGATTACTGAAACTAAGCAGAAAGAAGAAGACTACAACAAGCAGTTTGCAAAGTCTGGTAATCTTGCACAGGCAAAAGCTGATGCAGAAAACAGGTTTATCGAACTTCAGTCTCATCTTGAAAAACTCAAGGAACATAAAAAGCAAAACGACTATTATAAGTTGAACAAGGATAAAATTCTTGAATATAAAAAAGCCTACGAAGATTCACGTCCTATGGCAAACGAAATCGTCAAGCTTTCTAAAGACCTTTCCGAGCAGACAAACCTTATGCTTTCTCTTACAGACGAATGTAATGAAAAGAAAGAACTGTACGAAGCAGAACACCGCAAGTTGTCTTCTGCAGATGACAGAATCAGACGTGCGAAAGAAGATACTTTTGATGTAAGTGATGTATGTCCTACTTGCGGAGCCAAGCTCTCAGAGAAACGAAAGAAAGAATTGCGTAAAGCTCTTGAAACTGCCAACGAAGAAGTTGAAGAACTTATTAAATGGAAGGCTCAACAAGATAAGATAACTAAGCAATCCAAAGAAGAGTACAACAAGTGTAAGGAAAAGCTTAAGAAGGCAACCGAGAAACGTGTTGCTTTACAGGCTGAGTACGATGACAAAAATGGTATGTATGCTGCAACTCAGGCATATCTTGACTTAAACGAAGAGTATGCTGAATACGCAGATTATACAGAAGTGTCAAATCTTGAGTCTGATATTGAGCGTATTTCTAAAGACTTAAAAAACACACAGGAGTTCCTTGATTCTGTTTCAGGAATATCTTTTGTCGATTTTAAGGGCCAGCTTGAAGAACTTGAAACAAAACGCAAAGACAAAGAAGATAATAGACTAAAGTTATCCGTAGACCTTGCCACTACTCAAAGCACGATCAAACAGGCTGAAGAAACACTTGTTCTCGCTGAACAGAAAGCCGCTGAATTACAATCTCTTTCTAAAGATTTGACCGAATACACAATCCTTGAAAGAGCTTATGCAAACAGTGGAATACAGGCTCTTGAACTTGAGGCAGCAATCCCTGAAGTAGCAATGCTCACCAACTCTATTCTTCAATCTTCTTACGGAGATAAGTTCCAGGTAGCCTTCTCTACTTTAAGACAGGGAAAAGAAAAGATTGTTGACGACTTCTGTATTGATGTTACTAATACTGAAAGCGGATATACAACACCAATAGAACTTCTTTCCGCTGGCGAAAAAATCTGGGTTACTCAGTCTCTTTATTTTGCGTTCTCTATAATCCGTATGCAGAGGACAGGATTTGCTTTTAAGGTTCGTTTTATTGATGAGTCTGATGGAGAGTTGGATTCTGATAAAAGAATTGAGTTTGTTAATATGATAAAATCTACACACGAATCTGCAGGTTCTCGTTTGACAATTCTCATAACACATTCCCAGGAGTTAAAGGACATTTTGACCCAACACATAGAAATGTAACAAACTGATTTGTATACACTTCACATCTTCAACAAAAGCACTTTGCATTATCATAATTTTGCAAGGTGCTCCGTTTTGGCCCACGAAACCTTGCCGTTTGTTCATAGCTTCGTGGGCCATTTTTATTGAGGTGTATATGTCAAAGGTTTTATTCAAAGCAAAAGCAAGACAATTTCAGAACGGTTGTTTATTACTGCCTGCCACAACTGCTGATAAAAAAATACTTGATCAGTTTTGTAACGAACTCGGAAGCCGTTACGCAACAGTTACTGCAAACTTTTCCCGTGCAAACAAATCTTATGACCAAGTTAAGACAATATTTGCCCTTATCAATGTCCGATTCTTTATCCAATATCATCGCTACCCTACTGATACAGAGAAAGCAATTATGTACTCTGCTTTTCTTTGGAAGTACGCAGAGAAAATTCCAAACCCTCTTAATCCTGATGAAGAAATACCTGTGCCTCTTTCTGAGATGTCAAAGACGCAGGCAGCATACTTTATCAATTCAATTATCGGAGATATCTACGAGTATGCTGGCGACGCTATGACAGATACAATTCAGATAGAACTTAAACAGATATTCGAAGAGTTCCAGGGAGCCAACGGTTACGGAGTAGGAAACCCTGTTGATTACGACGAAGATGGCAACTTACTTTCTGAAGATGTCTGGAGGGAGAAAAACCACTTTTCTTTTGCAAGCGGTGTAGCAACAGAGGATTTGCAGCTCCACCACATACTGAGCCGCGGTGCACATAAAGCTTTCGAACATTGTGCTTGGAACTGGATTATGCTTACCGAAGAAGAACATATGAGAATCATTCACTCTATGGGTGGCTGGAAGAAGTTTATCGAAATATTCCCCCATACAGCACCGCGTATTAAGAACGCGTATGATATGGCCCACGAACTTTATCCGCCAGAGATACAGGAAGCTTTTATTTCTATCGGTCTTATTGATGAAAACTCCAACGAAGTTAAAAAAGAACCAAAAGTAGAAAAGTCAAAACAAATGCTGGCAATGGAAGAAGACTTTGATATATTCTAGAAATTGTGCAATTTAATGTAGAAATAAATGTAGGCTATATTTATCACAAGAGGTGACGATATGGAAAAGAAACTCTGTGATAATTGTATTTACTGTTACAAACCAACTGGAATAAAAGACTATTTTGACCGCACTCTTAAGATGCCAGACCTCTGTAAATGGGGAATTGATGTATTCAAACACGAATTCTGGCTTTGTAACTCACCTGTTGTTTCAAAGGTAGATCATACAAACAACTCTCTCATCTGTAAACCTTGTCAGATACAGAACTTTAACGGTAACTGTGAACAGTTCGGAATGGGAAATGCCGTTGACATCATTCCTTCTTCTATAGAAATTGCACCTTCGTCTACGCTTCCTGAACCTATTAGAGTTGGTGATGAAATAGTTTTAGAATCTACAATTACTCCAGCAACAATTCCAGCCGTTACAAAAGAAGAAACACGCACTGTAGAAGTTCCTGTAACTGACGATCAGGGCAACCCTCTTTACGACTCAAACAACGACCCGATTATGCAGACAGTGGAAGAAACTATTGTTGTAATCGTTACTCCAGAACACGAGAATGACCAGGACATTAAATATAAATATCAGTGGTATAAAAACGGCCGTAAGCTTTACAAGGAAACTTCCTCTACAATTACTGTAGATACTACAGAGGCCTGTACCGAAATTTACAAATGTGAATTGCTGCAAGAAATTGTTAACAATGGTGACGGCGGTATAAAATCTGCCGTTGTTTCAAGCAACGAAATAACTATAACAGTTATCGGTGTAAATAAAATACTGCTTTCTCTTAAAAAAGGAACAGACCCTACTTCAATGAGTCTTCCTATAACTCCTTCTGCAATCAAGGTTCCTTATTCACTTACGCACGGTTGGTCTGTAACAAATATAGAAGCCACAGACGGTGCAGTTCTTACAGAAAGCGACGTTCCAAACGTGACTGTTGAATGTTCGGGCGGCGTTGTGGCCAACCTCGGAACAAGCCTTGAAATTATGGGTGAAAGCGGAACTATACTTCTTAAATGGGATGCTGAATGACGATACGAGATATTTCAAGATTAACCAACGTAAAGAATTATAAAATTGACGAAGCTGCTAAACAGATTATAGACGAAGTTCCTTCTTTCAGAAAGAAAACCGTCAATGGAAGATTGAAAAGTGAAGCTCATTTATCTTGGGAAGAAGTCGAAGCAATCTGTAAAAAACTTAATCTTAATGTACTTCAAATTATGGTTGTAAAAGAAAACTTTACGGAAGAACCTGCTCCCGACATCTATGAAATTCCTGGCACTCACAAATTTCTTGAGAAGTACAAGAAAGACAATAATATCAAATGCTGCAATACCTGTAAATATTTAATTGGAGTTACAGGCACTCATAAAATGCCACAACCGTATTGTAAGGTATATGAAAAAAACTTGTCTGCTTTCGGTGCCAAGGTTTATGAAGACTGGTGCTCCAGTTACTGCAAATGTAATTTACCAAAACCTCGCCAGTGGTTTAAGGACAAGGCACCGATAAACTTAAATATGTATGGAGAAACAGATACAATAAATGGTATTGAGAAATCGCGTTTGATGAACTCAAAGCGATCTGTTCCCAATACCATTGTAAGAGTAAACCAAGTCGGATTTGATAACTAATAGTCCAAACAAACCAAATAAACGTGACCATAGCAGCATTTATAAGTTGCATAAGGTTTTCCGTTTATGTATTTAATCGGCGTACCAAAATCGCGACACGTAATTCCGTAAGTATAATAACGAGTTTTATTATTCTCTAAATCTTCCAGGCACTTCTTACACTTCTTAGCATAAGCATAACCGCATAAAATCTGAGAGAAGACGATTGTAAATATGATTGCAAAAATCTTTCTTTTCATTACTCGGTTACGTCAGTGAGAGTGTATTCACTTGTTACTTCAACGTTGTGAACAACAACAAGTTTTGAACTCGGATACTTTTCAAGAAGTTCTGTATAGAAAGCTTTTGTTTCTGTTGCATTTCCAGTGAAAATTTCTTCCTCACCTTCATTTTTTACAACAGCATAGATGTAGGTTGTATCACCTGTTTTAATAAGAATTGAGTACATATCCTTTCCTCCAAATTATTACATCTTGTACCACTTGTCACCGTTAACGTAGTAATATACGTCTCCTGTATCTGCACAAGTAGCTTTTGAACCAGTTGACAAATCATCATAAGTCGGCAGCTTTGCTACATCATCGCTTAAACCGACATAGTTTCGAACCTGATACTTCCCGTAGGTTTGATCCATTTTTACTTCAATACAAACCCAGCTTCCTAAATCAGAAGTCTCTGCGTGTCCATCTATATACATAAATTTCCTCCGTATTGTTTGATAATGTGAGAATAATGGTAATAAAACGTTAGATTAAATACGGCTGTAGCCAGATTCCCCCACCTACTCCTTCTTCATTCAGCTTATGAACAGCAGCATCTGCCCAGTCTTTACGTTCGTACTCTCCTGCGACTGTTGCCCAGGTTCCGTTTCTGGCCCTTTCGATATGTGGTTTGGAAAAAATTGAAGGTATTTTTTTTAGTTTTCTTTTCGCATCAGATTCTGTTACCCAAAATCCTGTAACAACCTTATAACCCATCTGTTTCTCTATTCTTGTTTTTATGTTCTTGATAATATTTTTTGTAGTATTCTCTACGTTTTTCTTTATGCTCTCGATGATATTTTTTACTGTATTCTATTGCCTTGTTTTTAAATTTGTGGTCATTGTAATACCTGTCTTTCATATATTCTTTACAATACTCTCTGACAGATTCCCTGTTTGCTTCTAACCACTTTTTTCTATTTTCTTTGTTTCTCTGAACTCTTTCTTCGTCTGAATAAATACGAGGTCTTCCCATAACACATCTCCACAAACCTTACTTAATATGTCTACTTTTTCAGACACCTCTTATAGCATTTTCTGAAGCAGCGTAAGCAATAACCTGTGCTGCAAGAGTTTTTGAATTCTTAGCATTTCTGTCGCACACATTATTAAGAGGACAGCGTTTACATTTAAGGCCTGAACATCCGTGATCTCGGATATGCTGAAGAACCACAGGAACGTAATTACGAACAAGCTCTTCTTTAGCCATAGCCACTGCAGTATTTGTTTTTCCCATTCCGCGAGGAATGGATACACCTGTTCTCTTTACAGTCTCTCTAACAAGCTTTTCTTCCACGCTCATTCTGCACCTCTGTGTTTCATTTCTTCTGCTTCATCTTCGTGCTGCTTTTTTATCCACTCCTTTTCACACTTCGTAATTGTATTCTGCAGCCCTTTTAAGTCATTGATGATAATTCCACACCAGGCTTTAAGCTGGTCAGTATCCACTTCAAAATCATCTACGGTAGTTTCAAGTGCCAAAAATATTGAACGGACTCCACTATCGTGAAAATAATTTCCAATCGGAGTTGTTTCTTCCTGTCTTATCTTCATAAACACCTCTTAAAAAATGGCACAGTTTTTCTGACTACTCGCCAACGGCGATTGATCAGGCTCCCTGTGCTATGGAGGTAGCCATATTCGGCGGCTGGGTGGGAGGTTGAGCCGCCTATAAGCAGGCTTCGGAATCGAACCGAATAAAGAAGGTAAAACCAAGTTTTTGCAGGAGTTATGGCAAAACCCTTCTTCAGACCGTCACCTGCCAATAATTATCTGTTGTCACCACTTCCGTGGATAACATTCCGTTCTTTTCTTGATGTAAGTTTATCAATATTTTTCTGCATCACGCTTTCAAGACTTACATCAATAATTGTGCAAAGCTCTGCAACAAACCAACACACATCACCAAGCTCTTTTACAATTGCTTCCTTGCGTTCAGAATCAATTCTTCCGTGACAATCACGGATAGCTTTTGCAAACTTTCCAGATACTTCCCCTGCTTCTTCTGCAAGCCCTAATGCTGGATAACAAAAATCTGCAACCACCACATTATCTTCCTCTGGAACGTTTATAACTGGTAATGTGTAATCTGCAAAACTATGTGCTTTTAACTGGTATTCATTTATATTCATTGATCACCCCTCTGTTTTGTATATCATCAAAAGATTTGTTTTTTTTAAGCCTGTAATACACTCTACTAACAGGAACAGAAAAATATTCTGCCCATTGAGTTGCATTTTTCTTTACACCGTTAATTTCAATAATCCTATTATTTCTTTTATTGTTTGCCTGGATTTTATAGGTCGCCCATCTACAGTTTGACGGTTCGTAATTTCCATTGTTATCAATTCTGTCGATTGACAAATTTTCTTCATATCCATTTTCCAAGGCCCATTTTTTGAAGTTTAGATAACCACTTTCTTTATCTAACCATTCTTCACAAACACTTATTCCTCTTTCACCGTAATCTTTATAATTCTTACAACGATGGTTATAACACCTTCGTTTTATTTTGTTATAAATATTGAACAATCTGTCACAAGAATCTCCGTGTTTGTATCTAGTCTCAGAAGTCCTCTTTCTTTGATAACAGCCACAACTTACAGTATGACCACACTTTAAATAACTCCCTTTTACCACAGCTATGTTTCCGCAATCACATCGACACAACCACTTTTTATTACCTCTGTAATCTTTATCCACAACAGCTTCTTTTATTACAGTTAATTGACCAAATTTTTTGCCAGTCAAATCTTCGTAATCTTCTCTTCGAATACAACCACAGCTTCTTGCTATTCCGTAAATAACGTTGTCACATTTTATATATCTAGTTTCACCACAATCACACTTGCAAAGATAGTAACACTGTTTGTTTTCATACTTAAAATCAACAATCGTTAATTTGTTGTATTTTTCTCCAATTCTAGCCCTGTATGGAACACCTTTTTTCATACAACTCCTCCAGAACCAGATATAAAATACTTCTTCACGCGGCGTGACTCCTTAAAACGGTTTGTAACATCTATAAATTCTGTTGATATATTCACGCCTTTTTGTTTAAGTTGAAAAATACACCCACTCAACCTTGTTTCCCCAAGATCAACAAAGGCTTCTAACGAAGTAATTGAATTAAAACGAAGCATATAATCAAAAACTCTTTGCTCTCGATTTGTTAGTTTTATATCTTCGTACGGATTCTTTTTTTTCATAATCACTCCCTGCCGAACAGCTCAAACAAAGTTTGAGTCTGCTCGGTTATTCTTTCCTGTTTTGATTTCTTAGAATAGTACGTCCTCTGGAAACCCATCTTCCTGGGTTGCAGGAGGTACAGAACTGCCAGAACTGCCAGAACTTGATTCACTGGTACCTGATTCGTTTCCAAAAGCAGGAATAATACGGTTTACCATAAGTACGTAAGCACTCTGTTTTTTGCCGTCTTTTTCCCATCTTTCCTGAATAATGTCGCCATCAATAGTAACCTGAGAACCCTTCTTTAATTGCTTGGCGAAAAAATCAACCTGCTTCTGTGTCTTAAACCACTGCTTAAAGTTAAAGAACGAAGCCTCTTCAACCCATTCTTCACCCTTCTTGTAGCTGCGGTTAACTGCAATTGAACCAGTCATAAGAAAACCGTTACCAATTGGCTTTACTTCAACATCCTTTGTAAGACGACCTGTCTTAACGTCATAACTAACATCTGTCATATGACACCTCTCTTAGTAGTAATATTTAATGTCAGTTTATTTCAGAAAAAGAAATAAGTATTTTTTTTCGGTTACTATTCGGTTGGTAAACAAGAGCTGAATTTTTAGTTCTTTACACAACCTTAAAAAACTTTATTTATCACTAGAAAATCGTTTACGCATTTTCAGAAAAAATAGTGCAAATATCTAAAAACTTTCAAAAAAACGTGAAAAAAATATTTTGATTACAATCTGGTTTGTTAATGCTGTTAATTATTGTTATTTCGCTATCCTGTAAAATTGTATCGGAGGTGCTTATGTATACTTCTGATTCTCCAGAAGCTCAGTTTGGAAGCGGTATGGATTTTGTTAGAAAGAAGCTGGAGGGGTATTGGGAAGAAGAAAAAGAACGCTGTAAGGTCACTGTTGGTGATTCTTGTGTATTTTTATTAGGGAATCCAAGAAGTGACACCACGGATTATTTAGACAGTTCTGAGAAAATATCTGATATAGAAAACTATGAAATGGCGAAAAGCGAACGGTTCGTTAACTGGATTATACATCATAGGTTAGAAACAAGAGGGTTTGGTTATACGAGCAAAGAACTTCAGGCCCTAGGTCTTTATTACCACAGGCCTGCTTCTGAACTGATATTCTTGAGAACATCTGACCATTCGATAATACATCATAAATATGTCAGAGTGGCTAAAAAGTTGCGTAAAGCACTTGTGAGTTATATTAAATAAATATTTTTTCTTGTTCTATTCTCTAACTATGATTTGTTATCAGTTAGGACAAGAGACTCCTAGTAAGAAAAACAATAGAATATTCAACTCCAAGACTCACAGAATGTTTCCGTCAGAGAGGTATAAATCCTGGCACGAATACGCTGCGTTAATGCTTAAACGAAAGATAACTGAATGTATAAAAGACAGATGTTACATTATCTTAGTGTTCTGTCATTCTGACAATCGTCGCAGAGATAGTGACAACGGCGTGAATTCAATATTTGATATGCTGGTAGATTTAAAAGCCTTGGAAGACGACCGCTGGCAGATCGTGCGGAACCACCACGTATTTAATACTTACGAGAAAGGTAACCCCTGGTGCAAAGTATTTATATTCAAGCCTGATGAAAAAGAACTGTATAAGCAGTATTTAATCGAGCTTGTAAACTTATACGAGTAGTTCAAGTAATAGTTCAAGCAGATTAAACTTTATCAAATGGTAGCTCGTTATTATAATCCGATTCATCTTCATTGTCGGAGGAAACATCGAAGTCAAGAAAATCATCTCCAGGGTCATCTGCTTTTGTTAACTCTAACATAAGCTTAAACGCCATTCGTTTATACGCCTTTGGTATTTTACGGTATGTTGATAACACAGCATTTTCATCTGTAGTCAAAATAATATCTTTACCAGTATCTCCTGTAACAAGAAACTCTACGGTTGTATTAAGAGCTTTTGCAATTTTTACACACTCTTCGCAATCTGGAAGCCTGTTACCTGCAGATAGGTTCTGCAGCCGACGTGGACTATCGAATCCGCAATCTTTTGAAAGCTCCGCTTGAGTTTTGTTTGACTGTTTAATAAGGGAGTTTAATCGCTCCCAAAAAGGTATTTTCTTATTCATAAGTTAATTATCGGTATATTTTGACTAAAATATTAGTTATTTTTATTGACAAGAACTAATATATGAGTTATATTTATAATAGAAAACTTAAATGTTAGTTTTCTTCTCTTTAAGGTTGACTTAAAGTATCATATCAGAATTAAAGGAACTTGTAAACTGTAAACAATTCGGTTTGTTAACGGTTTGTAAGTAATATTTATTAGGGTGAATTACAATTTATCCTAGTATTAAGAGTGGCGATAGTTAGCTCGATTCTATCACCACTTTTGGTGAGAAATAAGAACATCTTGTTGACCCCAGAGAATCGAGCACTCTGGGGTTTTTCTTTTCGGCTGATTACCGAAAAGTTTGGGAACAGAGGACTTAATCAACCCTTCTGTTTGGAGCACTATGGACGCGTCCGTTGATCAACTTTTACGAGGGAATTATGACTGAAGTTGAGAACGGATTTAAGGTTGTCAATGTAGACAACACACAGTTAAACAAATTAAAGAGAGACAGCAATACCTTAGACTGCGGAGCAGAAAAGGTTCTGGAATCTCTTGATTTGTTCTGCGAGGACTTGGAAGACAAGTACAGTTATGTCGGCTCAGTTCCTTATGAAAATATGTTCAACGCACTCAGGTGTGTAATCAGAAGTGCTTATGAGAACGAACAGGTAAGAAACGCTATTTTAACTGGCATTATCCAGGAAACCTCAGAAGTAAGGGTTACGCCTAAACAGAAGAAGGCTGAACCTAAGAAAGATAAGGTCGTACTCAATATGCACGAGGTTATGAGGTATTCAGTTAACCACACTATAAGCGAAACTGCAGAATACTTCGGTTCAACACGCGAGCAGATGAAGAACTTTATCAATACTCACAGGCTGCCATTCATCAAGGATAAGAGTGGCAAGAAAAGTGTGATTGACGAAGAAACTGTAAGAAGACTTGCCCCTACTACAAGAGTGACTGACCTGGCAAAGTTGTTTATGGTTTCACGTCCTGCAATGTCGAGATACCTTAAGGCCCACGGCATTAAGTGTAAGAACAACGCGTTATAGGGGTTTTAATCTAGGAATTATTATGAAGTATAACATAATCGACACCTTGAGAAAGTGTCGTGACATAAATACGAGAACAGATAAAGAACCCTTTGATAAGGTGGTTTTTACGACTGTTTTCTCGTATTGACAGTCACGGAAATCTCAACCGAAAGCCACCTGACCAAAGGGCTTTTTATTTTAATTCAAGAGGGGAAAATTAAAAATGGATGAAGATAAAAAAGGTACTGTGTTTATTCGTACTAAAAAAGAGCGTGATTACACAGTTATAGACAACACTTTTCTTCGTGATGATAGATTATCAGCACAGGCAAAAGGTATATTTGCATATATACTCTACTTACCAGAGGACTGGTGTATTTATCAGTCAGAATTAGTAAAACACTTTTCAAACGGAAAAGATTCTATCCGTTCGGCTATTAAAGAGCTTGAGTCTTTTGGTTATATTTCAAAAGAACATATAAAAGGCAAACAAGGAAAGTTTATTGGTTGGCGATATACCGTTAATGAAATTCCTACTCCACCAAAAGCGGAAAATCCAAAGTTGGTTTTACCAAAGTTGGAAAATCCGTCACTACTAAATACTGATAATATATCAAATACTAATAATACTAATTCTTCTCCGACTAAATCGGAGACAGAACCGTTTCCAGAGTATACACCTAACGTCGTCAAAAAAACACAACAACCTAAGAAAATATCAAAAAAAGAAGAAACAGAACAATATCTCTCTTCTTTGCCAATAGAATTCTTTGAAGCATCAAGAACGTGTGCTCAGAAATTGGTAAATTATCTTATCAAACTACAAAATTCAACCACCGCCGCCAAAAATCTCAAGTCTTGGCAGCGTGATTTTGCAAAGTTTGCTGAGGCTGAAAATAAAACTTATTTTGAAATACTTAACGTTATTGATTTTGTATTCAACGACACTTGGTGGTCAAGCAGGGTTTCAAGTGCTTCAATGATAATCAATAACTACGGAATGTTATATCAACGAATGAATGGAGCTTCTAAATCCAATTACAAAAAACAAGGTCTTGGTTCTGTAAATTACGGAAATGAGAATTATAGCGAGAATTACTAGGAGGAACAGATGGAGATAAACGGAGAACCAGCAGAAAACAGATTTCAAGAAATGCTTGAAGACTTGAAAAACGAAATGTGTACACCTGAAGCAGAGGCCGCTTCAAAAGAACGTTTGGATAAGTTCTTAGAAAAAGAACGCGAAGACAGGCTTGTAAGATCAAACGATATTGCAAACGTGCCAAAGCGTTTTCATACTGTAAGATTTTCAGACCACCCTGAAGAGTTTACTGAAAAAGCAAGACAGCTTTGTCTTGATAAAAACTCTGACAGAATACTTCTTCTGTTTGGAAGTGTTGGAAGAGGTAAAACAACCCTTCTCTGCTCTGCTATCCACGAAAGAGCATATGAAGGACTTAATGGCTCTTTATATTATTCAATGCTTAATCTCGAAATGGACTTAAGACGCTGCAGAAACTTTGCACACGAAGATGACGAACGAAAGTTTATAAATGAACTGTCTGAAATTCCTTTTCTGTGCATTGATGAAGTTGGGGCCTGCCTTGATCGCAGAGAAGAAGCCTACTTCTTAAGAAGAGTTTTATGTCAGCGTTATGACAATCAGTTACCTACCTGGATTGCAACCAATCTGTCTCCAAGCTCATTCAAAGCGTTGCTTTGTAATATAGACCTTGAAGGCAAAACACAAGAAGAACGTAAAGAGATTTGTGACCGATTGGATAAAGAAAATGTAGTTTTGAACAGAATTAAGTCTGTCGTTATTCCTCTCCGTATGGTTGGAGAAAGTTACAGGAGTGTAGCAGACAATGGCAGTACAATTTAACAAAGAAGAATATGAAAAATATGTAATCGCAATCCTCATTCTCAACAATCAGTTAATTGATATGGTTAAAGGCAGATTGAGTAAAGAGTGCTTTCAAAACCCTAAGAACAGATATGTATATGAAAAAATCTGCTCTCAATGGGAACGTGATAAATGTGTAACGCTTGTAACTTTAACCGAAAACGATAAAGTAATTAATGCTGGTGATTTGGCAGCAATTACAAGTCTTGAAGCATCTGCAACTTACATTGATTCATATATTGATGTTCTCAACACAGCTAACATTGGAATAAAATCAAAAAAAGATATCGGAACTATTCTTGAGAATATGAATCCGAATAACATCAACGAATCTATAGAGCGTATTATTGATACTGCTTCAAGTTACAATGTAAACAAGTCTCGTGGTTATACAATGAACGAGCTTGCTTATAACAATACTCTTCAAGTTAGAAACGCAAAACTTAAAACAACCGCATACACAGGTATGGAAAGTGGTTTTGAAAACCTTGATAACATCATCGACGGTTGGCAGCCTAAAACAATGTATGTAATTGGTGCCAGACCTTCAATTGGTAAAACTGCTTTTGCGTTAGCGATTATTAAAGGACTTGCAAAGAAAGGAGCTAAATGTTCTATGTTTTCTCTTGAAATGAGTGGTGATGCACTCTATTCAAGAATGATTGCTTCAGAGTCTGGCATCCCTATGTGGCAGATTAAAAAGTGTCTTATGACAAACTCTGAAATCACCAAGTATATGAACGCAGGAAATATTCTTAGTGAATTGCCGATATACACTTTTGACTCTGATATAGATATTGATAAAACTTTATATGCGAGAATCAGATACGAAGTAAAGTTTAATGGTGCCAAGGCAATAATGATTGATCATCTTGGATTGATAGAAGTTTCTGACAGTTCGGGCCAAAGATATGTAGATGTAGGAAGAATTACCAAAACTCTTCATAAAATGGCTAAGGAACTAAATGTGCCTATTATCGTTCTTGCTCAATGTGGTCGAGAAGCAGAGGGAAAGAAACCTAATCTTGCTCTTCTTCGTGAATCTGGAAATATCGAACAGGACGCTGACGTTATTATGCTTCTTCATAGAAAAAGAGAAGTTACAGACAACAGTAACAAAGACCCTATGGAAGAACTTCCAACAGACGTAATTGTTGCCAAAAACCGCGACGGCAGAACAGGAACTGTCACATTTAGTTTTCAGCCTTCTACTATGCGTTTCCGCGAAGATAATAACCGTTCCGTTATGGACGACGAAGGTAATGTTGAATATAAAAAAGATTACGAGGAGAAGAAGAATGAAATCCCGTTCTAATTCAAGACTGTATGTAACATACGACAAATATAAAGAAGGCGTGTACTTTGCCAAGACAGATTATCTCAAGTTCTGCAGGTTCTATCAGACAAAGTACGGCTGGGAGCTGTGGTTCTACCCTTACAGAGTAAGGCGTAGAGCACATACTCTTACTGAGACATTAAATATGATTGATAAACAGTTTAAGAAATTTTGGAGGATTAAATATGGCTGTAATTGATTCTGATAAAGAATGTTATGTTGATGTGTGCGGACTTCCTTTTCTGGTAAAGGAAATCGAATCAAACGGAAGAGGTGACCCGTCAATGGGAAGAAGCGATTCTAAATTGGCAACGATAACAATAAACAAAGAGATGCCAAAGGAGTTGAAAGACTCAACTCTTATACACGAGTGGCTTCACAGTGTTTTGGACAGTACGGGTTTTGGAGATGTTTCAAATAATGAAAATCTCATCTGTGTACTTCAAAACGAATTGTATAGAGCTGGATTTAGAATTAAATGTCTTTGTTTTAAGGAGTAAGAAAGATGACAACGATTATGACAAACCTTTCAGAAGAACAACTAAAAGATTTTATAGGGGAATATGAAGTAGAGAGATTAAAAAGATTGCAAAAGTTAAAACATACGTCTTTGAAAAACAAAAGGAGCAAGAAATGCCAGTACCAGATATATTTAAGATAGCACCAGATTTTGTTTTATGTGTATATTGCAATCACGGCTATGAAGACACCGAAGAAAATATACACAGAATACTTGTCGAAAAAAATGGAGTAAAAAGAGTTTATATTGCCTGTGTTCACTGTATTAAAAAGGCAAAAGAAGACCCTATTTATGATGAATATATGACTAATAAAACGTTTGAGGAAAAGCTTGGTAGACAATTGAAGGAGAGAAGCAGATTATGAAACGTTATATGATTGTTATGCAGACTCTTGAACAGAGTTATTGTTTTATGAAGTTTAAACACTTTCAACAGAATGAATGTATTCTTATATCAGCTTCAATGCGTGATATGAGAGAGAAAATGATTGGATACTATAATCAGGTAATGAACGGCGAGATTGAACTTTTTGGAATAACAAAAGAACAGTTTGCAATGATTTACTTTGGTAATCAAAATGATTTTTATGCTGAATATAAACGTACACACGGCTTTGCAAAAAGAGAACTTAAATCTTCTTCACTTGCGAACAAAAAGTTGAAAATTGTAAAAGGTTACCTAAAGGGGAATACAATTGTAATTGAAGACTGGTGGAAAAAAGTAACTGGTGAAAACTGGATGGATTCTGCGTTTCATAATCCTGCTGCTTACAATTATTGTCTTAATCATCAGAGCGAATACAGTAATCATAATGAATCAGTCAACTGGGTTTTGTATGGCAAGATTGGCGGACTGGGGTATCTCGTAAATATAAGTGAACTTGAATTGCCTGCTGATTATGACGTTAAAAATGATTATATATGGGAGTAAAAAATGGGAAGCTTAAAAGATATACATTTAATCAGCAGAGAAGACTTGTTTTTAGATAACAACCCTTTTGTCAAAAAAATATCAAAAAAACTTGATGCAGCAATAAAAGCTCCGAAAGTAGAACTTCCCTGGAGTTCTTCAGAAAAACAATGCGGTTCCATTCCGATAGAAATAAGTAAAGTTGAATGGGATAAAATTACCAATGACTTAACTCTCTCTGAATGGATGCAGCAACAGCGAGAACTAACTGCAAAAGAACTTCTCAGAATGATTAACGAATATCTGGAAAAGAAATGCGAAGACTACTGCAAGTATAACCGTATTCCCGTTGAGGTTTGGATGAGCTTTGCTACTTCGGAATACTTCCCCGACAACAGATGGGAAGTACGTTATAAAGGTGAACTTGTCTGTGGTGTAAAAGTTGTTTGTGAATTAAAACAAAAAGACTTTTCAGAAAAAACTAGTATAAGTCTGGAAATGTATTAAGGAGTAAATATGAAGCAGATAATATACGACTACATTCATTGTACTGATTTAGAATTTTTGATTAAGCACCCTTTTGTAACTCTTATACCAGTTGCAATTGCATTGGTGCTTGTTTTGTTTATAAACAGGAGAAATAAAAAGTGCGATACACGATTGAAAAAGAAAAAGAAGTAAAACGTCTTGCTGCACTCGGCAAGTCTTCTCAGTACATCACTTCCCTCACAGGTATCCCTGAGCGTGTGGTATGGTCGTGGTGTCCAGAGACAAGACCTCACGACGACGTGATCAAGTGGTCTGTTAAACAGAGATACCACTCTATCCTTCCAGAGTTTGAAGCAAAGATTACCGCAGCAATTTCACCTCTTGTAAGAACAGATGTATCAGAAGAGGCCTGGGAAGAAGTAAATAAAGTCGTGTTTAACACGCTCTTTGAAGAAGCAATCGTTGTATTCAAAAACCTGCTTGAAGAACCGCCAGAGTTCGGTAGCGAAAAGAAACTGTCTAAGGAACCTTTCTTGGATTATCTCAAGCGATTCTGGACTATGGACTCCGAATACGTAAAGGCAAGGCAGCTTAATGAAAGTTATGTAATGCAGAACAGGAACTCAATCCACTACTGGTCTTTACTCAGAAAATTCAAACTGTTTGAAATCAACACAGGCGATATAGAACGAATGTATGAACACATCAGCGAAAAAGGTTTGTCTCAGCACCGCATCAACGCAATTATGAAAACAGGCCTTATTCCTCTTAAGGTCGCCTATTCCGAAGGACTTACAATGAGCCGATGTTTCGACTTCTATCTTCCTCGTCCTGAGCGAAACAAGACCGACGTATCCCAGATAGACATCTCGCGTATCTTCAACACTAAATGGAAAAACTATGAAGCGTATGTTGCAAACTTAATCGCCTGCAACTGTCATCTTCAGCTCCAGGAAGTAAGAGCATTAAAACTCGGAGACATTACAACCGACTCAATAATTGTAACTTCTACTTACTCTAACACAAAAGGCCTTATTCCAAATAAAAATCCTCGCGTATTAAGGGCATCAGAATTTGTAATTAACGCTCTTTTGAAACACGCCTCCACTACCCCATACAGAGACTTCACTCCAAATGATTATATCTTCTTCTCTGAAAACCGTAACAAGCCTGCTCACGGAAACAACTGGACTGGCGAACTTCGAAAGGTATGCAAACAGGTTGGAATAGAACCGCTTAACTTTCATTCCTGGCGGTAACTTATCGGTTTGTAAACGTATTAAAAGTTTTATAAAGTCGCCAAAGGTATACTGTCGTTAAATGGAGGTTCAAATGGAACTTAAATCACGACAGGAAGCCGCAGACTATATCGGCATTTCCCTTACAACATTCAAAAAAGAGGTACAGAAACACTTACCTTGTATCCGTATTGGCAGAAGAGTCTGCTTTGATTTGAAAGACCTTAATACATATCTTGAAAGTCTTAAAACAGGAGCTGGTTATGGTACCTCAAAATAATATTAAGCCAGCAGAACGAATTAACTGGCCAAGAGTGATTATACTTATTCTTATGGTAATCTGCGTTTTTCTAAGTGGATTGACTATGTATTTTGTTGGTAGCAGAAAAGTAAAAACAATTGCTGTTGATTTTTCTATTCAATCAGAAGTTTATGAATCTGAACCACACCGTTATCAGTTTCTTAACAAACAACTTTCAGACTATATATGTGATTTATCGTCAGAACTTGACATAAATCCTGATTTAGTTGTTTCAATTTTGATGGTAGAAAACCCTGAATTCAACACAGATGCTGTTCACAAAAACGAAAATGGAACGGTAGATTGTGGCCTTTTTCAGCTCAATGATAGATATGTATGGACAACATTCAAAACAGCATATTGGTTTGATAACATTGAACTCGACCCGTTTAACTGGAAACATAACGCCTATATTGCTATGCACCACATTAAAAGTTTGCAAGATCAACTTAAACTCACAGATGAAGTTATTATGTCTTACAACTGTGGAATTGGTGCGGTTATGAATGGTACGGTTCCTGCAGCAACAAAGGTTTACCTGGCAAAAGTAAAAAATAATATGGTTTTATTAAAAGGAGTTGAAGAATGAGTATGAAAGAATGGGCAGAAAATGAAGTAAAGCTCGCTTGCAAAAAAGAAAATCCAGACTGGAACGGAGAAACTTTTGATTACGGATGCAGTTGTTATCAGTCGGCATTAAAGGCTTATAAGTCTATCTGTGAAGACGGTCATAGTGGTTTTTCATACGGAGTAACGAAGAATATTCTTAAAAGACTGTTAGATGGACTTCCACTTAGACCTATTGAAGATACGGAAGATGTTTGGGGAATGTCTTACAAAGATGAAGATGGAACAGTAACCTATCAGTGTAAGAGAATGAGCAGTTTGTTCAAGAGAGTACATAAAGACGGAACCGTTATTTATTCAGCCCTCAGAGATTACTGTCAGGAAATAACCAACCCTAACGTTACTTATAGTGGTGGAGTTGGTAATATCATAGATGAGATGTTCCCGATTACAATGCCTTATTATCCAAGTGTTGAGAAATATAAGATTGTTGTTGATACATTTCTTGCTGAAGGTTTTGAAGGTGATGGAACTGATTACAACACAAGAGCACTTCTTTATGTAATTACACCAGAAAAAGAAAAGGTTGAAGTAAACAGATACTATGGTGAGAAAGACGGTCATTTTGTTGAGATTACAAAAGGCGAATATAACGAAAGATTAAAGAACAGGAAGGAGAAATAATTATGGGATATATACCAGATGAATTAAGTGCAGACGAAGCAAGAAATCTTTATAGTCAAGGTGAATTAAGTGCAGATGAAGCAAGACATTTATCAGGTGGTTCATATGACCCTGATGGTAAAGGACACCATTGTACTTGGAATGGAAGTGGTCAGAAAGGTCATTGGGATGCAGATGACCGCTGGCATTCTGTTAGAGATGATGATGAATAGAAACCGTATTAAGAGACAGAGACTTATCGCTCTTAAAAAGGAAGTGAGAGGTCTTAACAAAGAGCTTGAAAAATACAACGAGTACACAGATCAGCTTCGAAGAGAGAACAGCGACCTGCGTTCAATGTACTTTGATTTGAAACACGCAAAAGAAAATGGACATTCAATTCATTATGTCATTCCGAGAATCCATATTCCAAGAGAATACACAATAATGGATATGAGTCCGTATGAAGACCACAAATTAACAGAGTTGCTAGACGGACAGAAAGTAAAGCTGGTTGATGAAATGATTAAAAGAGGTTTTGTCAAGCTGTACAAGTACGACGACAGAATTGAGATGATCATCTGCGTGGCACACGAGGAGGAGTAATGAAAAACGGCAAGAACGCTGCACTTAACGGTGGCAGAGGAAGTGGTCAGACAATTAGACGCATCGCCGCAATCTACGAAGAAAAGATAGCAGACCTTAAAGCAGAACTAGAAGAAGCAAAGAAGCTATTAAAACAAATGCAATGTTCTTATGTTTCACTTCAAAGAGAAATACCCTTTACAATTTGTGTTCCTGATGTATTTTGGGAAGTAGATAAGTTCTTAAAAGGAGAAAAACAATGATTACTAAACTTAGACAAGAAATTGAAGAATATCTTGATAGAGATTATTGTTGCGAGTTCAAGGAAGAATGTAAAAACGGTACTAGAATTAGATGTGCTGAATATGAAGCGAAACTGTATTTGATTTTAAGATTTGTAGAGCCGAAAATTGCAGAACTTGAAAAAGAAATCAAACAACTTGGTGAACGCTGTAATCAGTTGTTGAAAGACAAAGGAGAACTGACAGACAAGGTTACAAGGCTTGGACAACAGATAGAGAAAATGAAAGCAGATTTGAAAGTTGCTATGGAAAATGCAGATTATCTTGGAACGTACTCTGTTTTGTATAACATCTATCAAGACTGTTTTGTAGAAATCACAAAGGGGGTGTCAAAATGACTAATAAATACGTATTAAACGACCCGAACTCAATGGCACAGTATATGAGAGATAAAGAAAAGGAAATCAAAGACCTTGAAAAAGAAAATGCAGAACTGAAAGGCTTAAAAGATGTCGCAACTTTAATCAGAGCAAATAACGACACAGGTATAACACTTATGCAATTAAACAATATGCTAGTGAGCAAAAGCCAACAACTCGCACAGGCAAAGTCTTATATAAAATATTTTGTTGGAATACTAAAAAATCTAGGAGCAGACAAAGAAGAACTTGTAATTGAAGCAGAGCAATTCTTAAAGGAGTAAGAGAATATGACAGTAATACAATGCGATAAATGTGGAAAGGTAGCAGGGGAAGATTTTAGAGCATTTAGAGTAAAACTGAATGTATCAATATATGCAGGGATTGAGTCTTGTCCTTGCAAAGATAAACAGAACATAGAAATTGACCTGTGTGAAGATTGCTATAAAGAGTTAGAAGAAACTCTAGCATTAGATAAGGAGTAAATTATGTTTGAAAAAGAAAAACAGTATGTTGAAACTGATATGAAAGGAATGGAATGGCTTGAAGAAAGATTAAGCAAAGCAAGATTTTGTTATGAAAATTGTCCAGTCGAGCCAAAGAACGCTTTTCTCGGTTGTGTTTGCAGACCATTAGCATATCAAAAAGAATGTCCAAGACTTAAAAAATATAATAAAAGGAGAAACAAATGAAAAACATCAAAGAAAAGAAATGCAAAAACTGTAAAGGAAAAGGCTTGGTGCAGATTGCAAAAGGCAAAAAAGGTTTGACAGTTTGCCCTGTCTGCAAAGGTACAGGAACTTTTGATAAGGAGTAAGAGAAATATGAAAAGAACAGTTTATTCATTGAATTGGAGTAAAAGAACTAATGGTGGAATGGAAAGCATACTAGAGAAATACACATCGTTTTTCAAATGGGTAAAGAGAATAAAACGACTCTTTAAAGAAGGACATAGTGTTTTAATTTACAAGCCTTATAAGGAGTAAGAGAATATGACACTATTTGAAAAGATATATTTTACTTGCCTTATACTGAATATCATTTTCTTTATTTTAGGACAAGCAGGCGTTTATGAAGAATGGTACGATATTATAGATTTAGAATGGCTTGGGTATTTACTCGGTTGTCAGTTGTTTCTTACATTTTGTTATTTGGCAATAAAATTGATTCTATGGATATGGGGAATACATATAAGTTTGTTTCCAAGTTGCAGAATAGTAGGAAATTAAGGAGTAAGAGAATATGACAGTAGAACAGAAAGCAGAAGAATACAGAAAAGACATAAAATCAAAGTTCTTTTTATCAGAGCCACAACTCGACTTAGCTTGTCAAGGTTTCAAAGACGGATACCACGAGTGTCAAAAGGAACACAAATGGCACTATCCGTCAAAAGGCGAACTTCCGAAAGACGAAAAAGAAGTTCTAGTTTATATGTGGGGTTCGTTTTACATTGGAAGTTATAAACAATATACAGACGATAATAATGCTTGGCACTTTAATGATTTTGATGAAGAAAGTGAACAGATAACTGCTTGGAAAGAAATTGTACCACCAAAGGAGAACGAATAATGGCAAAGAAGTTAGATGTAACAGAGTTTCAAGATGTGATTCTTGCAATCCTTGAAACAAATCTTGAGAATAAAGAATGTGCAGAACTGATTGCATATATAGCAGATGCTTATTTTGAGAGGACAGACGAATGATTAGTAATTTTGAAGTTTTAATGGACTTTAAGAATGTAAGAGATTTTGCTATCTGTATGAGTAAGAATAATATTTGTTGTCATAAAGACAAGGCAAGAGAGTGTTATTCTGAAATCAGACCTTCTAAAATGCAAGATTCCTGTCGCAGATGTTGGCTTGACTTCCTTACAAGTGACGAAGGGTTGGACTTATCGTATCTTGATAAAGTAGAAGAATTAGTAAAAGAATCAAAAGAAGTGAGATGTTGGAAATGTGGAAAAGTTCTTACAGAAGAAAATATTTCTAAGAAAATGTATACAAGTTTTCCGCCAAAGTATTCTTGTAAAGACTGTGATTAAGGAGATTGAATAATGGCAAAGAATGAAATCAAAGAACAGTTGAAATCTTATGAAGGGTATATCAACGACATTCCTTTAGTAATAGACCCTTGCAAACAATGTAAG
>Ga0310690_10003172_pt1 | contig 25142 bp, 22 predicted proteins | sample AusTroGonzalo_MG_2_FD_207661 | JGI IMG/M metagenome (GOLD analysis project Ga0310690, IMG submission 207661) | Bovine rumen microbial communities from tropical cattle in Woodstock, Queensland, Australia - Gonzalo_04 (v2) (version 2) | ecosystem: Host-associated > Mammals > Digestive system >... | reverse complement strand
GCGCCTCTGCGCCTCTGCGCGATAATTCTTCTGCATTAGTTATCTCGCGCAGAGACGCTGAGACGCAGAGACTTTTAGAACTGGGGGCAAGCCCCAGACCCCTGACTACTGACTCCTGCGTACTGACCCCTGACCCCTGACTACTGACTCCACTCTCCAACTCCAACTCTTAACTCCAACTCCTTACTCGTACCCTCCGCGCCTCTGCGCCTCTGCGCGATAATTCTTCTGCATTAGTTATCTCGCGCAGAGACGCTGAGACGCAGAGACTTTTAGAACTGGGGGCAAGCCCCAGACCCCTGACTACTGACTCCTGCGTACTGACTCCTGACCCCTGACTCCTGACCCCTAATACACTCCTTCTCAATCCACGCCATCAGAAAGTCAACAATTCGCGCTTGTCGCGCGGGCGGGATGGGCGTGCCCTTTGGAACCTTCCACCACTTCTCCATGCAGCCACGGCAACAGCAGGCGCAGGCGTGTTGGGCGAGGAATACGGGGTGGCCTCGCATCGGCGTTTGCCTGCCGTCATTTGGCGGCGTCGCAGGAGCGAGACGAGTCCGGATGAAGTCCTCGCAATGACGGCGGATCGTCTCCATGCCCTTCTCGGCAATGTACTGCCGGTCCTCGGCTGAGAGATGAAAGCGCGAGCGGAACTTCGACTTTGCAAGCCGCCTAAATGCATTCTCCCTTCCCGCCTGAGTCGTCATAAGGACATCAATCAGCCCGTCAGACGACGACCTTTCCCGACTGCTCGAGCGCCTGCGCCAGCTGGTCGGGGCAGGAAGTTCCGTTGCGGCACGGAATGCCCTTCAAGAGCGAGATCACTTCCTCGACCTTGCGACCGACGACGAGCTTTGCGACGCCCTGCGTGTTTCCGGGGCACCCGCCCACGAACTCGCACTTCGTCACCACGCCGTCCTCGACTTCATAGTTTATCGCCCGCGAACACGTTCCAGTAGTCTTGAATGTCGTCATTTGTTTCTCCTTTGTTTACCACTAACGAGACCTCCGGGACAGACAAGACATCCGGGACTTGGCCGTCTCGGTTGTCCCAGATGTCCTGTTTGTCCTTTCATGTTCACAGGCTTATTATACCATTCCTTTCGCTTTCCGAACCGACAAATCGCGAGGGATGCGATGGCGTCCGGCGAGAATCATGTCCTTCCCGCCTGCAATCGCCTTGTCGACGTTGACGGTGTTGTCGGCCATGGCCAGTCCCCCTTGCCTGCGCTCCTGGCAACCGCCTTTCCTCTTTCGGCTGTTCTGCGCGCGCCGCCTAGGCCAACCCGCGCATCAGCCGAGATGCTCCTTCCGCCACCTGAGCGGCGGCATCGCGTAGAATTTCTCGAACGCCGTTCGAAAGGCGGCGCGCGAACGCCAGCCAAGGCGGGCGGCAAGCGAATCGACGGGGACGGACCGGTCGCGCAGCAGCGCCGCCGCGCGGTCCATCAGGACGGCGTTGATCTCGTCGCGAATCGGACGGCCGACGTTGCGGAGGAAGCGGAGCTCGGCCGACCGCCGCGAGCAGCGCATGACGGCGGCGACGTCCCCGACGGACATCCCCCTCTCCGCGCCGCGCCGGATTTCCTCGAGCGCGTGCGCGACCATCGGGTCAAACACGCCGGAGCCGCGCGTCGAGTGCCGGCGGACGACCGCCAGCGGCGGGATGCTCTCGCTGCGGAACCGTGCGCGCGGCGAGCGGATCCGCTCCTCCAGGAGCTTCGCCGCGAGGTAGCCGCCCTGCTCGAAGTCGATGCGGATGCTCGACAGCGAGGGCTCCGTCCGCTCGCAGATATCGACGTTGTCGTCCACGCCGAGCACGGCCATCTCCGCCGGAAGCCGGAGGCCGGCGTCGGAGGCGGCGATGAGCACCTCCTCCGCCACGGGGTCGTGCGCGGCGAAGACGCCGCAGGGCTTGGGGAGTCCCTTCAGGAAGGCGGCGAGGGCGCGGCGCCTCCGTGCGGCCGGCGTCCGCGCCTCGGGGTCGAACCGCGCGCAGGGCGAACCGCGCTCCGCCAGCGCGCGCACGAAAGCCTCGGCGCGCGCGTCCGACCAGTAGCGCCCGCCCGGATAGCCGACGAAGGCGAACGAGGCGAGGCCGCGCCCCCCGAGCTCGCGGGCGGCAAGGCGCCCCGTCGCCTCGTCGTCCGCATTGACGAAGAACCCGCGGCGATCCCAGTTCGCCTGGTCTTCGCAGAGGAAGACGACGGGGAGGCGGCGGAAGTCGAGCGTCTTCAGCTCCGGGAACGGATGCCCGCACTCGGCGATGACGCCGAGCGGCGCCGACTCCTCGACGACCTGCTTCAGCGGAATCGTGATGCGCCCGCGTTCGACGACCTGCACGCGCCAGCCGCGCGTCGCCGCAAAGCGGTAGACGCCGTCGAGCCGGTCGCGGCAGCTGAGGCGCGTGGAAGACGTGAGGAAGAGGATGTCCTTCATTTCGAGCGGGCTCCCAGCTGCAGGCACATGAGCGTCCAGAACGCGCCGGCCACGCCCGACAGCTGCACCTGCAGCGGCAGCGGGAAGGCGAAGACGGCGAAGTTGACGGGAATCCACACGCACCAGTTCGTGAGGAGGTTCGGCAGGACCGCGCGCGAGATCCAGTCTGCGGGCCAGTCAGCCCGGAAGCGCGCGGACGAGAAGTCGCGCGCGACCCAGAAGTAGAAGACGGCGTTCGCGGGCGCGAGCACGAGCGTCGTCCAGACGAACTGGTTCATGGCCGTCTTGAGCGCAAGCGTCGCGACGCCGGTCCCGTCGCCGAAGAGGAGAGAGAGCAGGCGGTAGAAGAAGTCGACCGCCACGCCGAAGAGCGCGCACCACGCGCCCTGCGCGGCGATCGTGAGCGCGAGGCGAGGCGGACGGAGATGCGGGAGGGTCCACTGGAAGAGCCCGGGGAGGAGCCCGTAGAAGAACAGCCGGTTGGCCGCCGCCGCGACCCAGCCGGACTCCTTCTGCCACCGGAGCAGCGGGTCGAGCGCCGCGGCGAACGGCGGGCACGCGTAGTACGCCGCGACCGCGAGCGCGGCCGTCGCCCACAGGACCGCCATCGGCAGAGCCGTCGCCTTCAGCGACGCGCGGACGATCCCGGAGATCCGCCTGGCCGTTCCCATGCCGCCGATTCTCTACTGCGCGACGACCTCGAGGAAGTCGATGTCGGGAAGCGTCGTGTCGCCGAAGACCCTGACTTCGTTGTCGCCCTTCTTCAGCGTCGCCCGGGCGGAAAGGCCTTCGAGCGCGACGGGCGCGCCGTTGACCGAGAGGCGGACGTTTTCCGCGCCCGTTCCGACGACGTGGAGCGTGAGGGCGTATGTCCCGCCCCTCTCGCTCCACACGCGCCTCCAGAGGAGCGGTCCGCCCTTCCCGCCGACCTGCGCCGCGACGACGCCGCCCGAGGCCCCGGGCGCCTGCCTGTAGTAGGCCGTCCCGGCCGCGACGGGGTCCCTGAGCTCCTGGTACGTCTCCATCCACGCGGTCTCGCCTTCGTAGACGCGGCGTTCGAGGCGCCGCTCGGCGGCGAGGCGGTAGATGCGCGTCCCGTGCGCGGGAACGACGGCCCCGAGGGTTCCCGAGACGGGCCCGAGGTCCCTGTGCCCGTAGAGGTCGCGGACCTCGACCTCGCCGGCGAGTTCGATGTCCTTCAGGGCAATCGACATCTCCCGCTCCGCGTCCTCCGTGTTGAGGAAGGCGACCGCACGCGTCCTGCCGCAGTACGTCCCGACGTCCTTCACCAGCACGTACGTCTCGCCGTCGCGCTTCGCGACGTAGGCCTGGAGGCAGAGCGGGTCCTGGTCGAGCGCGATGAGCTCGCGGTTCCTGAGAAGCTCCAGCGCGTACGCCTTTCCGGGCGCGGAGCGGAGGCTCTCGAGGTCGCATCCGATGAGGAGCGGCGACGCCATCATGCACCAGATCCCGAAGTGCGTCCTGTCCTCCTCCTCGGTGAGGCCGCGGCCGACCTCGAGCATGTCCATGTCGTTGAACGCGCCGGGCCCCGCGTAGGCGGAGAGGTAGAGCGACTGGCGGATGATGTCGTTCACGCAGCTCCACTTCGGCGAGATGTCGTGGCTGATGCGCCAGGAGCTACCGATCTCGCCGACCCACGTGCCGGGATAGTCCCAGCGGCAGATGTTGATCCTGACGCCCGGCTTCACGGCGTCGAACGCCTTGCGGATCGCCGTGTAGCGCTCCTTCACGTCCATCTCGACACCGGCCGCGTTGCCCTTCTTCGTCCCGCCGCAGAAGTCGATCTTGATGAAGTCGAAACCGAGCTCGCCGAAGAAGTACTCGGCGTCCGTCCGCTCGTGGTTCCAGAGCCCGACGCCGACGCCCATCTTGTCGTCGTCGTAGATGCTGCCGCACGTGTTCTCGCCGCCGTCGGAGTAGATGCCGGCCTTGAGCCCGAGGGCGTGGATGTGGTCGACGACGGGCTTGAGGCCGTTGGGGAAGCGCGTCGGATGCGTCTTGAGCCGTCCGTCCTCCCCGCGCCCGCCGAAGTACCCGTCGTCCGTGTTGATGTAGACGTAGCCGCACGCGGCGAGCCCGAGCTCCTTGACGAGGTCCGCATGGCGCTTGATCGTCTGCTCGCTGATGTGGACGCGAAACGCGTTCCAGGAGCTCCAGCCCATGGTCGGGGTCTCGACGGCGTCCGCCGCGAGGACGGCGGCCGGGGCGAGGGCGAGCATTGCGGACAGGCAGTGGGAGGGTTTCATCTGCGCGGGGCCTTTCTTTTCTTGTCACGGGGGGGCAGGTTCGCCGGCGACGCGCGGACGAACGCCTCGTAGCCGCGCGCGCGGAGGCGGCAGGCGGGGCACGTGCCGCAGCCCCTTCCGGGGATGCCGTTGTAGCAGGTAAGGGTGCCGTTCTCAATGACGTCGAGGATGCCGAGCCTCTCCGCAAGCGCCCACTCCTCCGCCTTCGTCGTGCGGATGAACGGCGTCACGAACCTGACCGGCCAGTCGAGCGCGAGGCGCGTCGCCTTCTCGTGGGCGCGGACGAAGGCGGCGCGGCAGTCGGGATAGCCCGAGAAGTCCGCCTCCGAAACGCCCGTCCACACCTCCTTCGCGCCCAGCGACTTCGCCCAGACCGACGCAAGGGTCAGGAAGACGGCATTCCGCCCCTCGACGACGGTGTTGGGGCACTTCGCGCCCTTCCTCTTCCCGATCGCCACGTCTTTCGACAGAAGCGCGTTGTCGGTGATCGCGGAGTAGAACGGGAGCGGCACGCGCTTCCACAGGGCGATCTTGAAGATCGCCTTCGCGAGGCGGCGCGCGTACTTCGTCTCGAGCGCGTGGCGCTGTCCGTAGGCGAAGGTGATCGCCGCGACGTTCTCCGCGCCATGGCGCTTCACGGCCATCGCGAGCGCGGTCGCGGAATCCTGCCCGCCCGAAAGGACGACGACTGCCTTCATGCGATCCCCCATTCCCTCAGCGGCTCGACCGGAAGCCCCATGATGTTCTCGTAGCTGCCGGAATACGACTCGACGATCAGGTCCCCCGACTCGTCGATGTCGTATGCGCCCGCGCGGTCCGTCGGCCGCACGCGCGCGACGTACTCGTCTATCGCCGCCTCCGAGAGCGGGCGGAACTTCACGTCGCTCCGGACCACCTTCGCGTCCCCGTCGAACGCGACGCCCGTAAAGACGGCGTGGACGTTGCCCGCGAGCTCCCGGAGGAACGCCCTCGCCTCGTCGAGGTCGCGCGGCTTGCCGTAGATGCGGCCTGCAAACCAGACGATGGTGTCGGCGCTCAGGACCCCCTTGCGCCCCGCAAGCGCCGCGCCCTTCGCAAGCGCGTTCTCGCGCACCGTCCGCTCGGGGTCGGCGGGATGGGCGACCTCGGGCGCATCGGTCCTGACGACGTCGAAGTCGACGCCGAGGTCCCTTAGTATCTTGGCCCGCCGGGGGCTGCCGCTGGCAAGGACGATCTTCATGTTGCGATGTAGACGAGCACGGGCTTCGTCGTCGTCAGCGACACGCGGACGGCGGAGGCGCGGTTCAGCGTCGCGCAGTAGAGGTTCCGGAACCTGACGCCGCCAAGCGGCCACTCGAGGCCCTTCGACGTCATGCGCGTCGCGGGGTCCGGCGCGAACACGCTGACCGGCGTCCCCTTCGCGACGCGGAACGACGCCTTGCCCGAGACGGGCACAAAGCGTCCGAAGTCGGACACGACCTCGACGCCCAGGTCGAGCGCGCGGAAGACGTTTCCGAGAAGGTGGTCCTCGCGCTTCCCCGTCGCCCCGACGACGACAAGATTCCCGAAGCCCTTCGCACGGCACCAGCGGACGGCCTTCTCGAGGTCGTTCGAGTCCTGGTCGCCGACGCGGACGACCTCCGCGCCGGCCGGTCGCCGGGCGAGGGAGTCGAGATCGCCGACGACGGCCAGAGGCGGCTTGCCGAAACGCCGGCAGTAGGCGCCCGCCGCGCCGTCGCACGCGACGACGCGCTTGGCTCCCGCGAGGAGCTCCCACGCCGCGCCGCCCCTCTTCGGGAACTCGCCGTCCGCGAGTATCGCCGCGTCATACGACATAGTGCCTCAAGTTCTCGCCGTCGTAATAGCCGAACGAACGCGACGAGCCGCCCTTGGGGAGCGACACCGACCCGGGGTTGAAGATCGTCAGCCCGCACTCAAGGGCCTTGAGTTCGGGAACGTGGGTATGACCGTGGACGAGGACGTCGGCGATGCCGGCCGGCGGCAGCTTCCATTCGTTCCACAAGTGGCCGTGCGTGAGGAAGAACTTCCTGTTGCCCGCGTCAAGCACCTGGTAGTCGGCCGCGATGGGGAACTTGACCATCATCTGGTCGACCTCCGCGTCGCAGTTGCCGCGGACGGCGACGACCCGGTCCCTGCGCTCGTTCAGCATCTCGGCGACCTTCACGGGGTCGTAGAAGTTCGGCACGCCGTTGCGCGGACCGTGGTAGAGGAGGTCGCCCAGGAGCGCGATCTTGTCGAAGCCAAGGGACTCGCCCGCCTTGAGCGCCGCCTCCAGCGCCGAGGGGACGCCGTGTATGTCGCTGAGGAAAAGGATTCTCATGTCGTCGGCATTATTATACCACATTTGCCGCCGGCCGGCACGGTCGCTTCCCGGCACCGCCGCGCGCCGCGGTCAGGCGAGGCGGCGCGAGGCGGCCATCGAGAGCGAGACCGCGGCGAACACGAGCAGGGCGCCGGCGAAGAGGAACGCCGCGAAATGCTCGTCCCACCTGTCGTAGGCGTCCGCGTCGAGCTTCGTCGTCTCGAGCTGGTCGATCTCCGCGAGGGCCTTCTCGAGCGAGTCGCGGTCGTTCACGGGGAAGTACATCCCCCCCGTCGCGGCGGCGATCCCCTTCAGCTGGCGCTCGTCGAACGTCATGCGGTCGGCGATTACGCCGTAGCGCCCGTAGCCGTCCCGGACGAGGCGCGGCGTGCGGCGCAGCGCCGTTCCGATGCCGATGCAGTAGACCTTGACGCCCATCTTCGCCGCCGTCGCCGCGGCGGCGTCCGGCTCGACCGCGCCCGTGTTCGAGACGCCGTCGGAGAGGAGGATGACGATCTTCGACGTCGGCTTCGCGTCCTTGAGGCGCAGGAGCGCCGTGGCGAGGCCGTCGCCGACGGCGGTGTTCGCCTCGTCCTCGCCGCCGATGGCGTTGCCCTGCGCGTCGAACGCCGTGCCGGGGATCTCGACGCCCTTCAGCGCGTGGAGGAGCATCTCGTGGTCCATCGTGAGGGGGGCGACGGTCGAGGCATAGGTGCCGAACGAGACGAGCCCGATCAGGTCGTCGGGCCTCTTCCCGACGAATTCCGCGAAAAGGCGCTTCACGACCGAGAGGCGCGTCCACTCCTCGAGCTTCTTCGACGGGTTCCTGAAGTCCGTCCCCGCCGGGGCGAGGTCGAGCGCGTCCATCGACCCCGAGACGTCGACGGTCATCGCGATGGCGATCGCGTCGACCGACTTCTTCTCGTGCGCGAGGGGCGTGCGCGGGCGCGCCGCCGCGACGACGAGCGCGGCGAGCCCGGCGAGGAGGACGAACGGGGTGAGCGACGCGAGCCTCGCGCGCCAGCCCGCCGTCCGCGCGGGAAGGCGCGCGGTCGCGGAGAACCTTATCCCCGACCGCCGGCCGCGGCGCAGCAGCCGCCACGCGGCCAGGCCAAGCGGCAGAAGGAGAAGCATCATCCAGGGGTCAGCGAACGACATTGTCATCCTCCAGGTAGCGGCGGGCGGAGTCGGTCGCGCCGTCGGCCATTTCGGGCGTCGCCTGGACGCCGGCGAACTTGACGAGGTCGGCGGACTCGAGGAACCGCCTCAGCTCCTCGCTTTCCATCCCGCGCGCGCCGATCTCCCCGAAGAACTCCTCCGTCGTGAGATGCGGCGCCTTGATGCCGTACTTGCGCTGCACGTAGCGGCGGACGACCATCGTGAGCTCCACGTAGAAGTCCTTGTACCGCCCGCGGCCGGGGAGCCCCTTCCTGAGGAGCCGCTCGAGCTCGGCCCAGGCGCGCTCGATCGGGCTCATCCGGTGCTCCTTCACGCGCCGCGCGACGTAGCGCACGAGCGCGACGGCGGAAGCGAGGAGGGCGGCGGCCGCGGCAAGCGCGGCGGCGCACCACCCGACAAGCCGCCACGAGAGCGGCGGAAGGTCCTTTTGCGGGTCGGACTCCATGCCGCCCGTCACCGTCTCGCGCGGCGGGGGGTTCTCGAAGTAGACCGGCCCCGCGACGAAGGAGAGCGAGCCCTCGTCCGCCGCGGACGAGAGCAGCTGCGGCGAGGCCGAGACGGCGAACGGCGCGATCTTGTAGACGTCGGCGCAGGGCTCGGGGACGAGCCGCCAGTCGACCGTCTCGACGGACGAGCCGTCGGCGTTCCGGGCCGACTTCCTCGCGCCGTCCTCGGCAAGCGAGAACCCGCGCGCGCGTTCGCGGAAGTCGGGCAGGGTCGCGCGGACGTCCTTCGGCGCCCTCATCGTCACCGTGAGAAAGACGCTCCGCCCCGGGTCGATCTGCGTGCGGTCGGCCTCGATCTTGAGGTCGATTCCGTTCTGGCTCATCTCGAGGACGGTCGCCGCTATGAGAAGAAGCTTCATTTCACCTTTTCCTTGCGCGGCGCTTGAAGAGCGCGCGGACGCCGTCGATGTAGGGCCTGTCGGTCGCGATCGCAAGCGTGTCGATGCCGGTCTTGCGGAAGAACCTCGAGAGCTCCTCGCGGTCGGCCTCGGCCCTTGCGGCAAACGCCCTGCGCACCTTCGCGCTCGACGTGTCGACGAGCATCAGCTCGCCGGTCTCGGCGTCCTCGAGCTCGACGAGCCCGACGTCGGGAAGCGCGGACTCGGCAGGGTCAGAGACGGGCACGCAGATCATGTCGTGGTGGCGCGCCGTCGCGCGCAAAAGCCGCTCCAAGCTCGCCCCCGTTCCCCGTTCCCCGTTCCCCGTGATAAAATCGCTCACGAGGAAGACGACGGCGCGGCGCTTCTGCACGCCGTTCAGGAACCTGAGCGCGCCCTCGATGTCGGTGCCGCCCTTCGCCCCGTCCTCTGCCGCCAGCACCTCGCGCACGAGGCGCATCACCGAGTCGCGCCCCTTGCGCGGGGGGATGTACTTGACGATCCTGTCGGAGAAGAGGACGAGCCCGATCTTGTCCTGGTTGCGGATCGCGGTGAGCGCGAGGAGCGCCGTCACCTCGGCGGCGAGCTCCATCTTGGAGCGCGTGCGCGACCCGTAGCCCTGCGAGCCCGAGACGTCGACGAGGAAGAGGATCGTGAGCTCGCGCTCCTCGCTGTAGCGCTTGATGTACGGGACGCCCGTCCGCGCCGTGACGTTCCAGTCGATCGTCCTCACGTCGTCTCCCGCGATGTAGGGGCGCACCTCGTCGAACTCGACGCCCTGCCCCTTGAACGTGGAGTGGTAGTCGCCGGAGAGCTGGTCGTCGATCAGCCGGCTGGTGAGGATGCGGATCTTCCCCACCTTCGCCATCAATTCCTTTACGTCAGTCGCCATTACGGAACAGGAACTTCGGAGAGGATCTTGTCGATGATCTCGTCAGAGGTCACGTTCTCCGCCTCGGCCTCGTAGGTGAGGAGGATGCGGTGGCGGAGGACGTCGTGAACGACCTCCTTCACGTCCTGCGGCGTCGCGTAGGCGCGCCCGTGCATGAGGGCGCTCCCGCGCGCGGCGAGGTTCAGGGCGAGCGTCGCGCGGGGCGAGGCGCCGTTCTGGACCGTCGCGTCCGTCTCGCGCGTCTTGAAGACGATGTCGAGGATGTAGTCGCCCACCTTCTCGTCGCAGTAGACGTCGTTCAGCGCGGCGCGCAGCGCCTCGACGTCGCCGGGAGCGCAGACCGTCTTCGCCTCGGGCCTCTCGGCGGTCTCGGCGAAGCGCTGCATGATGCGCCGCTCGTCGGCCTTCGTCGGCGGCTCCACGAGGCACTTGAACATGAAGCGGTCGACCTGCGCCTCGGGGAGCGGATACGTCCCCTCCTGCTCGATCGGGTTCTGCGTCGCGAGGACGAGGAACGGCTTCGGGAGCGCGTACGTCTCGTCGCCGATCGTCACCTGGCGCTCCTGCATCGCCTCGAGGAGCGCGGACTGCACCTTCGCCGGCGCGCGGTTGATTTCGTCCGCCAGCAGGAGGTTCGTGAACACGGGGCCCCTCTTCGGCGAGAACTCGCCCGTCTTCGGGGAGTAGACGAGCGTGCCGACGACGTCCGCGGGAAGGAGGTCCGGCGTGAACGAGATGCGCCGGAACTCGAGCCCGAGCGCCTTCGCGAGCGTGTTGCACGAGAGCGTCTTCGCGAGGCCCGGCACGCCCTCGAGGAGGATGTGCCCGTCGGTGATCATCGCGAGGACCAGCCGGTCGACGAGCTTCTCCTGCCCGACGATCACCTTGCCCACTTCGTCGCGTATCCTCGCCACGAGGTCCTTCTGCGCGGCGATTCTGTTCGTTGCTTCCCTGAGGTCCATTTTTCAGTTCTCCTTGCGTTGTCTGAAATCGCGTATTATGTCCTTGACGATTGCCCAGCGCTTTTCCTCCAAGCGCTTGATGTCGGTCGTGAGTCGCATGCGTAGCTGGACACTCTCCCTGTCGCCCACTGCGGGCAGTCCGCCGCGCACCAGCCTCAGCCGCGCCTCCCAGAGCCTGCGGACGAACTCCTGCAGGATGTCGGTCGCGCTCCGGTCGCTCGCCTGGGTCTTTCCCGTCTCGACGAGGACGGAATCGAGCCACCGCCTCTCCAGCGCGCCGAGGCTCGCCGCGAACGCGGCGAACGCGTCGCCGCCGCTCGCCACCTCCATCCGCCACGTCTCGAGGAAGCGCCACGTGAACGCGTGCGCGAACACCTCGCGCGGCAGGAACTCGCCGACGATCCCGTCCAGCGCCCTGTCGCGCTCGTTCGCCATCAGGAACTGCATGAAGGTCGTTTCGAGCGACGGCGGCGGCGCGACTTCTGCGGCATCGGCCGCGGAGGGGGCTGAAGGCTGGAAGCTGGAAGCCGAAAGCCGGCCGTCCTCGCCGTCCTCGCCGGCAGGGGGCTCCCGCACGGCGGACGCCGGGCGGCGGGGGGCGGCGGCCATTCTCTTCCTGACCGTCTCGAGCTCCTCGGCGAGGGCGGCGGCGGGAATGCCGAGAAGCCTCGACGCCTCCCCGACCATGCTCGCGCGGAGAACCGCCGACGGACAGGCGGCGACGGTCGAGAGGACCGCCTTCGAAATGCGGGCGACGGCGTCGATGGAGCCGGGGTTCTCCTCCTTCTCGCGCTCGACGCGGCACTGGAACGAGACGATCGACTCGCCCTTCGCGAGCAGCGCGCGGAAGGCGTCCGCGCCCTTGGCGCGCAGGAACGAATCGGGGTCGTCGCCGTCGGGAAGCGAGACGACGCGCACCGGGATCTCGGCCGCAAGGAGCATTCCGGCCGAGCGGATCGTCGCCTTGCGCCCCGCCGCGTCGTCGTCGTAGACGAGGACGGCCTGTCTCGCGACGCGCTTGAGCATCCGGACGTGCTCGTCGGTGAAGGCCGTTCCCTGTCCCGCGACGGCGTTCGCGAAGCCGCCCGCGTGGAGGCGGATGCAGTCGATCTGCCCTTCGCAGACGATCACCTCGCAGTGGGGGTCCCTGCCGATCGCGCGGCTCGCGCGGTCGAATCCGAAGAGGACGTTCGACTTCCTGAAGATCGCGGTCTCGGGCGAGTTGACGTACTTGCCGGCGTTCTTCTTCTCGACGAGCTGCCGGCCGGAGAACGCCACGACCCTGCCCTGCTTGTCGCGGACGGGGAACATGAGCCGCCCGCCGAAGCGGTGGTAGCCGCTGTCGCCCGGACGGGACGGCGCCTTGATGACGCCGGCGGCCTCGAGCTCCTCGGGCGCGTACTTGTACTTCTCCGCCCAGCGGAGGATGTTCGCGGCCCCGTTCGGCGCATAGCCGATGCCCCAGTCCTCCGCGACCGCGCCGTCGAGCGTGCGGCTTTTCAGGTACGCGCGCGCAAGCTCGCCTTCCTTCGCCTGCAGGAGGCAGCGGCGGTAGAACGCGGCGAGCTCGGCCATGAGCGCGTAGAGGCGCTTGCGGAGCCCGGCGTCCGGGTCCTCCGCCTCCTCGATCTTGACGCCGCACTGCTCGGCGAGCTTCTTCACGGCCTCGACGAAGGTGAGCCCCTCCTGCTTCTGGACGAACTTGATGGCGTCGCCCGACTCGCCGCAGCCGAAGCAGTGGTAGAAGCCCTTTGCGGAGTTGATGTTGAACGAGGGCGTCTTCTCGTGGTGGAAGGGGCAGCACGCCTTGGCGGACCCGCCCGCGTGCTTCACCTGGATGCCGTACGACGCGACGAGGTCGGCGAGGTCGACCCTCGCCTTGATCTCCTCGATGACGGACTCTGTGATTCCCTTTGCCATCTCCGGGGGATATTATACCACAAGAACCGCCTGCGGGCCGGAAAGGCAGGCGCGTGCGTTCGGACGGCCCGGCACCTGAAACCCGCGCCTCCCCTCGCGGACGGCGCGGGGGGAGCGCCGCGGGACGCCCGTCACTCCACCTCTTCGAGAAGCGCGCGCAGGCGCGCGGCCTCGCGGCGGTTCTTCGCCTCGGCCTCCTCCCGCGTCCCGCCGGAGAAGAACTTGCGGCTCGCGTGGAGTTCCGTCGAGAGGGGCTTCTCGAGCTTCTCGACCGCCGACCGGAGCGCCGTCGCCTCGGCGGCGAGCGCGGCGGCGTCGACGGGCTTCCCGTCCAGCGCGGCCAACGCCCTGAGCGCCGTCGCGCGCCAGTAGTTCATCTCGCCGGGGAAGCTCCACCCGCCGAGCGCGGACTCAAGCGCGCGGCGCTCGCCCGCGGCGTCGCCCGCGGCGCGGCAGGCGCGCGCGATCAGGCAGAACGCCTTCGGCGCGACGCCCGCGTCCTCGCCTCTCGCGGACTGCAGGTTCTCGGGGAACGTCATCGCGAGCCGGCAGCGCTCGACCGCCTTCCCGGCGCGCCCGTCGCGCAACGCGGCCTCCGCGCTGCCGAGGGCGGCGGACGTGAAGAGCGACGTGAGGTCGCGTCCGCCTTCCCAGACGTGGAAGCGGCGCGAGGCGAGCAGGTCGAGCGCCTCGTCGTGGCGCCCGGTCTCGACAAGGAGGTCGGCGATGCGGACGAGCACGGGGTCGTAGCGGTCGGCGACGGCGCGGCGCGCCTCGAGGTAGGCAAGGCGCTCCGCCGCGGGAACCCCCATCTTCTCGGCAAGCTCGTCCGTCTCGAGGAGGACGTGGGAGTTGCCGGGATCGGCCTCCATCGCCTTCAGGTACCAGTCGTAGGCCTCGCGGCTCGCGACGCCGGACGGCACGCCGGTGTTGACGAAGCAGGTGCCGGGGTGGGAGAGCAGGTAGCCGAGCCCGCGCATCGCGAGCGCATGCCCCGGGTCGAGCGCGACGCAGGCGCGCCACGCCTTCTCGGCCTCGTCCTTCCGGTCGCGGTGGACGAGGACCTCGCCGAGGTAGTAGTGCAGGTTCGCCGCGCCCGGCTTCCGCCCGGGCCCAAGGAGCGCGACGCCCGCCTCCAGCGCCTCGCACTCCTCGGGGCGGCTCGGGAAGCAGCGCTCGCCGTCCGCCGCGCCGGCCTTCGCGAACGCCGCCTCCGCCTCGGCGGTCCGGCCGAGCTTCGCGAGCGCCCAGCCGCGCAGGGCGGGGACCATGGGCGTGCGCAGCGACGCGCACGCGGCGACGGCGGACGCGACGCCGAGCAGGTCGTCCGAGCCCGCGCGGACGGGCGTCTCGCGGGCCGCGGCCGCCTCGGCCGCCTCCGCGAGGAGGACGACCTCCTCCCATCCGCCGACGCCCGCGTAGTCGCAAAGGGCCTCGATGAGCTGCTGCGCCCTGAGGCCGCGGTCGCGGAGGGGCTCCGCGACGAGGCGCTCGCCCGAAAGCCCGTCCGCGACGGCCTTCTCGAAGGCGCCCCAGTTCTCGAGCGGATCGCACGCGAAGGCGGACGCGAGCCCGTCCGCGGCGGCGGCCTTCGGCGCGCCGGAACGGCGGAGCGCGAACGCCCTGACGACGTGGAGCTTCGCCTCGCCGCGCCCGAGCGCGAGGGCGTCGTCGATGCGCCGCAGCGCCTCGGGCCAGTCGCCCCTCAGGCAGGCGAGGCGCGCGAGCTCGACATAGGCCTCCTTCTTCATCGTCGAACGCCAGGTCACGCGCCAGAAGAGGTCCTCGGCCTCCTTGAGGCGGCCCTGCGCGCGGCAGGCGAGGGCGAGCATGTACTCGGGCTCGACGTCTTTCGCGCGCGTGTAGTTGCGGTTGGCGCGGTCGGCGGCCGCGCGGAAGAGCGCCTCGGCGTCGGCGTAGCGGAGCTCGCGCATCGCGCGGTAGCCGAGCATGAGGTTCGCCGCGGCGTGCCCGGGGTCGATCTCGAGCGCGCGGCGGTAGAAGGGAACGGGGTCGACGAGGCCGTTCTTGAACTGGTCGAGCCGGAGGCCCGTGAGGTAGGCGACCTCGGCGCTCCGGATCTCCCCGGGGTGCTGCGGGTTCGCCACCTTCTCGGGAAGGGGGTCGTGCGGATCCTCCGGCACCGGGCGGTAGGAGACGAGGACGCGGCCGTCCGCGTCGCGGAGCACGGCCTCGAAGGCCTGGTCCTTCGCGACGGGGTCGACGGCGACCGTCCTGCGCCAGGGCGCGTCGGGCGAGATGTCGACGCGCTCCTCGAGGACGGTCCTGCCGTTCATCAGCAGCGCGGCGGAGGCGCCGCGGCGGACGGCGGTCGAGTGGAAGCCGACGAGAAGGCTGCCGGGCGCCGTGCGCTCGACGTTCACCGCGCCCTCGATGTTCGCGTTCTTGACGCCGCCGATGCCCTTCACGGGATACCAGTGCTGCGAGACGCGGCGCGTCTCGTAGGGGCCGATCCAGGAGTAGTCGGGCTGGTTGTCGCTCCAGCAGCCGACCATCAGCTCGAGGTACGGCCCGTCGTCGTCCGTCAGCACCCTGTCCCACGCCTGCGCGCCGGGGAAGTTGCCCCAGAGGAAGAACTTCTTTCCGATGGTGACGTGGCGGTTCGAGACGTGGACGGTCCCGGCGTCCCGCCCGTGGTCGTAGCCGGCGAGCCAGTCGTTGTCGGGGTCCCACGCGAAGATCGAGCGCGAGGCGTGGACGAAGTTGCGCCACCACGACAGGTCGTCGTCCGCGCGCGGCTCCTCGCCGGGCCGGCCGGACGTCCCGACGCTGCCGAGCGGGAAGCTCGTCCACGACGCCTTGTGGTGGTCGAAGCCGAGGTGGCAGGACGGCGGGAAGAGCACCTGGTAGTCCGGGCCGCAGTGCACCGCGACGTTCGCCCAGTAGAGCATCGACTCGATCGTCGGGCCGCGGTTCATGAAGATGTTCTCGGCGCGGAGCACGGCGCGGTCCTTCGGGAGCGACAGGCCGATCGTCCACTTGAGCCCGGCCGTGAGCTCGGTCTCGCCGAGCCAGACCTTCTCCGTTCCGTCGGGCGCGCGCTCGTGGCGGCAGTCGACGGGCATCGAGCTCGTCGGGCGGTGGTGGTGGGGGAAGTTCCACTCGACGCCGCCCGATATCCACGCGCCGAGCATGCCGATCAGCGCCGGCTTCACGACGTGCTGCCGGTAGAACGCCTCGTACCCGGTCCGCTTGTCGGTCAGGTTGAGGAGGTGCCCGCCGTGCTCGGGCAGGACCCCCATCTCAAGCCAGTCGTTCTCGAGCGAGAGGCGGCGGTACGACTCGTCCCGCCGCTCGTCGTGGAGGACGTCCTGCGCGGGGTAGGGGTAGATGCGCCCCTGCGCGCCCTGGTAGACGCGGCCGGAGTAGAAGACCGGCGTCTTCTCGTACCCGCCCGGCGTGTAGGTCGGCAGGACGACCCTGTCGTCGCCGAAGCGCTGCAGCCCGCCGCCCTGCGCCGCGCAGGCGAACGCGGCGGCGAAGGCAAGCGCCACCCTCGTCGTGTCCATCTCCGTCGCCTCCCCTCGCCGTCAGACGCGGTAGTAGCCTTCCCAGCCCTTGCGGGGCGCGGGACCCTGGAGGAGCACGTCGACCTCGGAGTCGCCGACCGCGCGCTTCTTCGCGGGGTCGAACCTGAAGCCGCGGTTGAGGCGCTGCGCGATCACGCCGAGGCAGAAGACCTCGCTGAGCGGCGCGGCGACGCGGAACGGGCTCTTCGCCTCCTCCTCGCCCTTGACCGCCAGGAGGAAGTTGCGGTAGTGGTCGTTGTGGGCCTTCTCGAACGCGGGCGCCTTCTCGTCCTGCGCGCCGCAGCGGACGAGCGTCGAGGCGTGGGAAAGCCCCTGCCACACCGTGCCGTCGGCGAGGTAGATCTCCTTGCCGGGCTTGAGCTGCGGGTCGATGAGCCCGTCGTTCGCCGTCGACGCCGGGAAGAGGCCCTTGTTGTCGGCGTAGCGGAAGCCCTTCGGGAGCTCGGGCCTGTTGTCGAGTCCCTCGTACCACTCGAGCGTGACGCCCGGGAACTTCATCGTGAGCGTGTCCTGGATCGGGAAGACGTAGGGATTCCAGCCCGTGACGTTCGAGATCGCGACCTCCGAGGGAAGCGCCCCCCCGAGCGTGAAGCGGTGGATGCAGTCGAGGATGTGCGCGCCCCAGTCGCCCATGCAGCCGTTGCCGTAGTCGTACCAGCAGCGCCACTCGCCGTACGCGAGGTCCTTCGAGAAGTCGTGCCAGGGGGCCGCGTTGCACCAGACCTCCCAGTCGAGCGTCTTCGGCAGCGCCTCGGCCTTCGGATACGACGACGTCTTGCCGCCCCACTTGTGCCAGCGGCGCTGCATGTTCATGTGCGCGACGACCTTCGTGACGTCCTTGATCACGCCGTTCGCCACGTAGTCGCGGTACTGGTAGAAGTTGTCGCCGCTGTGGCCCTGGTTGCCCATCTGCGTGACGACGCCGTACTTGCGCTCCGCCTTCATGAGGAGCTCGCACTCGCGGAAGGAATGGGCGAGGGGCTTCTCGACGTAGACGGCCTTCCCGAGGCTCATCGCGTGGATCGCCGCGCAGAAGTGCGAATGGTCGGGAATGCCGATGAGCACGGCGTCGATCCTGTCCGCCATCGCGTCGAACATCTTGCGGAAGTCCTGGAAGCGGGGAAGGTCGGGGAAGCGCTTCAGCGCCTCGAGCGTATGCGGCGCGCCGATGTCGGTGTCGCAGAGCGCGACGACCTCGCAGATGTCGGCGTTCTTCGCGAGCGCCTTCAGGTCGAACCAGGCCTGCGCGCCGCAGCCGATCGCCGCGAGGCGGACCTTCCCGTTGACGGCGTAGGCCTTCGGCGAGAAGCAGCCGGGCACGAGCGGATAGGCCCCTGCCGCGAGCAGCGTTGCGAGAAAGTTCCGGCGGTTCATGTTCATCTGCAGTTTCTCCTTGAGGTTGGTGGGTTGCGTCGAAGGCGATTTCCGGCATTATACCATAAAACGAAAACGAGACCAAGGGGGCCGCTACCGCCTTTCGACGAAGAAGACCTTGTCGCCGACGCGGCAGCGCGGGCACCTGAACGTGACCCACGTCCCCTTCTCGCCGACCGCCGGACGCTCGTCGTCGCGGCGGAGCTCGCCGAGCGTGAGCTCCACGACGCCGGTCGTGGGACCGTGCACCTGCAGCGCGTCGCCCGGGCGGATCGCGTGGTCCTGGACCTTCACCTGGGCGATCCCCGCCTTGAGGAAGTAGTCGATCACGATTCCGACATGCCGCTTCACCGTCGTCGCGAGGGAGTCCTCGCTGTCCGCGAACTGGTGCGCGCCCGGGCGCCCGAAGTAGAGCCCCTCGGCGAACTCGCGGTGGAACACCGTCTTCACCTCCTCCGTCAGCTCGCGCACGAGCTCGGGCGTATACGCCCCCGCAAGGACCGCGTCGACGGCGCGGCGGTAGCAGCGCACCGCCGTCATCACGTAGTTCGCGTTGCGCGCGCGGCCCTCGATCTTGAAGGAGGCGATCCCCGCGTCCATCAACTTGTCGACGAAGCCGAGCGAGCAGAGGTCCTTCGCGGAAAGGACCGTGTGCGGCTCGACGAGATACTGCGCCTTCGCGTCGGCATGCACCGGGTTCCCGTCCGCGTCCTCGTAGAGGTCGACGGCCTTCACGAGGAAGCGGCGCCGGCACGGCTGGACGCACTCGCCGCGGCAGGCGCTCTTCCCGAAGACGTCGTGGCTCATGAAGCAGCGTCCCGATTCCGCGACGCACTGCGCGCCGTGGACGAAGCACTCGAGTTCGGGTGGTTCGTGGCTCGTGGTTCGTGGCTCGTGGTTCGAGGTGATTGCGGCGTGGATGCGCTTCACCTCGGCGAGCGTGCACTCGCGCGCGAGGACGACGCGCGTCGCGCCCTGCGCGGCGAGGAACTTCACGGCTTCCGAATTCGACGTCGACATCTGCGTCGAGACGTGGAACGCCGCGCCGTGCTTCTTCAGGAGCGAGACGACGCCCCAGTCCGAGACGATGAACGCGTCGACGTAGGGCTTCGCCGCGACGATCGTCCTCTCGACCGCCTCCGCCTCGCCCTCGAACATGATCGCGTTGAGGGCGAGGTAGCGCTTCACCGGCCGCGCGCGCCCCGTGCAGCGGCGCGCGATCTCGGGAAGGTCGCCCTCCTTGAAGTTGACGCCGCTCCGCGCGCGCATGTTGAAGGTGCCGAGCCCGAAGTAGACGGCGTCTGCGCCCGCGTCAAGCGCGGCCTGGAGGCAGGTGAAGTCCCCCGCGGGGGCGAGAATCTCTGGACGTTTCATCACGCGTATTATACCATTATGCTATAATCCGCGCATGGCCGTGATCCTCCACGTCGACATGGACGCGTTCTTCGCGTCCGTCGAGCTGCTCGCCCACCCCGAGTGGCGCGGGAAGCCGCTTGTCGTCGGCGCGGGGCCTCACGAGCGCGGAGTCGTCTCGACGTGCTCCTACGAGGCGCGGAAGTTCGGCATCAGGAGCGCCATGCCGTCGCGGACGGCCTACCAGCTCTGCCCGCACGCAATCTTCGTCAGGCCGCGCATGGAGGCCTACCAGGAGGTCTCGGACAGGGCGTTCGAGGTGTTCTCCCACTACACGCCGTACGTCGAGGGCGTCTCGGTCGACGAGGCGTTTCTCGACATCGCGGGCTCGCTCCACCTCTTCCGCGGCGAATCCGCCGCGGAACGCGCGCGCGCGCTCGGCGAGGCCCTCAGGGCCGAGGTGCGCCGCGTCTGCGGCGTCACGTGCTCGGTCGGCATCGCGCCGAACCGGCTCCTCGCGAAGATCGGCTCCGAGCAGAACAAGCCGGACGGGCTCGCGCTCATGCCGTTCGAGCCGGACGAGATCGCGGCGTTCCTGCGCGACAGGCCGCTCGGGATCCTCTGGGGCGCGGGCAGGAAGACGGTCGAGGCGCTCAGGCCCTACGGCATCGCGACCTGCGGCGACCTCCAGCGGCTCGGCCGCGGCAACGCGCTCGTTTCGGACGACCTCGTGGACATGGCCTTCGGCCTTTCCGACGACCGCGTCTACTGGGAGCCGGGCGAGGAGAAGTCCGTCTCGCGCGAGCACACCTTCGACGAGGACGTCCGCGACCGCGAGACGGTGCGCGAGACGCTGCTCGCGCTCGTGGCGGACGTCGGACGGCGCTTCCGGCGCACGACGCGCTGGGCGCGGACGGCGCGCCTCAAGCTGCGCGACGCGAACTTCGACACGCTCACGCGCCAGGCGCCCTTCGCGCAGCCCGCGCGCGACGACATCGCCTTCCGGCAGGCCGCGCTCGCGCTCTTCGACCGCGAGTGGCCCGCCGGACGGAGGCCCCGGAGGATCCGTCTGGTCGGCTTCGGCGTCACGAACATCCAGGACACGCCGGGCGACGGCGCCCCGTCGCTTTTCGCAAACCCCGACGACGAGGCGCGGCAGAGGCGCGAGCGCCTCTCGGAAACGCTCGACGCCCTGCGCGAAAGGGGCCTCCTGCCATAGGGGGCGGCGCGGGCCCGCCCCTGCGCGCCGTCACTTCCTCTGCCAGACGCGGACCCAGTCGACCTCGCAGGAGTCCGACTCGGGCATCTCGCGCTCCCACTGCCACCACGGACCGGCCCACGGCGCGGCCTCGACCGAGAGCTTGATGTAGGCGGGCGCCTGCGGGACGCCGAGGGACTTCGTCTTGCCGTCCTTGTCGGACCCGAGCCCCTTCATGTCCGTCTTCCACGTGACGTACCCGTCGATCGTGAACGCGAGGAACTCGGGCGTCCAGAGCACGCCGTAGGTGTGGAAGTCGCCGTTCATCAGCAGGAGGTTCGGCCACGTCGTCGAGCTCGCGGAGTTGTGCTTCCTGCCGTAGCCGTTCCAGTGCAGCGTGTGCGGCATCTGGCCGAGGTTGTTCATGTGGAACGTCTCCATGACGTCGATCTCGCAGCCCCTGCGCGTGTCGGGGTTCGCGTCCGAGACGCTGCCGTCCATCATCCACACGGCGAACCAGTAGTCGCCGCGGAGCCAGTGGTGGACCTTCACGCGCGCCTCGACGTAGCCGTACGTGAACTCGAAGAGGCGGTCCTTCGGGTCGTAGCTCCTGGCGGTCCTGAGGCAGGCGGACTTGTAGCGCCACGTCGGGTCGGACGTCCTCTCGATCCTGAAGACCGCCTTCCCGTCTTTCACCGAGACGTACTTCGGGTCCCAGACCGACGCGCCCTGGCGCCGCTGGGCGGGCGACTGCCACTTCGCCTCGTCGACCCTGTCGCCGTCGAACTCGTCGCGCCAGACGATCTCGTATCCCGTCAGGTCGAGCTTCTCGCGGGGCGTGTACTTCTCGCCGCCGAGAAACCTGTCCGTGAGGACCTTCCTCATCTCCGCCGCCCACTTCACGTAGCCCCGCGCGCCGAAATGAAGGCGGTCGGGCCCGTAGAGCGAGAGGTCCTGCTTCCCGTCCGCGCCGAGCGACATCGCGTAGCGGTCGACGAGGATGCACTTCTCGTCCGCGCACAGCTTGCGGATGAGCGCGTTCAGCGCGTCGAGCGAGCCGGGCCTGAGGGGCGCCTTCGGGTTGCTGCAGGCGGGGACGGTGCAGACGACGACGGGCATCTTCCCGCTGTACGCGCGGCACAGGCGCACCATCTCGCGGACGTTCCATATGCAGTCCTCGGGGTTGCCGTGCGCCGTCAGGTCGTTCGTCCCGACGGCGATCACGACGGCCGCGGGCTGGTGCGCGACGACCTCGTGGGGGAAGCGGAAGAGACACCCGCGCGACGTATCGCCGCCGACGCCGCGGTTCGCGACCTTGACCGGCGCAAGGTCCTTCGCGATCGTCCGCCAGTTCTCGGTGAGCGAGTCGCCGACGAAGAACACGGCGTTCGCGTCCTGCACGCGGCGGCGCGCATAGCCCTGGCGGACGCCCTCCTGCCAGCCGAACGTGCGGATCGGGCCCTTGCCCGGCCACAGCTCCTCCTTCGCCTCCGGATACGGGACGTAGGCGTGCGGATCGAGGCTCGCGGCCTTCGCCAGCGAAACCGCGTCGCCCTTGAGCGGCTTCACGGAGAACACGTAGCCGTACCCGGCGTCGCCCGGAAGCCCCGAGTACGTCTTGTAGAGGAACGACTGGCCGTTGTTCCAGTGGCGGTTGTCCTGCAGCTGCGCCCAGCCGTAGGGAATCGCGAACGCGAAGCCGCGCCCCTCCGCGTCGGAGACCTCCAGCGTCTTGTTGTCGCCCTTGAAGAGGAACGGGTCCGCGCCCTTCTCGGACGGAAACGGCCTCCGTTCGCCGCCGTCGAGCGCGAAGAACGACCCGTCCTTGAGCGAGACCGGAAGCTGCAGGCTGTGCGAGATGCCGGAGTCCTTCGCGTTGCGCGCGCCGACGGGGGCCATGCGGATCGTGCCGTCGCCGTCAAGCGCGACGGACCACTTCGCGCCGCCCGGGTACTCGAGCGTCGCCTTCGCGTCGGAGAGCGCAAGCACCTTCGGCCCGCGCTCCCCGCCGCCCGTCATCTTCGGCCACTGCAGCGTCGCCTCGCACTTGGGCGCGGCGCACGCCACCTTCACGCCGTTCGGCGTCAGCCCGAGCTGCAGCGCCATCGCGCCGCCGCTCGCCCCGAGAGCCGCCAGCAACACCAGTCTCTTCATCCTGTCTCCTTTCGCTTGGGCAAAGCCGGACGGCGTCAGTCGTCCGCCGCGTCCTCCGCGGCCGCGTCCTGAACCGTCGAAGCCGTCGTCTCGGACGCGTCGACGATCGCGTTCAGCGCGTCGAGCGTGACCGACACGTCCTCGCGGCGCTGCCTGTTCTCGCGCACGATCTCCCGGTGGATCTCACGGACGAGGTAGAGGATCGCCAGGATCGCGAGAAGAAGAAGGACGCCGAGGACGGCGAAGAAGACGGCGACCAGCGCCAACAGCACACCGAAGGTATCCATGGTGCGGAAAATGTTAGCAAAAGACACCGGGGATGTCAAAGCCCAGGCGGTCCCGAAGACGCCGGGTCAGGGGGACGGCGCGGGGACGGGAACCAGCGGCGTGCGCTCGTCGCCGCCCTTCGCGGGCCAGATAAGCGTGACGAGAACGGACGCGGGGCCGATCTCGGACTCCCGCCCCGGAAGCGCCGCCAGCGCATACGTGGCGGAGAAGCGCCGCCCGTCGAGCGTCCAGGAGACGCCCCGGCTGCGGTAGCCCGCGATGACGCCCGGATCGAACGTCACCGTCGCCTTCGCCCCCTCGGCGGCCTCGCCCTCCACCACGAGAACCCCGTCGGCGCAAAGCCCGGAGAGTCCGTCGCGGCCGATCCGGCACGAGACCTTCGGCGCCGCGGCGAGCGGACGCGCCCCGGACGCATAGGAGGGAGCGCCGCCCTTCGCGGGCGCGGCGCCGTCCGCGCGCGGCGCGGCGGGCGACAGGAAGACGACGTCCATCGGCGCCTCGGCCGGCGACTTGTAGCCCGCGCCCGCCAGGTTCGGATGGATCTTCGCGATCCCCTCGGGAATCCTCGGGCCCCTCACGTCCGCAAACCTCGGCGGACGCGAGACGGCGGGACCGGCGCCGCGACCGAACCACGACGCGGCCGGCTGCAGAAAGTCGATGTCCACCTCGCGGGGCTCCTCCGGCTCGTCCGGAGCGTCGCGCGCGTCGACGAGCTCGATCACGGCGTCCTCCCGTCCGACCCGGACGCCGCGGAACCCGTCGCGCCAGTCGCGGACGAGACGACGGCCGGAGTCCATCGTCAGGACGCACCACGCCGCGAGGCACAGGACGACCGACGCCGCGACCTTCAGAGCGGTCGGCAGCCACGCAAAGCGCGGCAGGTCCGCCGCGCGGGGGGCGGCGAACGGGACGAGCGTCCCCTCGCCGACCAGGAACTCGCGCTCGTACCGCGCCTGGACGCCGTCGCCCGCCGTCAGGCGGCCGGGGTTCGCCGCGGCGATTCCGCCGCGCACCTCCGCAAGCGCGTCGGCGGAGAGCGCATCGACGCGCCAGCCGCGGACCGCGAACCGGCGCGAGACGACCGTCGCGTTCCAGAGCTGGAAGACCCTTTCCCCGACCACCAGCTCGCGGACGGACGCCGGCGCGCAAAACGGCGAGACGGGGACGATGCGCCAGCCCGAGAGCCCGCGGTCCTCGACGACCAGCGCGACAAGCGGGCGGTTCGTGTCCGCGAAGACGCGGATCTCGCCGGGCGCGACGTCCGCGTCGAACGCGGAGTCCGTCCCGGACACGAGCCCGGACAGCGCCGCTCGGGGCGCGCCGCGGCGGTAGATCTGCCACTGTGCGAGAAAGGCCGCGTTCATTCCCCCACCCCCAGTTCCCCGCGAAGGCCGGCGGAAAGAGCCCCGGCGCACGCAGAGACGAGAAGCCGCGCGAAGAGCGGCGTATCCGCCGACTCGACCGTCCGAAGCTCCATCTCAAGCGCCTTCATGACCTTCTCCCTCAATGCGTAGGCCTGCGACTTCCCCGCGCCGAGCGCGGAGAGGACGCAGGGTTCGGTGAGCGAAACGTCGTGCGACGTCGCGTAGAGGAGAAGCGCGACGGACGCGCGGGGCGCCTTTGCGCGGCGAGCGACCGCGTCGAGAACGCCGTCGGCCGCGCGGCGCAGGGGAGCCTCGTCGAGGAAGTCGACGGAACCGGGTTCCGCCGCCTGCTCGACCGCGGCGAGTCCGTCGCCGCCCGCGTTCTCCCACGTGACGCGGCGGCGGCCGTCGGACGCGCGGACCGTCCGCGGCTTCCAGCCCTTGAGGACGGCGATCCAGTCGAGCACGATGTCGCGGACGCGCCCCGAGCCGGAGCCGAAGAGCGTGCCGCAGACGAAATCGGCCATGTCGAGCCGCTCGTCGCGGATGCGATGGGCGAAGTAGAGCTTGAGGGGCTTCCCCTTCTCTCGGGAGCCCTTGAGCTTGAAGTAGGCGTCGAAAAAGGCGACGGGATCCTCCCCTCCCGCGTCCTCCCGCGGGATGCCCGCGCGGGCGAGCTGGGCATAGAGGGCGGAGGCGACCTGCGCGCGCAGGCGAGCGGCGAACTCGGGACGGCAGCCCGCGACCGAACAGATCTCGAACCATTCGGCCCAGGCGTCGTCGCCGGCATACCGGTCGTTCCATGCGAACTCTTCACCCATTTCCCTCCATTATAGCATATTCTCAGATGTCCACCGTGACGGCGACGTCCTTGGACTTGTCCAGCGCCTTCGCGCCGGCCGCCTCCTCCGTGCCCTCGTCCGCGCCCGCCTTCACGGACGTCGTCGGCAGGTAGCGGTAGTACACCATCAGCTGCAGCGCCGCGAGGCACGTGTCCATCACGGGGCGCGACG
>Ga0310690_10003170_pt1 | contig 25154 bp, 22 predicted proteins | sample AusTroGonzalo_MG_2_FD_207661 | JGI IMG/M metagenome (GOLD analysis project Ga0310690, IMG submission 207661) | Bovine rumen microbial communities from tropical cattle in Woodstock, Queensland, Australia - Gonzalo_04 (v2) (version 2) | ecosystem: Host-associated > Mammals > Digestive system >... | reverse complement strand
ACCTGTTCAGGAAGTTGAACTGAGTGGCGTGCTTGATTTCCTTTTCCTCCTTCTTGCCGACCTCATCATACACCATTCCCATCTGCAGACGATAGTTTGCCCAATAGAGGAAGGCAATAAGGATGCCTGTACAGAGGAAGGGAAGGAACTCCCACTTCAGGAAGTCATACATGAAGATGGTGCAGGGCATATCGAGAGGATTCTTGTCCGGCACAAGCATGATTGATAGCAAGGCACCATGAATGGCAGCAGGAAGGAGCAGCCAAGCCATGTGCTTCAGGATGAGAGCGCGACAGAAGAGATAGGCATAGCCGTTGGCTACGATAAGCAGCCACCAGCCTAACAGCCAAGCGAAAAAGGCTCCCCAGCCAAGAGGCACAGCAATAGCGATGAGTCCAAACGGCACGAGCAGGAAGCCCCAATACAGGTTTCCCCAGGCAAGACCTGAGCGCGAGAGATAAACGTTCATCAGGAAGGAGCGGCGAATGGGCAGCAAAGCGTATGGCTGGACATTCTGTGCCGGCGTCTCCTGAAGGACAAAACGCACCCAGAAGTCTGTAATGAGAAGGTAAAGTAAACCACCATCGAAGACATGAAACGCGGCTACACCATTGAAACTATGCTTCATGCCCATTGCCATCACGACGCCCATGAAGAGCAGGATGGCAGCATAGTAGAGCCACATGAAGGCCATGAGGAACTTCATGAAGCGGTTCTTGTCGAGCATAGGATGCCGTGCTTCCTTCAGATCGGCATTCCTGCTGATTAACTTATAAAGTCCGTACTTGTTCATTGAGCAAGGAATTTCTCTGCCTCCATTGCAGCCTTTGCGCCGCTACCTGCGGCTATGACGGCCTGACGGTACTTGGCATCGGCCACATCACCTGCGGCAAAGACTCCGGGAATCGCTGTGCATGGGGTATCGCCTTCAGTGATGATGAAGCCGTTCTCGTCAGTCTTGAGCCAAGATGCTACGAGCTCGCTGTTGGGATGATGCCCGATGGCAAGGAAGAAACCATCAATTGGCAGGTCGTACTGCCGCTCGTCGCTCTCGCCTTTCCTATAGACAAGGTGTGCACCTTCCACGCCATTCTCTCCAAAGAGGCCGAGGGTGTTCGTTTCGAAAAGCACCTCTATCTTCTCGTTACCCAAGACACGTTCCTGCATAATCTTGCTGGCACGGAGGTAAGGCTTGCGGACGATGAGATAAACCTTCTGGGCAAGTCCGGCCAGATAGGAAGCTTCCTCGCATGCGGTATCGCCGCCGCCCACGACAGCAACAACTTTCTTGCGGTAGAAGAAGCCGTCGCATGTGGCACAGGCACTTACGCCTCTGCCCATATATTTCTGTTCGTCGGAGAGGCCAAGGTACTTGGCACTTGCACCCGTAGCAAGGATGATGCTGTCTGCCATCCATTCGTTTCCGTCATCAAGCGTTACCTTGAAGGGACGGACATCGAGGTCAACCTTTGTGGCAACGTTTGGCAAAATCTGTGTACCAAAGCGTTCTGCCTGTCGGCGCATGCTGTCCATCAGTTCTCCGGCATCAACACCATCGGGCCAGCCGGGGAAGTTTTCTACGTCGGTAGTAGTGGTGAGCTGTCCGCCTGGCTGTAGGCCTTCGAGCAGGACAGGAGAGAGATTGGCACGGCCAGCATAGATGCCTGCTGTGTAGCCGGCAGGTCCGCTGCCGATAATGAGGAGCTTCGTGTTATTCATATTTCAAAAGTTTAGTTCATGTTATCTTACCCTCTGGCGCGTCAGAGGGAGTTATCTCATGTCGTTAACCAAGACATTCGGATAATCTTTCTCAGGGAAGGAGAAGAAGTTATCACCGAGATTGAGGTTGCCCTGGAAGCTGTGGACGCTGACGCGCTGCCAGTCGTTGTCTTCGCGGACACGGATGCAGAGGGGCTGATAGTCGCTTTTACGGATATCGACATACACTTCCTTGACGTCCATCTTAGCGTACTTCGCCCGCAGATATACTTCATAGACGGCCTCGCCTCGCAGGACTGTCTCCTTGACAGTCATCTTGAATCCCTTCTTATATATGCCCATGAAGGTATAGGGGTTCAGGGCTGCCATCTCCTTTTTGGAGGGTTCGTCGATGCTAACCTCGTTTGTGCTTGGCACGTAGAGCCAGCGTGTCTTGCCGTCGTACCATGTTATCATGCCGTCCACGTCCAGCTTCATCTTGCTTTCCTGCAGCCACATTGTGCCGGAGGTCGAAGCCTTCTCCGTTGCCCCGGCAAAGAGACTGGCCTTATATTCTATCTTCACATTGCCCGCTTTCTGTATGCGCTCGGCTGCAATATCCAGCACCTTCATGGCATCCTGGGCATATAAAAGGTGAAAAGATGAAAGGGTGAAAAGGTAAAAAACGAGTAGGATTATCTTTTTCATTATGTAGTCAATAGTTATGGAGTCAGTAGTTAATTAGCCTTAAGCCAGATATTACTCAGAGCGGTAGCAAATTCTTAATTCTTAACTCTTAATTCTTAATTCTCAATTATCTAAGGTTGTCCATTATCATCATCAGCTGTTCTTCGCTGACACAAAGCACTTCGCGAGGCTTGCTGCCCTTAGCGGGACCGACCACACCTGCCTTTTCCAGCTGGTCCATCAGGCGTCCGGCGCGGTTATAGCCTATGCTGAACTTGCGTTGTATCATGCTTGTGCTGCCATTCTGCTCGCTTACTATCATGCGAGCTGCATCCTCGAACATCGGGTCAAGGTGCGTCATATCCACGTCCATGCTGCTGCTGTCCTCGTCACCTTCAAGTGGTACTTCGGGCAAGAGGTAGGGTGACGGGTAGCTTTGCTGCTTAGCGATGTACTGAACAACAGCCTCTACCTCGGGTGTATCCACGAATGCACATTGGATGCGGACAGGCTCTGTGCCGCTCATGAGCAGCATGTCGCCCTTGCCGACGAGTTGGTTGGCACCCGTACGGTCGAGGATTGTCTTGCTATCTACGCCGGTTGTCACCTTGAAAGCCATGCGAGCGGGGAAGTTAGCCTTGATGGTTCCCGTGATGATATTCGTGGTGGGACGCTGGGTAGCTATAATCATGTGGATGCCGACGGCACGTGCCAACTGGGCTATACGGGCAATAGGGAGCTCTATCTCCTTGCCCGCCGTCATGATGAGGTCGCCGAACTCATCGATGACGACCACAATATATGGCATGAAGCGATGCCCGTTGTTCGGGTTGAGCTGGCGGTCTCGGAACTTCTGATTATACTCCTTGACGTTCTTCGCATGTGCCTTCTTCAGCAGGTCATAGCGGTTGTCCATCTCCAGACAAAGGCTCTTGAGCGTCTGGATGACCTTGTTTACGTCCGTGATGATGGGTTCTTCGCGGTCTTCGTTTCCCTCAACTTGAGCCAGGAAGTGGTTGACGATGGGGCTGTAGAGGTTAAATTCTACCTTCTTAGGATCGACCATAACAAGCTTCAGCTCAGCGGGATGTTTCTTGTAGAGCAACGAAGTGATGATGGCATTAAGGCCGACTGACTTGCCCTGACCGGTAGCACCTGCCACGAGAAGATGCGGCATCTTGGTGAGGTCGGCAATGAAAACTTCGTTGGTGATGGTCTTTCCGAGGGCCATAGGAAGCTCGAAGTCGGTCTCCTGGAACTTGCGGCTGTTCAATATGCTCTCCATCGAAACCATCTGAGGCTTTGCATTCGGCACCTCGATACCGATGGTTCCCTTGCCCGGAATGGGTGCGATGATGCGGATGCCAAGTGCGCTCAGGCTCAGGGCAATGTCGTCTTCGAGGTTGCGGATGGTGCTGATGCGGATGCCAGGAGCAGGGGTAATCTCGTAGAGGGTAATGGTGGGACCGATGGTTGCCTTCGTGTTGGGCATGATTTCCACACGGAAGTTGCGCAGGACAGTCTTGATGCGTTCCTTGTTGTTGCGTTGCTCCTCCATGTCGATGGCACTGGTCGTGTCGTCGTAGTGCGTGAGCAGGTCGATGGTGGGGTACTGGTAGTTCTCCAGGTCGAGCTTCGGGTCGTAGGGTTCCAGCGAGCGTCCGTCGGTCAGAGAGGCTTTTTCGGGGTCTTTGCCCACGACGACTGTGATGTCATCCTCGCCGCTGTCGAAGGGCAAAGCCTGTTCGCCTTGGCCGCGCACGATGTCGTCCATGTTGTTGGAATCGTCGAAGCTGATGGTCGTAGCCGTAGTGGAAGCCTCGTCCTCAAAAGGCGTGTGCGGCTCTTCCTCGCTGTCGTCTTCGCTGTCGGGCATCAGGGGATAGACCAACGGAGCAGGCTCTTCCTCCTCAGTCTCCTCGGCTGGGGTGGGGGCCTCTTCCTTCCTTGTGACCTTATGCCTGAGCCATGTGACGGCCTCTTCGCTGATGTAGAAGAGATAGAGTAGGGCAGAAAGGATGAAGACGAGCATGGTGCCGAGGGTGCCAATCTTCAGCAGGAGGAACTTCAACTCGTTTTCTCCCACCATGCCGCTCCAGTTAATCCAAGTGAGTTGGGCAAGGTCGGGGAAGAGATAGACGAGATAAGCGGCGAAGGCAGACATCCATGCCATGATTATCATGCAGTTGATGAACCACAGATGAAGCCGCACTTTAGCCAAACCCATAATGCGTAGGCTTGTGGCAATCATCAGTATGGGAATCAAGATGCTTGACACTCCGAAGGTATTATCCATCATCCAGTGGGCCACGAGATAGCCTATCTGCCCCAGCCAATTGGTGGGTTTGTAGTTCTCGCTGCCGTGGTGGGCAAAGTCCTCGGCTCCCGTGAAGAAGTGGGAGACAAGGGCGATGAGGATGGCCAGGGACAGCATGGCCAGGACAGCTCCCCAGACGAAGCGGAGGTTGTCCCTGTGTTCGCCGCGCACTTCGGGGTCCACGTCGCCCTGATTCCCTACGTTTGAGCGGAACCAGTTCACCGACCTGAGCCACCAGGGCTGTGGCTTCTTGCCCTTCTTGGCGTGGCGCTGGCGGTCCGTAGCCGCGCGGGAATCGGCCTGGGCCTTGCCTTTCGGCTTATTTTGTCTTACGCTTTTCTTTGCGTCCATTGTGTTGTTTGCTTCTTTATTTAGTTTCCTTAAGTTTCGGTTTTCATGTAGTTAAGTAGGTAAGTAGGTATCGCTTCGCTCGTCCTTCGGACGGTAGTTAAGTCAAAACCTGATTCGTTTGATGCCGCGCAGCCAAAACTATCGGCTTAACTACTTAACTCCTGACTACTTTACTACATGCGGAATTGATTTATTTATTGCGGGTGCAAAGATAATAAATAATGAACAAAAAAGCCAACATTCACGGCTCTTTTGTTCATTAAACGTGCCTAATTGACAGACGAGGCGTGCCTAATTGGGCATCATAACGTGCCGTGTTGGCCATCATAACGTGTCGTGTTGCCCATCATAACGTGTCGTGTCCGAAAACAACTACTGTACTTCCGGCCAACAACTACTGTACTTCCGGCCGACAACTGCTGTACTTATTGGCAACAACCCCTGTACTTATTTCAAACAACTGCTGGGTTGTTGCCGACAGACGTGTTTAGCCGAGCACCACACCGAAGTTTGCGGGGAGCGTGACGACCAGAGGTTCCGCGCTTGTGAACGCGAAGTTCGACCGCTTGCCGTCAAGCAAATTGGTCAGCCTTGCCTTGGCCTTTTCCTTGATACCTGTGAATTCAAAGAAATGTTGGGGAAGGTTGAGCGAAACCGTCTCGTCCCTTTCCGAGAAATTGGCCACGACGAGGGCGAACTTCTTGCCTGAATATCGGAGGAAGGCATACTGCCTGTGGAGGTGAGGATTGACGTACATCAGGTCGTAGAAGCCTTCTGCCCAAGCCTCATCCCTGAGCTTCAGGATGCGCTGATAGGTCTCTCGGAGCTGAAGTTCCTCAGCCGTCAGCCCCTTGCCGTCGAACCGTCCTTTGTTCCGCCAGCGGCGTATGGTGGAGACGCTCCAGTAGTCGAAGATGGTGGTACGCCCGTCCTGTCCGCTGAATCCCTCGGCATCCATACCCCTCTCGCCCAGCTCCTGACCGAAGTAGAGCATGAAGGGATTGGGCATGAGGCTGCTGACGAGCACGGCCGGAAGAGCCCGCTCCGCCTTGCCAAGAAGGAAATCGCTTGCCAAACGCTGTTCGTCGTGGTTCTCCATGAAGTTGAGCATGTGCTCGCGAATGTCATCTACCGACTGCCAACAGCCTGTTATGCTGTGCGTGCTCTGCCCCCTACAGACGTTGAGCAACGTGTCGTAGAGGCCTACTTTGTCATAAAGATAGTCGAAATGTCCACGATGGATGTAGTCGCGATACAGGTCTGGATTATAGACTTCTGCAATAAAATCGACGTGAGGATAAGCCGTCTTGACCTGCGGCAACGCCCATTCCCAGAACTCGACGGGCACCATCTCGGCCATATCGCAACGGAAACCGTCTATCCCCTTGCTGGCCCAGTAGAACAGGATGCTGAGCATCTTGTGCCACGTGTCGGGGGTAGGGGAGAAATGACCTTGCCTTCCGCCGAGGATATCTATGCCGTAGTTGAGCTTAACGGTCTCGTACCAGTCGTTCCGACTCGGCCATGAAGTGAAGTTATCGTTGCCCGTTGCCTTGGCAGGTACTTCCTTGTACGTGCTTGGGGACAGGATGTTGTCGAGGTGGAGGTGTTCTGCGGGAAGGTAGTAGAAGTTGTTGTTCGGCGAGAAGGAGCAGCTCTTGTCGTCGTCCTCGCCCAGGTCTCTGACGCCCAGGGGCTTGGCATCGGAATGATACTGCCGCGCCACATGATTGGGCACGAAGTCGATGATGACCTTCAGCCCTGCCTTGTGCGTCCGCTCAACCAGCAACTCAAACTCGCGGATGCGCTTCGTCGGGTCCTTCGACAAGTCGGGATCCACGTCATAATAGTCGCGTATGGCGTATGGGCTGCCAGCCTCTCCCTTCACCACATCTGGGTTGTCGGCAGGAATACCAAAGGCCGAGTAGTCCGTCTTGCTGGCATGTTCGATGATACCTGTGTACCATATATGCGTACAGCCAAGTGCTCTGATGTGCTCCAGAGCCTTGGCTGTAAAGTCCTGCATCGTGCCGCATCCGTTCTCTTCCTTAGTGCCGGAAGGGATGCACGCCTCCTTGTCTGAACCGAAGAGGCGCGTGAAGACCTGATAAATGGTCATTATTCCTGAATGCCGCCTATGGTTATGCCCTCGATGCCCTTGGCAATCTTGGTAATCATGCCCTGCAGAGCCTTGCCGGGACCGCATTCTGTGAAATCCGTTGCACCAGCAGCAAGCATGTTCTGAACCTCCTGTGTCCAGCGTACACTTGCTGTCAGCTGGGCAATAAGATTCTGCTTTATCTCGGCTGCATCCGTGTGTGCCTTGGCATCAACGTTCTGATAGACAGGGCAGATGGGAGCATGGAACTCGGTCTTCTCTATGGCTGCCTGCAATTCGTCCTTGGCAGGTTGCATCAGAGGGCTGTGGAATGCACCGCCGACAGGCAGAACCATCGCACGCTTGGCACCTGCTGTCTTCAGCTTCTCGCAAGCAGTATTGATTTCCTCAACGTTGCCGCTGATGACCAGTTGGCCAGGACAATTGTAGTTGGCTGCAACCACTACGCCCTTGCCCTCCGCGCTCACTTCGGCACAAACCTGCTCTACGGTCTCGTCGGGAAGGTTGATAATGGCTGCCATCGTGCCGGGTGCTGCCTCACAAGCCTTCTGCATGGCCAAGGCACGGGCATGTACCAGGCGCAGGCCATCCTCGAAGGAAAGGGCTCCGGCAGCAGTCAGGGCGCTGAACTCGCCAAGGCTGTGACCGCCAACCATATCGGGCTTGAACTCCTCGCCCAAGCAGATGGCGCTGATGACGCTATGGAGGAAGACAGCAGGCTGCGTTACCTTCGTCTGCTTCAGCTCTTCTGCATCGCCCTCGAACATGATGTCTGTGATGCGGAAACCAAGTATATCGTTTGCTTTTTCAAATAGTTCTTTGGCCTTAGGATTGTTCTCATAGAGGTCCTTACCCATGCCTGTGAACTGTGCTCCCTGACCGGGAAATACAAATGCTTTCATCTTATTTCTGTTTAGATTAACGTCTTTCGGGCTGCAAAGGTATGAAAACTTATTCATTTAAGCCTTATAAGTATGCAGCTTACTCCTTGCCCGAACATTATTTATTGACTTATATCATGCCACCGACTACCATTCATCCACCTTTTGCTCCCTGCGGAATGTGTCGAGTTGCTGTTGCAAACGGCTGAGATGCTTGGCATATTTCTCGTCTGCAACCACGTTGTGGAGCTCGTGGCGGTCTTTCTTCAGGTCGTAAAGTTCATCGTATGACTCGCCCTTACCGTAGAAGTGGAGGAGCTTATAGCGTCCGTCGCTCACACCATCATGACGCATCACGTTGTGCTCAGCCGGGCAGTCGTAGTAATGATAGTAGAGGTACTGGCGCCAATCCTTTGGCTGTTTGCCGTTGTTGCGCATGATAGGAAGCAACGAAGTGCCAACCATCTGCTGCGGCTTCTCTGTGTCTGCGATGTCGAGGAACGTAGGTGCAAAGTCGATATTCTGCACCAAGGCATCGCTCTTCTGACCGCCTTTCATGCCCGGAGCGCAGACGAGTAGGGGAGTACGGAACGATTCTTCGTACATGAAACGCTTGTCAAACCATCCGTGCTCGCCCATGTAGAAGCCCTGGTCGCTGGTATAGACGATCATCGTATTCTCCATTAATCCTGTTGCTTCCAAGTAGTTGAGCAGTCGGCCTACCTGCATGTCGATGCTATGAATCACGCGCATATAGTCGCGGATGTAGCGCTGGTACTTCCACTTCAGCAGGTCGTCGCCCTGAAGGTTCTGTGCCAGCATGGCCTCATTAAGTGGATTGTAGTACGACTCCCAAGCCTGTCTCTGCTCGGGAGACATGCGTGCCAGCTGACGACGGAAGCCGTCGCCGTTCCTCTCATGCGTGTATCCCATGCCTGGCTTTACTTGTGTCACCTTAAGGTCGTAGCACATTTCCATGTCCTTGGCTATGCTCATCTCCTGTTCATGGGCAGCTCTTCCTCTCGTTGAATAGTCGTCTTTGAACGTCTCAGGCAAGGGGAACTCTACGTCTTCATAGAGGTCGAGCATGTCGAGGGGCGGCATCCAGTTGCGATGAGGTGCCTTATGATGGACGAAGAGCGCAAAAGGTTTGTTGCGGTCACGCTCCCTGAGGAACTTGATAGCATGGTCTGTGATGAGGTCGGTGGCATAGCCTTTCTCCTCAACATACTGTCCATTGGTCTCCTTTGTGCGGAACTTGGGGTCGTAATAGTCTCCCTGTCCGAACAAGACGCGATAGGTGTCGAAGCCCTTCGGCTCGCAAAGCATGTGCCACTTGCCTATCATGGCTGTCTGATATCCTGCCTTCTGGAGGTATTCACTCACGAATGGAGCCGTCTCGTCTATGGGACAATCCAAGGTACGTTGACCGCTTTGGTGGCTATACATGCCAGTCATCAGGCAGGCACGACTGGGTGTGCTGAGCGAGTTCTCTACGTATGCGCGGCGGAAGAGCATTCCCCGTTCAGCAAGGCGGTCAAGGTTGGGAGTTGGAGCCAGCTTGCTAAGTTGATGACCATACGCGCTGATGGCCTGATAGGAATGGTCGTCGCTCATGATATAGACGATGTTCCAGCGTTGAGCCTGCGCAGATGTGAAGGCACAACTGCCCAGAAGGAGGGAGAGATATTTATTGTTCATTGCTTATTTATGTTTGTTTATTCGTTATATCGTTTTAAGGTTTCTACATTATTTAGCCTTTATGAGAACTGCGTCATCCGTTCCTGTGCGATGGCGATTTCCTGCATGATGCGAGTGACGTAAGGGATGACGATGTGGCATTCCTGTGGATTTTCCTTCAAGGCAAGGAACTCGCTGAACTCATAACTAAGGCGATGTCGTCCACTTTCGCTTCTGTATGTGACGGGCTCTTGCCCTTTCAAATGAAATGTAAACGAGTCGAGGATGCTCACGGAACCGTGCACCTCAATGTAACCTCCTTCGCCCTGGATGCAGCCATACGAGAGTCCGTCGGAGTCTTTGGATGCACTGAGGACTGCCAAGGCAGTAGGATAGTGGCAGAGGAGGGTGCCGCTCGTGTCGATACCATTGTAGCCTCGATTGCAGTCATAACGGACTGTACGGGGAGGACCCATTAATGCAATGGTGAAACAAAGGTTATAGACATTCAGGTCGGCCAGTGTTCCGCCAGCCATATCAGGGTTGAAGACAGGCGTTATCTCGCCATTGAGATAGCGGTCATAACGGCTACTGCGCTGGGCAAAGTTGCATTGAATCATCCTTACCGTCCCAATCTGTGGCATGACGGCCTGCAGCTCGCGGAAGAGCGGCATATATAATAAGGAGAAAGCAGGCAGGCAATAGACGCATCGTTGTATGGCTGTGTCAATCAGTTCCTCTGTTTGCACACGATTCACGGCAATGGGTTTCTCTACAATAACGCTCTTTCCGGCCGTCATTGCCTGCATAGCATATTCGTGATGAACGTGGTTAGCATTGGCTATATACACAAAGTCGGCCTCGGCTTCCTGCAGCATTCGCGGATAATCAGTAAAGACAAAACCTGTGGGAGCATAAGCCTGACAGAGGTCGATGGCATGTTCTACGCTTTGTTCACGCGCATAAATGCCTGTCACTTCTATCTTGTCGGAGAAGTCTTCATGCAGCATCCGCATGACTTCTTCCGCAATCTTCCCTGTACCAGCAATGGATATCTTCATTGTTTTATAGGGCTAAAGTAGCTGTAAGTTCGTTATAAAGTAGCTGTTAGTACGTTAGTCTGCTGCAAAGATAGGCAATTTAAATGAAAGAGCAAAGCAATTGTCCCAGAATAGTTCATTAGGGTAGAAGAATAAATCTTACTAAACATAACGTCCATTACTTCTTGTGTCGTTTGCCTTAGAATTGCGCTATACATTATTATATATATAGGGAACGGATTATATATAAGCAAAGGCAATGCTTACTTCAACATAAGATAAGCATTGCCTTTCTATGGATAGTCATGAATCGACGGCTTAGATAATCTCCAGTTCCTTGAAGACTTTCTTGAGCTTCACTACTGACTCGTCAACTTGTTCGCGCGTGTGGTTTGCCATCAAAGCATAGCGTACGAGCGTATCCTGCGGCGCACATGCTGGCGGAATGACAGGATTGATGAAGACACCTTCGTTGAATGCTTTGGCAACAGCCATGAACGTCTTGTCCGTATCACGTACGTAGAGAGGAATGATGGGACTCTCTGTATCGCCAATCTCAAAGCCTTCCTCACGGAAACGCTTCAGTGCGTAGTTCGTAACATTCCAGAGTGCTTCCAGTCGCTCTGGCTCTTGTTGGATGATATGCAACGCCTCGCGAGCAGCAGCTGTAGCAGCAGGCGTACAACTTGCGCTGAAGATGTATGTGCGAACCGTATGGCGAAGCCAGTTGATGATGCTGCTGTCGGCTGCAATAAAGCCGCCTATGGAAGCCAGACTCTTAGAGAATGTGCCCATGATAAGGTCAACTTCATCGGTCAAACCAAAGTGGTTGCAGACACCACGACCTTGCTTGCCGAAGACACCTATGCCGTGTGCCTCATCAACCATAATGGTGGCATTGTATTTCTTCTTTAGTGCTACGATTTCAGGAAGCTTGCAAAGGTCGCCTTCCATGCTGAACACGCCATCGACCACGATAAGCTTCACGCGGTCGGGTTCGCACTTCTGGAGCTGCTTCTCAAGGTCCTCCATGTCGTTGTGCTTGTACTTAAGCTGTGTGGCAAAGCTGAGACGACGTCCGTCAACGATGCTCGCGTGGTCGCGGTCATCGCAGATTACATAGTCGTTACGGTCAACGATTTGGCTAATGACACCACTATTAACAGTGAAACCTGTTGCAAAGCATAGTGCCTCGTCCTTGCCCACGAACTCTGCAAGTTCCTTTTCCAGTTGGACATGAATATCGAGTGTACCGTTCAGGAAACGGCTGCCTGCGCATCCGCTACCGTATTTCTGCATAGCTGCACAGCCAGCATCGATGACACGCTGGTCGCCTGTCAAACCTGTGTAGGCATTGGAGCCAAACATCAGCACCCGGCGACCTTCCATGATGACTTCTGTGCCTTGCTTGCCTTCTATCTCACGAAAGTAAGGGTAAATACCCTGCGCCATGAACTGTTGGGGAATCGTATATTTGGCGCATCTGTCTTGTAATAATCCCATATATCTTTAATAAGAAACCCCCAAAAGCTTATGAGGGCTTTAATTTTTACGGTGCAAAAGTACGACAATTAATTGAAAAATGGAAACTGAGAAATGGAAATTATTTGTTTACTGCTGTTTTTTTACTTTTTCTGCAAACTTTAGTCAAGTATATATAAACTTTTTCGTACCTTTGTACCACAATTTATGGAAAGACGAACAAAGATAGTATTCATCGTAAATCCCATTTCTGGGACTTCGGACAAGAAGCATATCATCGATCTCATTCCGAAGTATCTGGACAGCCAGAGCTTTGAATGGAGCATACGCTATACCGAACACAAAGGCCATGCTGCCGAGTTCTCTGACCAGGCTATCAGGGAGGGCGTGGATGTTGTGGTGGCTGTTGGGGGCGATGGAACCGTAAATGAGGTGGCTCGCCGACTGATTCACACAGATACGGCTCTGGGCATTATCCCTTGCGGAAGCGGCAACGGATTGGCAAGACATCTGTTTATCCCGATGAATCCCGAAGGGGCTCTCAGCATTCTTTCCGATTGCCGCATCGAGCAACTCGACTATGGCATGATTGACCAGGAACCCTTCTTCTGTACCTGCGGCGTGGGCTTTGATGCCTTCATCAGCGACCGTTTTGCCAAGAGTAGCCGTCGAGGGCTGCTTACATACATAGAGAATACCCTGAAGGAGGGATTGAACTATAAGCCAGACACTTACGAGATAACCATAGACGGGGAGCGGCAGGTCTATCGGGCTTTCCTTATTGCCTGCGCCAATGCCAGCCAGTACGGCAACAACGTCTATATTGCACCTCATGCCAGCATGAGCGACGGATTGATGGACGTGACGCTGATGGAGCCGTTCACCATGCTCGAAGCGCCTCAGATAGCCATCCAGCTCTTCAATAAGACCATTACCAGCAACAGCCGTATTCGTTCATTCCGTTGCCAACATCTTCATATAAAGCGCTCTGCACCAGGCGTTATCCATTTCGATGGCGACCCGAAGCAGGCAGGCGAGGAGCTGGACGTGAGACTTGTTCCGCAGGGCATCCGTATGGTGGTCAACACGCGAGAACAGCCTTATCTTCCTCCCCTACTCCGCACCTTCGCGGACTTCTATCACGACGTGAACGAAGAGATTTCCACAATTGGAGCCGACATCAGGGCCGACTTCAAGGAAAGCCAGCGCCGAATCAGCACCATTAATAAGGAACTACTGCGAAAGCTGAAGAAGAAGTAAGGCCCGCACTTTGGCGAGCCCTACAAATGATTAATAGTTTTCGGCTTTTATCTGGAAGTAGCTCTGCGGGTGGTCGCAGGTAGGACAAACCTCTGGAGCCTGCTTGCCGATAACGATGTGACCGCAGTTGGCACATTGCCAGATGACATCCCCCTCGCGACTGAAGACAACGGCATCCTCGATGTTCTTCAGCAACTTGCGATAACGTTCCTCGTGATGCTTCTCGATGGCACCCACCAGCTCAAATTTCTTTGCAATCTTCTCGAAACCTTCCTCGCGGGCTTCCTTGGCCATACGAGCATACATGTCTGTCCATTCGAAGTTCTCGCCATTGGCAGCATCAGCCAGGTTCGTGACGGTATCGCTCACCTTGCCGCCGTTCAAATACTTGTACCACAACTTCGCGTGCTCCTTCTCGTTGGCAGCAGTCTCCTCAAAGATAGCGGCAATCTGCACGTAGCCGTCCTTCTTGGCTTTTGATGCAAAGTAATTGTACTTGTTACGGGCCATGCTCTCGCCGGCAAAAGCCTCCTTGAGGTTCTGCTCGGTCTTTGTTCCTTTCAGTTCTTTCATAGTTAATAATATATGAGGTTTATGCCGCAAATATACGAATAATTCTCAATACCTCAAAGCAATAATAATAATAATCTGCATGACAACTGAAGAAAACTTAGTTTATATGTAGATAATGGCAGAGAAAAGTCGTATCTTTGTCCCCAAATGATGATAAAACTGTGAAGCTGCCTGCTGCAAGTTTGCCTGAACTTATGACTTCGTATCTTAACACAGAAAACATTGCCCGAAGTACTGACGGCGTGGAATACCATCCGCTTGTCCCTTTCTTGCCGGAGAATGCCAAAGTGCTGTTTCTGGGCAGCTTCCCGCCTCAGCGCAAGCGATGGTGCATGGATTTCTACTACCCGAACTTCATCAACGACCACTGGCGCATCGAAGGGCAGATATTCTTTGGCGATAAGAATCACTTCGTGAATACAGACGCCAAGCGCTTCCGCATCGATGAGATTGTCGCATTCTGTAAGGAAAAGGGCATCGCCTTCTTCGACACCTCCACAGCCGTCAGGCGTTTGCAGGACAATGCCTCAGATAAGTTCCTCGAAGTGGTTGAGCCGACCGACATCCCCGCCCTACTCTCCCGCCTGCCACAATGTCGAGCCATCATCACCACAGGCGAGAAAGCCACAGAAACCATCTGCACCTCACTCGGCATTCCCCTTATCCCAAAGGTCAACAGTTCTGTAGCACTTCCCAAAAACGAAAGAGGGCAGACGATTTCTCTCTATCGCCTACCCTCTTCCTCTCGCGCCTATCCTTTGTCCTTCGACAAGAAGGTTAAGGCCTACGAAGACTGTTTCCGGTCTTTCAACTTATTGTGATGATTCTGTTCCGACCTGGAGTCGCGAATCGCGACTCCAGCTTGTCTTCATCATCTGACATGTTTCGAGATATCACACGCCTCGCCTACCTTCAAAACACAGCACGTTATGATGACTGACATAACACGTTATGATGGCCAACACGGCACGTTATGATGGGCAACATAACAGCCTGTGTGACTTAACTTCTCAGCCACTCCTTGCGCTCACGTTCCGGCATCTTCTCAATAGCATAACGGAGCGTGGTTCGGGGCATCTCGTGGACATGCTGGCAAAGGAACTCTCGAAGCAGGTCCATCGAAACCCGTTTCCCCATCTCGCGAAGCATCCATCCCACAGCCTTATGCATCAGGTCGTGGGGATGATGCAGATGAATCTCGGCATAGCGCAGGCACCAAGAAGGGTCGCCCTGCTGCGAGGTCTTCCACGAACAGACGATACTCATCCGTTGTTTCCACAGGCAAGAGCTGGCTGCAAGCTCATCGATTACCTTTATCTTATAGTCCTTGCCCCCAAGGAAGGAGGGAAGAAGTAGCCAATGCCCAAGTATCTTATGCACAGACAAATCCACAAGGTCCCAGTTGTTTGCTCTTTCAGCATATTGCAGGTACAGCCTCAGGATTTCGTCGCGCTTCCTGATGGCCTCTGCATCATGCTCCAAACGCTTGGTTGCCAGCTTCTCAAACTTGCCAACAAGGATGAGGAAACCACAAAGCCGAACTTCATGCCAGCGGTTCATCAGCAGTTCCGGCACTTCCTCCAGCGAGAAGTCAAGCCCCGCAGCCTTCACCACCTCTCGCGTCTGCGGCACCTTCAGCCCTAGGAACTCATCGCCTTCGCCATACTCGCCAGGTCCCGTCTTGAAGAACCGCATGAGTATCTGTCGCTGCTCTTCATTCCGCAACGACTCCATGTAGGCAATAATCTCCCGAGCCTTTGGCTGCACAAAGTCCGCGCTACGCGTCATCCCTACCCTATCAGCTTGTCGGCCAGCGACTTCAACTGTGCCTTCTGCTCATCGGTAAGCACAAGCACATCCGTACCCCAAGCCTCAGCTGGGACAGCAATTCCCACTTGCTCGGGAAGGACATCGGCCTTGATAAACTCAAGCAGTTCCGTCAACTTCGCACGACAATTAACTGTTGCAGCCTTGCCCCCGGCACCACTGATAGCCACGGGCTTGCCGTTGATACAGGTTGGCGTACCATAATCCAAAGGAATCACAGGTCGCGACAACCAATCCAACAGATTCTTTAAGTGCCCCGGATAGCTCATGTTGTACTCTGGTGTAAAAATCCACAAAGCATCAGCCTCGCTCACCTCCTTACGAATACGAGCCACAGCCGCAGGCTCCGGCTGCTCAATATCCTGATTCAGCAAAGGCAGGTCGCTGTAATTAAGTTCCTGCACTTCAGATCGATTGCCAATCAGCTCCTTGGCTACATCAGCCACCTGTCGGTTGAAGGACTTCGCCCTCAACGACCCGATAACAAACAGAATCCTTTTCATATCATATCGTTTTTATAGTTAATTAGTCATTCGTCACGATGGAAAACTCCGATTGACTATCGTCTTCCTCCTTTTCGCTCAGCATAACTCAAGCAAGCTTGGTTCTGCATTCACTCATATGTCGGTTCCCAAAGGTGTTGCTGCATATCCACATGTCCATTCGGCTTGAACCTTACACCTTCCTTCTCCAACATAGGCCGATGCTGACTCCACCCTGGAGCAGTACGTCCCTCTTTATTCACCACCCGATGGCAAGGCAGTTTCTCTGCTCCAGGCGTGTACCTCAAGGTCCGTCCCACCATCCTCGAATGACTCGGCCACCCCGCCAACGTAGCAATAATCCCGTATGTCGTCACCCTCCCACGAGGAATCTGCCCGACGATGTTCAGCACATCATCCTGAAACCTCCTCGCCTCCTCCACCGTCATCCTATCGGGATAGTCTCTCATCTCCTGTTTCCCGTGTTCAATTTAACACAACCTAAAGCAAAACAAATCCTCCTCATTTAATGCAAAAAGTGAGCAGGCTTCTGAATTTTCGCCTTTACGCCATACACAAAGCCCGACAACAAACTGTCAGAATAGCAGAGCCTGTGCTTCCACCTGTTGCTCCACCAGCGGCGCGTCTTGCCTATCATAATCCTCAACGCACCCTTTCCCATCGGCGTGTTGTATTCCGGCTCGATGATGTCATTAAACACCCTTTCCTTCAGTTCGTCCTCCTTCAATTCACAATGGAAGATGTCGCGACTGAACCCCAACCGCTCCACGCTTATCAAAGCCATCAGGTTGAAATACCGCAATAGCCCGTTCTCCTCTAAGAATGCCAAATCATCCTTCCAATCTATTTCTTCATGATGATGCTCAATGAACAACGCCCAATCCAACAGTTGCCGAAGTGTCATCTCCTTCCCAACAAAATGATTGGCCATGTGCCGCAGCAGGAACAGGAAATTAAAGTCAGCTCCAGGCAGATATACCTTAGCACCAAAGATTTCTACTTCCCGATAATACCTATATGCCAAATCCTTTAACCTCGCTTCAAATCGTCTGCTGGAACGATGGGCATGAGTATTAATGAAGTCATAGTGATTCTCCACCATATAGCCATTCCAGCAGAAAACAGTATGATGGTGATGGTTTGAGTCAATATCAATACCTTTCTTTTGGACTAAAGACTGATCTGCTTCTTTCTGACGTCCAAACAACCATATATCAATATCACCACAAGGTCGATGTTCAGGCTTTGGCCAATCAAGACTGCATGCATAACCCTTCAGCACCATCATTTTGAAACCATATCCTTTATAGAACGCGGCCAATTCCTTTATTGTCTGCTTATAACTCTCATATCGCAACTCATAGTTTTGATGAACCTCACCAATCCACTGAGCCAGCATGATTTTGTCCTGAAAGTCTGTCCCTATGACATCAGGCTTCATCTGCCGCAGGCACTCCACCCCGTCCAAAACAACAGCATATAGGCCATGCTGGACAGCGGAGTCTTGTATTGACGGCCAGTCAATCGTTTCTGGCAAATCAGAAACAGAATGACCAACACCTAACCTAACTAAAGAAAGAAAAACTTTCTTAGATGATTGCATCTTTTATAGTCTTCACAATGTACCCCACCTCCTCTTCAGATACGCAAGGACCAGATGGAACACACATGCCAACCTTAAAAATTGACTCAGAAATGCCATTCACATATGCAGGCGCATTTTTATAAACAGGTTGTTTGTGCATAGGTTTCCACAAAGGCCTTGCTTCCACTCCAGCTGCATCCAGGACCAAACGTAATGCTTCTACATTGGTATTAGGCTCGCAGTCAGTGTGTGCATTGTCGGTAGCATGAACTACGCCAGCAGCTCCACCTATTGCTCCCTGAACAACAGTCTTATATGCATTCTCCTGTCCTTTTACTTTTAATGCCGGGTCTAATGTCAGCGTAATCAACCAGAAGTTAGAGTCATACCTTTCATCTGGATTGTCATGTACTTGTATACCCGACACACCAGCCAACAGCTCCTTATATAATTCTTTTAGTTTCTTATGGTGAGCTATATGGTCATCGACAACGGTCATTTGCCCACGACCAATACCAGCGCAAATATTTGAAAGTCTGTAGTTATAACCAATTGCTTCATGTTGGTAATAAGGGTAAGCTTCACGAGCCTGTGTAGAATACCACATAATCTTATTTTTGTCTTCTATAGTCTCACAAATAAGAGCACCGCCACCAGACGTTGTTATCATTTTATTACCATTGAAACTCAGTACGCCGAATTTTCCAAATGTACCAAGCATTCTACCTTCCCATTTCGATCCAAAACCCTCTGCAGCATCCTCTATGACAGGTATCTCATATTTGTTGGCAATCTCTATAATGCGGTCAATCTTGTAGGGCATACCATAGAGTGCAACAGGAACAATAGCCTTCGGCTTTTTGCCCGTCTTGGATATTCTATCCTTGATAGCCTCTTCAAGGAGTTCTGGGTCCATGTTCCAAGACTCATTTTCTGAATCCACAAAAACAGGAGTGCCACCAAGATAAGTAATGGGATGAGATGACGCACAAAATGTAAAACTTTGAACAATCACTTCATCGCCCGGTCCAACACCACACGCTAAAAGTGCAAGGTGTACAGCTGCGGTTCCAGAAGAGAGTGCAACAACTTCTCTTCCTTCGCCGAAATACATCTTTAAATCTTCCTCAAATGCATTCACATTTGGTCCAAGAGGCACTACCCAATTGGTATCAAATGCCTCTTTAATGTACTTTTGTTCAACTCCTGCTTCGCTCATGTGAGCTAAGCAAAGGTAAATACGTTTCCTTTCAGACATAAATTAAAAGTATTATTCTTTATATTTCAAAACCTTGGCAGGCACTCCAGCCATAACAGCTTTATCCGGAACATCCTTGATAACAACAGCACCAGCACCAATAAGACAATCCTCTCCAAGTTCATGCATTCCCGTCATTATTGTCGAACTGATACCACAATAAGCGTACTTATGTGCATGGATAGATGCACCAAAGTTACAGCCGGTTGACAGGAAAACGCCTTCTTCCAAAACATTATGATGTGCCAAATGTACACCCATACTTATCATCACGAAGTCCCTGATTTCCGTATGAGGCATTATAGTTGTTCCAAGCAATATATAAACGCCCTTGCCTATAGTAACATTTGGAGAAATCAAAACACTTGGATGAATATAATTTGGTGTTTCATACCCCAACTCACGCGCCATCGAAAGGAACTTGACACGAAGTTTGTTATTTCCTAGAGGACAATAAACTGCTTCAATGTTGTCGCTCTCCTTCAAATCATTCAACCTCGAAATACCACCTAAAACAGGAATACCTCTTACGCTTTGTCCAACATATTTGGGATCATCATCAAGGAAACCAACAATATCAACACTCGCTTCTTGAAGGTATGCCAAATAAACTTCGCCGTAAGTACCGGCACCAATAATTACGCTACGCATAAATAGAACTAATTATTACCGTTAAATGGATACATTGTTGTTGCTTCTGCGGAATTTATATCCTTCCGCATCAGCACATTCTTAATTGTAATGAGTATTATTTTAATATCTGTCCAAAGGGTGCAATGGTCAACATACCACACATCCAGCTTGAACTTCTCTGTCCAACTGATGGCATTTCGACCATGACATTGTGCCCAACCGCTTATTCCTGGCCTAACCTCATGCCTACGCGCTTGTTCTGGAGAGTAAAGCGGCAAATAGTGTACTCTCAAAGGACGAGGTCCAATCAGTGCCATATCACCCTTCAGCACATTAATCAATTGAGGAAGTTCGTCGATGGATGTACTTCGTATGAACTTTCCGACCTTTGTAAGTCGTTGAGCATCTGGCAACAGGTTTCCATCGGCATCTCGCTCATCGGTCATTGTCTTAAACTTAATGACCTTGAAAATCTTTGCATCCTTGCCTGGTCGTTCTTGGAAGAAAAATGCACCAGCCCCTTTATTAGCAAAATGAAGCCATATTGCTATGATAATTAGGAACCAGCCTATCAGTATTAGTGCTATCAACGCTATGATGAAGTCAATGACCCTCTTAAAACAATGTTTATACATAATTTTAAACTTTTTCTTATACTAGATGCGAGACAATCGCGTTATATGTGTTTTCTACGAGATAATTAGTTTTTAGGAACTCATACCCCTTCTTACCCATTTCTCGATGGTCACAATGAATCATCTTGTTAAGCATAGCAGTGAAGGCTTCAACCGAGTTGCTCTCGCACCAGTAACCATAGCCGTTCTCTTCTGCAATAAGTCCCATATCTGTATTTGGGTCTGTTGCGCATATTACGGGCATTTTGTTTTCCAAATAACTCAGCAATCTTGACGGATAATTCGGGATAGTAAAACGATGGTCAAGGAATATCATACCCACATCACAGCTACGAACAAACAAGTCATACTCATTTTTCGGGAGTCCATCCATAACTTTCACCGACTTCGGTTGCTTCTTACTATACCAGTCTTTTAGTTTTGGCAGTTCAGTTCCTGTGCCAATCACCACAAAATAGCAATCATCTCTGTTCGCATTTGCATTCAAGCACTCGATTAAATAGGGAATCCCCTGTGGTTTCCCTAGGTTGCCTCCATAAATAAAAATTGGCTTATCCGTCGGTAACCCATACTTCTCCCTTACACATCTTGCATCTTCCCTCTCACATCTAACATCAAGCTCTATCGAGTTAGGTGCCACTTCTACCTTATCAGCTTGTATTCCTGGGTTGTGTTTCAACACGTATTCCACATTAGCTGGGCTCATACAACCAATATAATCGCTTTGTGCATACAGTATTTTCTCCTTCTTGCGGAATTGACGATAAAGAATTCCTTTAAGGCCTGTTTTTGTCATCATCCCAATGTCAACAGCATTTTGAGGGAAGATGTCTTTCAGCAAAAGATATGTTTTAGCCTTGGGATTATTCTGCTTCAAGTAACTGATCACTTTTGGGAAAGTGATGGGCGGAGTGGAATAGAGTATCAAATCAAAACTAATTGCCCCTAGGTATTTCTTAATAGCCTGCTTATACTGACTTTCTACCAGCACCTGTCCTAATCCCTTCTCTATAACACTTGTTTTTTGTAGGTTGAGTGTTTTAACTCCCAATATATGTACCCCATCCTGTTCTTTCAGCTCCGTTGCTTTTCGCATAGAACGCTCATAAGGAGTAACAATATACACATTGTGCCCTTCATCGCGAAACTTGCGCATCAAGTCAGAATAGATCCCTCTTGCAGAAATCTCCCGCACTCGGGACATTGTTAGGAAAATTACATTCATTGTAATCATAAAAGACTTAATAAAACTAATTAAATCATACTCTTATTCGCTTAGTGTTCTGGCGGTATATTGTAGAAAGAAGCAACATGAAAACAAATACTGCACGATATGCAAAGAAAATAGAAGAAGTCAACATCCATAAGGCTACAATGAAAAAGATTCTATCATTCTTTTCTATATGACAAAAAATCGCATATAGGTAATATGCAAAAGCAAATAAGCCAATAAATCCGAAACAATATATCATATAACCATATTCTGCATCAAATGAGTAATTCACATCAAAAGAAGGATTATAAAGAGATAAATCAAGATGACCTATCAGATAATATAGAACAGAATTTTCATTTGTAAGGTAATCCATTAGAAGTTTCCACTTCATATCTGCACTGCCATGAAATCCTGCTTCAATTTTTGCGCCTCGGCCACCTCCACCAGATGTAATGTTGTATATCATGAGAATTAGTACACCTGCTGTCACAGCGATTCTCATTAAAGTGGATTTCTTATTACTTCTCAGGAATGTCATTAAAACAAGAATACTACCAATTAAAAAACCAGTTCGACTACCGGTTAAAAGAATACTAGTATAGCATAAAAAAACAAAAACAGCTTGCTGTATAATTGGCTTTTTTTTGTTAAACACTATATATATAGCCATCAAAAAAGAAACATATTTTGCGCAATGATTTGGATTTCGATACAATCCCCCTAATCGAAAGTCTATGTAGTTATCTATTGTTACATTTTCATTTGCTTTTGTTATAAAGTCTTCTCCCCATGTTATAGGATATAATGTGTCAACTAATGATGTTACTAATCCAAAGTTAAACATATATCCTATTTGTGATAAGAATATAAAACCGAAACATATATATATATATATATTTCTTAGTCTTAAATTATTTACCATTGGAAACGATACGATGCACAACAAAATAGAGAAAGCGGTCAACATTGATTTTCCAGATGCGGCACCAGCCATGTTTACAAGCATTGACATGATTATGGCAATAATAGGCGCCCAACCGTCTCTACAAAACTTTGTGTCTCTATTCATAAAGAAGCCTATACAAATCAAAGGATTGATATAAAGGAGCATGCGATTCGTATGAGGAAGCAGCAATCCAATCATTAGGGCAATACCTAAAGATACATCTTTTTTAGCACCAAAGACTTCTTTATTTAACTTCATTTCCTTACAAATTTATAATATTCATCCCAATTACCAATGTCTGTCCAAGACCCCTCGTTAATGGGGAACACTCCTACTTTACGCCCCAACTTCACCAACCTCTCAATTAAAAATGTAATGTGATAGAACTCACCTTGTGGTATCTCATTGATAAGCCCAGGTTCCAAGATATACATACCCGTATTAATCTTATATGTCAATTCTGGCTTTTCATGTAGTGAAAGTAACTGTCCCCCTTGACCAGTTTCTAAAGTACCATAGGGGATGGAATAGTTCTTCAAGGCTGCAACAACGGTGATTTCATTGCTATTACTGCGATGGAAATCTAATATCTCGGAATAGTCTTCATCAATGATGATGTCGCAGTTCGACACAAAAAAGGTGCTATTGATTCTATCCTTCAACAAATGTAAACTGCCCGCTGTTCCTAAAGGTTTGTCTTCTTGAAAATAACTAATATTATATTGTTGCTTACCAAGATTGTCAAAATAACGTCGAATAGTGTCAGCCTTATAGTTCACTGACACATAAAAGTCGTGACAGCCACATTCCACAAACCTGTCCATAATATCCTCCATCATAGTTTGCTCTCCAATAGGAATAAGTGGCTTAGGTAATACATTGGTCAAAGGTCTAAGGCGTGAACCTTGGCCTCCAGCCATAATTACGACTGGTAATGAGAATGACTTGCGAACCGTTGCTGTTTGGCCTCCAAGAATATCTTCCCAGAATATTAATTCAACTAAGTTTCCTTCGTTGTCAAGTATCGGCATAAACTCATTGCGTCGTTCTCGCATATGCGCAATGACGCTTTCCTTGCTATCATTAATACTTGCTACTTTGACTTCTGGGCGAAGGATTTTTTTTACAGGCTCTTCTAATGAGACACTGGCGATGATAGCTCTTTGAACATCACCAATGCTTAGTAAACTATGAAAACGTTCCCCATCCATTACCATGAGCAACTTGACATGTTGCTCATCCATTCGCTTTAAAGCCTGTATAATAGAGGCGTTTAAATCAATGGATATACTTTTTATTCTAGCATTCATTTGCGTTCTATTTTTTTTGCGGGATTACCAACCCATGTTTCTCCATCTGGTATATCTTTTGTAACGACAGCCCCCATTCCAATCACAACACGTTCGCCAATTTTGCACCAATCTCTTACAACAGCCTTGGAGAAGATACTCGTATCACGACCAACTTCAACGCTACCTGCAAGCATAGTAGAACCCGTTATCCATACGTTATCGTGCAAAATATCATTTGAACCAATAAAACACATACCATTGATCTTGCAACCATTGCCGATAATGGTATCAGACAAGGAGCCACTTGCTATATGGGTATTACCACCAATATAACAATTATCGCCAATTATCACACCTCCTATTTGAGGAAACTCTTTTAGTTCGCCATCAGGCATTCTTACACACCCAAGACCATCTACACAAATTACAGCACCAGAATGGACTACATTATTATTTCCAATAATCGTGCGGTCATAAATACTGACTCCGCTATGGATTACATTATTGTCACCTATTTTGCATTTTCCTATATAGCAGTTAGGGCCAATATACACATTCCTGCCAATTTCTGCTTCAGGGTGAACAAACGATGAAGGGTCTATGCCGGGTTCAAACCTTTCTCTAAAGAAATGACTTATTACTTTCATCAAAGAAAGTTTTGGATTAGCAACGACAATAAGGATTTTCCCTTGCGACTCGATTATATTATTAAATTCTATGTTAGAATCCACAAGGAGCGTTTTCGCCTGACTCTGTTCAGCGATATTCTGCTTGCAGGCTTTATCTGGGTTCACCCAATCCAAGCTACTTGAACAAACTCGTTCTGCGTTAGTAATATTGTCAATTAATGCGTCACCGACTGTGCCTTTAACATCAATAATATCCTCAGCCAGAAATTCTACGATATCTTTTACTCTTACTTCCCTAATAACCATAATATATGAACTTTAGTTTAACAATGGGTGTTTATTGACATCAAACAATAATTCTTCAGGGATTATCTTACCATGATGATAATTATCAACTACTGCATTTAGGATTTTTATCAATTTCTCAATGATTTTGCTATTATTTTGGTGCTTAACCATATATTCATGACCATTTTCAGATAATGTTTTGGCAAGATCATCATTCTCCAAAACGTCAAGCATACACTTCCCCAAAGACTGAA
>Ga0310690_10003169_pt1 | contig 25155 bp, 16 predicted proteins | sample AusTroGonzalo_MG_2_FD_207661 | JGI IMG/M metagenome (GOLD analysis project Ga0310690, IMG submission 207661) | Bovine rumen microbial communities from tropical cattle in Woodstock, Queensland, Australia - Gonzalo_04 (v2) (version 2) | ecosystem: Host-associated > Mammals > Digestive system >... | reverse complement strand
CAGCAACCACTTTGGCCAATTATTGCTATGCATCAATGTTCCTAAGTTGCTCCAGCCTGTCTACCGCGCCATCATTGGCAGCTACGAAATTGACCGAAGGTTGCTATTGGAGTATGTTTGCTGGATGCACCAGTCTCACTACTGCGCCGGAACTTCCTGCAACAACTTTGGCTACATGTTGCTATTATCAAATGTTCAATAATTGTCCCAGACTAAATTATATCAAGTGTCTTGCAACAGACATTTCCGCTTCTGGATGTACAGAAAATTGGGTTCTCGACGTTGCCACATCAGGCACATTTGTTAAGGATGCATCTATGACATCATGGACGACAAGCACAAATGGAATTCCAAGTGGTTGGACGGTTCAAAATGACCTTAGTAGTCCTTTCTTTAGTGTCACTCCCACCAACCTTTCCTTCGCATCTTCGGGAGGCAATCAGTCCGTTACTGTAACCTCAAACCAGACTTGGACCGCTTCGTCAAATGTTTCGTGGCTCACCCTCTCGAAGACCTCCGGCACGGGGGATGCTACAGTCTCCATTACAGCACAAGCAAACACCTCAACAGACAACCGTGCCGGGACGGTAACCTTCACTTCAGGAGGAAAAACCTATACCATCACGATAATACAGGAAGGCGCGGCAACTCACTTCGAAGTTACCCCCACTACGCTTGCTTTTACCTCCAAGGGCGAAAGCAAGTCTATTTCTGTGATGTCCAATCAGCCTTGGACAGTTTCCTCCGATGCTTCATGGCTGAAGTTGTCCGATAACTCCAGCACAGGCGATGCCACGCTTTCCGTGACGGCAGAAGAAAACACCTCTACCTCCAGCCGCTCAAGTACAATCATCTTCAAAGCTGGAGGAAAAGACTATACGGTTAGCGTCATGCAGGAGGGTGCAGCCCCCTTCTTCAACGTCACCCCAGAAACCCTCTCCTTTACCTCGTCAGGCGAAAGCAAGTCGGTCTCCATAACATCAAACATTTCTTGGACGGCTTCGTCAAGCGTTTCGTGGTTAACTCTCTCGCAAAGTGCTGGAGAAGGTAATGCCACACTATCCCTAACGGTTGAGGAGAACACCTCTATCTCCAGCCGTTCGGGTACGGTAACCTTCAAGTCTAGTGGAAAAGACTATACGGTTAGTGTAACGCAAACTGGTGCCGATCCCACCTTCAGCATTCCCCCCACCACGCTCTCCTTTACTTCCTCGGGAGGAAATCAGTCGATTACTGTAACCTCAAACCAGACATGGACGGCTTCGTCAAGCGTTTCGTGGATCACTCTCTCGAAGACCTCCGGCTCGGGCGATGCAACTGTTTCCGTTTCGGCGCAGGCAAACACCTCGACGGATAACCGCTCGGGAATGGTAACCTTTACCGCAGGAGGAAAGACCTATACCGTTACTGTGACGCAGGAGGGAGTACCAACTTACTTCGAAATCACTCCCACCACGCTTTCCTTCACCTCCTCAGGCGGCAGCAAATCAGTTTCTGTGATGTCAAACCAGCCTTGGACGGCTTCGTCTGATGCTTCGTGGCTGAAGTTGTCCGACAACTCCGGCACAAGTGATGCCACGCTTTCCGTAACGGCAGAGGAGAATACCGATACTTCCAGCCGTTCAGGTACCATAACCTTTAGTGCAGGCGGCAACTCCTATACTGTCAACGTGACGCAAGCAGGAGCGGTAGAGAAAAAGCCTTATCTGACATTTGAGGCAATAGAAAACACAACGTTCAGTTTCAGTCAGAATGTCTTGCAATATTCCCTTGATGGTGGTGCGACTTGGAAAACCTTGCCGGCAGGCACGGCTTCACCAACAGTTCAAGCAGGCGATAGGATTATGTGGAAAGCAAGTGGGTTGTCAAGTTCTCCTGATTATGGTATAGGTACATTCAGTTCAACAGGAAGGTTCTATGCAGAAGGAAATATCATGAGCCTTTTATATGGAGATGATTTTATTGGACAAACAAGTTTAAATGGTAAGGATTATGCTTTTTACCGACTATTTTATAATTCCAAGGTGGTAAATGCAGGAAACCTTGTTTTACCAGCAACCACATTGGCCGATAAATGCTATTATTCTATGTTCTGTGGATGTACCAGCCTGACCACAGCACCAGAGTTACCGGCAACCACGTTGGCTGTTAGTTGCTATCATGGAATGTTCCAACGTTGTACCAGCCTAAGCACAGCACCAGAGTTACCAGCAACCACGTTGGCTGAGGGTTGCTATAGTGGTATGTTCCAAGGTTGTACCAACTTGACCACAGCACCAGAGTTACCGGCAACCACATTGGCTAATTATTGCTATTATGGTATGTTCTCTGGTTGTACCAGCTTGACCACAGCACCAGAGTTACCAGCAACCACGTTGGCTTCTATGTGCTATCAAAAAATGTTCGAAGGTTGTACCAGCCTGACAACAGCACCAGAGTTACCAGCTACCACATTAGCTGATAATTGCTATTCTGAAATGTTCTATGGTTGTTCTAACTTGACCAAAGCACCAGTATTGCCTGCAACCACATTGGCTGGTTGGTGCTATCAATATATGTTCTATGGTTGTACTAACCTTAATTATATTAAATGTCTTGCAACCAATGTATCAACCTATCATTGTTCATACCACTGGGTTGATGGTGTTTCTAGTTCGGGTACATTTGTGAAGAATGCATCCATGACTAGATGGACTACTGGCACAAGTGGTATTCCTAGCGGTTGGACGGTACAGAATGCAAATTAATGTTCAAAGAGGATAACTGCCCTCTTTCGAAACAAATCATTTAAACGGAACAGAGCTCCACTCAACAAGAGAATAGGAGATAAAATCGGCTTTATTCCGCTAAGAGCACCCGTTTTGCATGGTTCGTAGCGGAATAAAGCCATTTTTATCCAGAATTTAACAGTTGTTCAACAGAAGCGAATGGTGAAAACGCCCTCGCACGAATAGGCATGAAAAACTGTAAGTGGTTTTGCCGAGGGTGGGCAGAGGGAAGCAATCAAGGTTTTCGTGACGGCTTGCGAAGGGTTGTTTTAACGGTAGAAGTAGCGTTTGCTGAGCGATTTCCTTTTTGGGTTGTCAGCCGCGAGGGCGCCCTCCTACCCTACGCTTACAGTTTTTCGCTTGACGTTCTACCAAGGACGGACTACGTTCTCTCAAGAATAGACTGCGTTAGCACACAAACGCACTACGTGCCACCAAAAACGCACTACGTTTGACCCCAAAAAAGGCTTTCAAATTGTAAGCAGACAACAAAAAGAATCCTTTCCGGCTGACAACCTAAAAAGGAAACCGTTCAGCAGAGAGGAGTTTCTTATAGGAATCGAGGGTTCGAGGGTCGTCAGCCTTCACGTCAAAAGAAGAGAATGACGCCCCCAACGTTCGAGAGGTTACAGTTTTTCACCTTTCATCGGACAAAGAACCCTGCTTCCGAGTCCACGTTGGCTCAACAATAAAAGGGGCTACAATCTCTGTAGAATCAGCTTCTAATTCCGTAGAAGGCCCTTTTGATTTTGCAGAAGGCCCTTTTAATTTCACAGAAGCAGCTTCTACGCCACTAGCCCCTTGGGCTGAGCTGTCAGATGCTTGGGCTATTCCGTCAGCCCCTTGGGCTGAGCGTACAGCCCAATGGGCTACGAACGTAGCGTTAAGGGCTGTGGGAGCAGAAATTGAAAGTGGACGGGCTGCCAAAACTTGCGCAACGGTTTCAGAGGCGGGCTGCCTTCTGAAGGGCGCGAATCATGTGGGGGCGGACGAAATGGGAGTTATGGTCGCCGGCCGTTACCGTCATGTGAGGACGGATGCCACGCGCACGGAGAGCCTTCACCAAGTCCATGTTCGCCTCGAGGGTGAAGTCCTGGTCACCCACGGCGACATTCCACTCCACCTGACGCCAAGCCTCCACCTCGGCGTCCGTGCCGTCGAGGATGCGAGGGATGGGGTTGTTGTCCTCGATGGCCGTCTGACGCCATTCGGCCGAGGGGTCGTTGCGGAGGAACTCCAGGGGCTGACGGCGCTGGTAGCCGCTGATGGAATAGACGAAGGCGAACTTGTCAGGATGATGGACGCCATAGACCGTGGCGCCGCCTCCGCCCATCGAGAATCCCGCTATGGCGCGCCCCGCCTTATCGGTACGGATGCGGTAGGTCCGCTCCATGTAGGGAATCAGTTCGTCAAAGAAATAGGTCTCGTACGTCCACCAGGGAACGTCGAAGTACATCATGTTGTTCTTGTTGCCCTCGGCACAGATGACCACCACGCCGTCGCCGAGCGCTCCGGCACGGGTGAGGCTGTCCACAGCCTCGCTCAGGCGGCATTGCACCTCCCATTCGTCGCACGAGCCTCCTCCGCCATGCAGCAGGTAGAGCACAGGATAGGGCCGCTCGGCCTGGGGATTGTAGCCGTCCGGCAGGCAGACGACGTATTCGCGCTCGGAGATACCCTGGAGCAACGTACAGGGCATGGTGAGATGCTGCACGGTGGCAGCACGCAACGGCATGAACAGCAACAGCAACAACAGCAAAGCGGCAACGTGCCACTTCGCAAAGGGACAATGTAAAAGGTTGTCTTTCATCTTTTCTATGGATTATCGGATAGTACGGGGAACTTGTTCAAAGGGGACTTCATCGGCACGAAGGCGGTAGAGCTCCGTGCCCGCCAGGAGGAAGCAGCCCGTGCCGTAGTCCTCGAAGTCGGGCACACGGTCGTAGGTGACAGGCTGGCCGGCCGAGGGGTCTTTGCCTGTGCCCTGCACATAGCCGAGGAAGCCGTTGGGGTGGACAGCCTCCGTCACCAGCCCGTGCCAGGCACGAGCCACGACGGGCAGGTAGTCCCGCTCCTTCAGGAACCCCCTGCGGATGCCCCACGCCATGCCATAGACGAAGAGCGACGTGCCGGTGGTCTCCTTGCCGCCGAAGTGAGTGGGGTCGTGAAGGCTGGCGTTCCAGAAACCGTCCTCACGTTGCACGGCCTTCAGGGCACGGCACATGGCCTTGAAGTCGCGGAGGCAGGCCTTGAAGTAGGGGTGGTTCTCGGGCAGCTCGTTCATCACGCGCACCAGCGCAGCCAGCACCCAGCCGTTGCCGCGGCTCCAGTAGCAGTCCTCGCCATTAGGCTCGACGTAGGGGGCGTCGTAGTCGTGGTCGCGCCACCAGAGGCCGTCCTTGGCGTTGAACATCCCTTGGCCACCATGCACGTCGCGGGTGTAGCGGTAGTAGGCCATCATCTTGTCCCAGTAGCGCGCGTCGCCCGTGATACGCCCCATCTTGGCATAGGCGGGCATGGCCATCTGGATAGCGTCGATCCACCACCAGTCGTTGACCTGCGGGTTGTTGACGCAGGCGTCGAGGGTGAGTTTCACGTTGGTCATCATGCGGGGGTCCTGCGTCAGCTCGTACATGTCGAGGTAGGTCTGGAAGCAGCATTGGTTGTCGGCATTATGGGTGGTGTTGCTGCCGCGCGGACGCCACTGGTGGGCGTTGCCCCAGGCCATCGTGTAGTCGAAGAAACGTTCGTCGGGGTAGATGCCCTGCAACGCCATGAGACCTTCGTAATAGACGGCGCGCGTCCAGAGGTTGCTGGTGCGCTCCTTGCCTCCGCCGAAGGTGGGTGCGCCGGGGTCGGGGACGGAGTCCATGAAATAGCGATTGACCTTCAGCAGTTGGTCGAGGATTTCGCGTTGTGTAGGCAACGACTGGGCGGACGAAGCGCCCCAAGCGAGCACGGCGGCAAAGAGTAGGAAAATGTGCCTTTTCATCGGGTAAAATGTTTGTTTGCGGCAAAGATAAAGGTTTTTTCCGTTTTTCCTTGCACGACTAACGGATTATTCTTACTTTTGAACGATTTTTCTCCCTCCCCTCTATGAAAAGACACCGGTTATACCTCTTTTTCTTCTTTGTGCTGACAACTTTTTGCAGCATGGCTGCCCAGCCGAACTACGCCCCTACCCTGCAGAAGGAACGGCTAGGACGCGGACTGGTGGCTATTCGTCAGGACTCGGCCCATGTGGCCGTCACGTGGCGTCTGCTTGCCTCTGACGACGAGGGCACGGCCTTTAACGTCTATCGGAATCATCGCCTGATTACCCGCAAGCCGCTCACAGGCGCCACGTTCTTCGTGGACGAAAATTCCTCGATGGATTCGGCATTTTACGAGGTTCGGCCCGTGATGAAGAAGAAAGAACTGGAGGAGGGCTCGGGCACCTACACACTACCGAGCAATGCCCCTGTGGGCTACATAGACATCCCCCTCTATAAACCCGACGGGGGCGTCACACCTGCGGGTGAGCGCTACGAGTACACCGCCAACGATGCCTCGGTAGGCGATGTGGACGGGGACGGGGAGTACGAAATCATCCTTAAATGGGAACCCACGAACGCCCACGACAACGCCCACGACGGCTACACGGGCAACGTGCTCATTGACTGCTACCGCCTGAACGGCGAGCAGTTGTGGCGCATCGACCTCGGGCCCAACATCCGCGCGGGTGCCCACTACACGCAGTTCATGGTGTTTGACTTCGACGGAAACGGCCGTGCCGAGGTTGTCATGAAGACCGCCGACGGCACCATCGACGGACAGGGAAACGTCATCGGCAACCCCTACGCCGACTACCGCTTTGCGGGCGACACGGTACGGACGTTCCGGCGCACACCGGCACGCCAGGGGCGCATCCTCACCGGCAACGAATACCTGACCATCTTCAGCGGTCTGACGGGGGAGGCGCTACACACCGTGCCCTACATCCCCCCGCGGGGCGACCCCGCTGACTGGGGCGACAGGGAGGCGAACCGCTGCGACCGTTTTCTGGCTTGCGTGGCCTATTTGGACGGGCAGCACCCCAGCGTGGTGATGTGCCGCGGCTACTACACCCGCGCCGTGCTTGCCGCCTTCGACTGGGACGGCCATGAACTCCGGCAGCGCTGGGTCTTCGACTCCTACGCCGACGAGAATGAGGCTTACAGCGGGCAGGGCAACCACAACCTGCGCGTGGCCGACATCGACAACGACGGCTGCGACGAAATCATCTACGGCTCGTGCACCATCGATAATGACGGCCGAGGCCTCTACTCCACCCGGCTCGGTCACGGTGACGCCATGCACCTTACCGCCTTCTTCCCCGACGAGCCACGGCTGCAGGTGTGGCAATGCCACGAAACAGGTGGGCACGGCTCCACCTTCCGCGACGCGGCCACGGGCGAGACACTCTTCAGCTACCCTGCTCCGATGGACATCGGTCGTTGCATGGCTGCCGACATAGACCCCGACTCGCCCGGCGTGGAGATGTGGAGCGGCTCTACAGGAGGCATCCGCAACATCCGGGGCGAGCTCGTTGCCGGCTTCGTGCGCGGGCTCTCCACCAACATGGCCGTGTGGTGGGACGGCGACCTGGCGCGCGAACTGCTTGACGGCACACGCGTCTCGAAGTACAACCCTCAGGAGCAACGTTGCGACATCATCTTCAATCCCGAGGGCGTGGTCAGCAACAACGGCACCAAGGCCAACCCCTGCCTTGCCGCCGATATCCTCGGAGACTGGCGCGAAGAAATCCTCCTCCGCACCCGCGACAGCCAGTCGCTACGGCTCTACGTCTCCACCATCCCCACCGAACATCGTGCCGTCACCTTCATGGACGACCCCGTCTATCGCATCAGCGTAGCTACCCAAAACGTGGCGTACAACCAGCCCACCCAGCCGGGCTTCTACTTTGGACCCGATATGTTGCCCTGAGCCAGTCACCACAGCAAAAAACACCTATAAATTATACTGAACCATGAAAAGAGAAGCATTCAAGATGTTCCTGAAGCCGGGCTTCGAGGAGGAATACCAGCGCCGCCATGCCGCCCTATGGCCCGAAATGAAACGGCTGCTCAAGGAGAGCGGAGTCAGCGACTACAGCATCTTCTGGGACAAAGAGACAAATATTCTCTTCGCCGTACAGAAGGTCGAGGGCGAGAAAGGCTCGCAAGACCAAGGCGACAACCCCATCGTGCAAAAGTGGTGGGACTACATGGCCGACATCATGGAAGTAAACCCCGACAACAGCCCTGTTTCTATCCCCCTGCCGGAGCTATTCTATCTGGAATAAGAGAAAAAAATGTCACTTTTTTGGCAAAATAGTTCGTTTTGTTAAAAATTGTAGCTATTTTTGCCGAATTAAGCATGAAAGGGAATTAGAACTATGGCAGAAAATGTACCCAAAGTCCTCGATGTCGAGAAGATTATCCGCAGCAAAATAGGCAAAGAAGACATCTGGCCGCCGTTACTGAAATACCTCCGCAAAATCCTTCACGAAGACGATTTCAACGAATTCTTTGCTGCCTACCCGGACATGGAAGGCGCTGATTTTCTTCGCAACACGCTGGAACACCTGAACATCTCCGTTGATGTGCATGGCGAAGAGAACCTTCCTCCAAAGGGCGGTCTCTACACGTTCGTCAGCAATCATCCCCTAGGTGGCCCTGACGGCGTAGCCATCGGCCGCATCATCGCCGACCACTACGATGACAAGATCCGCTATCTCGTCAACAGTTTCCTCATGGCCCTGCCGCCACTGGCACCGCTCTGCGTCCCCGTCAATCAGATGGGTGGTCAAGCTCGCAACCTGCCGCAGCAAGTCGATGCCATCTTCAGCGGCGACGATCAGGTCATCATGTTCCCCGCCCAGCTCTGCTCCCGCAAGCGTAAAGGCGTCATCCGCGACCTGCCCTGGAAGAAAACCTTTGTGCAGAAGAGTGTGCAGTACCAGCGCGATGTCGTGCCCATCTACTTTGAGGGACGCAACTCCAACCGTTTCTACCGCATCGCCAACATCTGCAAGTTCTTCCACCTCAAGTTCAACGTGGCCATGCTCTACCTCGCCGATGAACTGTTCCGCCACCGCGGCAAGACCTTCCGCGTCTATATCGGCAAGCCTATTCCCTGGCAGACATTCGACAAGTCGCGCAAGCCTGTCGATTGGGCCGCCTACGTGCAGGACATTGTCTATAAGCTCGCTCCTAGCTGCTAATACGTTATGGAAAAAATCATTGACCCCATTCCCCGCGAGCTTCTGCTCAGCGAGCTCACCGAAGAAAAACGCCTGCGCTACACCAACCGCGGCGGCAACATCCTCTACGTCTGCACGGCACACGACAGTCCCAACGTCATGCAGGAGATTGGACGCCTGCGCGAGATTGCCTTCCGTGAAGGCGGCGGCGGCACGGGCTTAAGCGCCGATATTGACTTCTTCGACACCATGGAGGTGCCCTGTAAGCAACTTGTCGTCTGGAACCCCGACGCCGGCGAAATTATCGGCGGCTACCGTTTCATCTACGGCCCCGACATCCGCTACGACGATGAGGGACAGCCCATCCTCGCCACCAGCCACCTCTTCCACTTCTCCTCCGAGTTCATCGAGACGTACCTGAAGCGCACCATCGAGCTCGGCCGCTCGTTCGTGGCCGTCGAATACCAGTCATCGCGGAGCGACACCAAGGGCCTTTTCGCCCTCGACAACCTCTTCGATGGGCTTGGTGCCCTCATGGTTACGCTGCCCGACGCCCAATACTTCTTCGGCAAGATGACCATGTACCCCTCGTACAATCGCTATGCCCGCGACCTCATCCTCCACTTCCTCGACAAGCACTTCGGCGACCGTAACCACTTCGTCACGCCCCACCATCCCCTGCTCATCGAGCACCCCGTAGAGGAACTTGATGTGGTGCTAACTGAGGACGACTTCAAGGCTGACTACCGCCTGCTGAATGCCGCCGTGCGTCGGCTGGGCTGCAACATCCCGCCGCTCGTGAATGCCTATATGAACCTCTCGCCCACCATGCTGGAGTTCGGCACCGCCATCAACGACGACTTCGGCGACGTCGAAGAGACCGGCATCCTCATCGATGTCAACGCTATGCATGAGGACAAGATTAAACGCCACATCGCCTCTTTCATCAAGGAACAGCCTCAATGGGCACACCGCGTGGCCGACAACAAGATTCTCTATTCGCCGCGTCCGCGTCTGCGCCGCCCCTTCAGGAAAAAATAGCCGCACAACGATGCCGCAAGGACGCCCGTGCTGTTTGAGGCGAAATCCCACCACTCGCCGCCGCGGTAGGTCGTCAGGTATTCCTGAGCCAGTTCAATGCCTCCGCTCAGCACGATGGGCAACACCAACGCTCCTATCAGCAGCCAAACGCGGTTGACCGTAAATCCCGAATTGCGCATCACACCCCGCGAAGGGTCCTCCCTATGACAGCGGAGATATTCCAGCCAAATGATTGCACTGAAACCACCATACATGCAGAAATGGACGACTTTATCGAAATTCGTTATCTCGTCCAACTCCGTATGCGGAGGCTTAAAGAATGAAAGGAACAGGATAACCGCTAACACCAGCAGCGAAAACTTATACTGTTTTATAAAAAGCCAAACTCTGTGCATTGTTCTCTGAATTTTCGGCAAAGGTAAGACATTTTTCCCAATCCGCCTACACTCAACCTCTTTTTCCCCATTGAAGGATGAAACTCCACGACTATTTAGCCTTTTCAAAGTCCGAGCGGCGGGCCATCATTTTCCTGCTAGCGGTCATTGTAGTACTGGCTGTCGTGTTGTCAGGGAGGAGGAAGGATAGCGCCTCAGACGTTCAACTTACTGAGACAAGGCACACAGCATCGGCTGAAATCATCTCCGCCGAAACGTCACAGCCCTTTGCCTTCAACCCCAACACGGCCGACTCGGCTACTCTTCGTGCCATTGGCCTAAGCCCTTTCGTCAGTTCTAACATCGTCAAGTATCGACATGCCGGCGGCCGTTTCCGGCGTCCTACTGACCTTGCCCGCATCTACGGCATGGATAGTGCTGCCTTCGCCCGCATCGAGCCCTACATTTATATCCCCAAAGAAGACTCACCTAGACTCTCTCGTCCATCTAGCCCCAATAACCCACCTGGCGCGGCTCATGCAGACAGCCAGGCTTACCAGCCCAGCCCCTACAAAGAATACATGGAGAACAAACTCCCTGCGGGGGTATTCCTTGACCTCAACAAGGCCGACTCCGTCGACCTCGTCCGCATTCCCGGTATTGGCCCCTACTTTGCCAGCCACATCGTCAGCCTCCGCCGTCAGCTAGGCGGCTACGTCTCCCTGAGTCAGCTCAGCGACATCCCTAACTTGCCTGAAATCGGCGATTATGTCTATATTGAGGAGGGGGTTCAGCAGCGTATCAATGTCAACAGCGCCACGCTGCGCACGCTCACCCGCCACCCCTACATCGGCTACTATCGCGCCAAAGCCATCATGGACATCCGTCACCGCGACGGACGTGTCGTTAGCCTCCGTCAACTCTCCTTCCTCGACGAATTCTCAGAAGAAGACATCCAGCGTCTTGCGCCCTATCTTTCGTTTGAGTAGCACGCCCGTCGCCTATTCGTTTTCGCGTCGGAGGGGATAGTGATTGCGTTGATATTCGAAAGAAAAGGGGGACGCTTTGAGGCGACGGCTGTCGGCGTCAATATCGTAGGGGATTGCGGCAGGCGGAGGTGTTTCGGCTGACAAGAGAGAAAGCCCATAGAATTCTGCGAAGGCATCGAGAACCATCTGCGAGGCACGGGCCTTGCCATCGGCGCTGTAGCCAGCTATGTGAGGCGTGGTGATACGGGCCAGACGGAGCAAATCAAGGTTGATGTCGGGCTCGCCTTCCCAGACATCGATAACAGCTTGGCGGATTTGTCCGCTTTGCAAGGCCGATTTCAACGATTCAGTTTCCACCACAGCACCGCGCGAGGTGTTAATGAAAAGGGGCTTGCGACGCAACGAAGCAAAGAAGGCAGCGTCCGCCATGTGCCATGTAGGGTATGGCTCCTCCTTCGTCAACGGCACGTGAAAGGTGAGGATATCACTCTCGGCAGCCAAAGTTTTGAGGTCAACAAAACAACAGGCCGATAAGTCAACACGTTGGATGCGGTCAGCAAAGCGGCTTGTTGACTTGTTGACTTGTTGCCCTTTTGACCTTTTATCGGCCAGCGGAGGGTCGCAACAAAGAGTACGCAGCCCGAGGCGCTCCGCTATGACCTTAACACGCGAGCCGACGTGGCCAAGGCCAACAATGCCAATAGTGCTGCTGGAGAAGGTGATGACGCCTTCGTCGGCCAGCAGGCGCAGGGTGCACTCGACATACTGACAGACCGACGAAGCATTGCAGCCAGGGGCGTTGACCCAACGGATGCCATGAGCATCGCACCAGGAGGTGTCGATATGGTCGTAACCGATGGTGGCCGTGGCGACGAAACGGACGTGGCTACCAGCAAGCAGCGAGGCATCGCAGCGGGTTCGGGTGCGGACAATGAGGGCGTCGGCTTCGCGGACAGCCTCAGCCGTGATTGCCTCGGCAGGCAGCGCCGTCACCTCCGCCACGCGGCGCAACGGCGTCAGCAGGTAAGGAATATGCTCGTCAACGACAACCTTCATTAAAACTATGAACTATGAATTATGAACTATGAACTTCAATAGACTTTTGAAGGACAAGGAGGCTCTCGGGACCCATGTTGAACAGCAGATCCACGATGCTGAGGTTGGGACGAAAACCGAAGCGGGGCGCAAACACCTGATAGTATGTCGCAGGGTGGAAGGTGGCGTCGGAGGTATAATCGCCCTTGGGGTGGATAAGTTCGCGGAAGTCAGCATCCCCGCCTGTTGCCGTAGGTAAGGGGAGGCTGGCGCACCAGCTCTCCGTCGGACGGAGAACAGGATGAATGTCGATGAGCTGGCAGCAAAGCGCCATCAGCTGGAGGTTAAAGTCGAAGAGGAACTCGAAGCGTCGTTCATAGAAGGGGCGGAAGTCATCCTCGTAATAGAGGAAGAAGGGCGTCTGGCCATAGGCCGCCTCCAGCGCATTCCAGTGCTGGTGGCGCCAGTTTCCATGGTCGGAGATGCGTACATCGCGCATGTAGCACTTTGGCGTAGCGGCCTTCTCCGTAGGGATAGTGAGCGCTTGCAGGCCATCGCCGCTGCCGATGACGCAGCGGTTGCGGTACGTCTGCTTCACATAGTGATCCCATTGCTCAATCCGCACCTCCTGGCCGTCGCAAAGCAGCAGCTTCGTGAAGTACCATACCGGAGGAAGATAAGCCGATGACAACAGCATTCACCAAATTATCAACTATTAATTGTCAATTATCAATTGTATTTTTTCACTCCCGTGAACAAGCGTTTCCAGCGAACCTTGCCATCGAAGAGGCTGCGATCCTTGTCGAGACTCAACCAGATGAAACGCGGCTTGCCCACGATGTGGTCCTCGGGCACGAAGCCCCAATAGCGGCTGTCGAGGCTGTTGTGGCGGTTGTCACCCTGCATCCAGTAGTAGTCCATCTTGAACGTGTAGCTCGTGGCTACCTCGCCGTTGATAAAGATGACGCCATCGCGGACCTGCAGGTCGTTGCCCTCGTAGACACGGATGGGACGCTCGTAGAAGGGCAGGTTGTCCAATGTGAGCTCCACCGTAGCTCCCTTGGCGGGAATCCACAGCGGGCCATAGTTGTCGATGCTCCAGCCTGTGCGCTTGTTCAATGGATAGAGGCCGCCATCGGTCTCCTGCGGCATCAGCGTGACGCTCGTCACAAAGTCACGCTTGCGCAGCTCGTCCACCATCCGTTGTGTCAACGGCAAGTAGTAGAGCGTGCCTGCGGCGTTGTGTCCCTTCAGGTCCTCCAGACTGATGCCCAACTCGCGGCGCAGCTTCTCGGGGATGGGACGTATAGTGGCCACCTGATAGAAGTACTGCACGTTCTCCGGTTCCTTGTTCGCCACGCCATCCAGGTAAATCACACGATCCTTGATTTCCAGCGTCTGCCCAGGCAGGCCCACGCAACGCTTCACATAATTCTCCCTGCGATCCACGGGGCGAGTGGCTATACGGCCGAACTCACGCTCGTTGGCAGCAATGTAGCGACGTCCTTTCGCCAGGAAACGGTCCATTACCTGCCGCTCCTCCACGGCCGTGAGGCTGTCCGTAGCTGGATAGCCTCCCTCCAACTGTGCGCTAATCTCCGAGGCCAGCTTGTAGTAGTCCATCGAACCGTACCTCGGGTTGGTGACGATGGTGTCGCCCGTCGGGTAGTTGAAGACCACGATGTCGTTCTGCTTCACCTTGCCCCATCCTGCCACACGCTTATATGTCCACTGCGGTTTCTCGATGTAGCTCTTGCCGCCGCCCAACCACTTCGGCATGGTGTGCTGCGTCAGCGGCATGGTGAGGGGCGTGATGGGCTTGCGCGGGCCGTAGGCCACCTTGCTCACATAGAGGTAGTCGCCCACCAGCAGGCTCTTTTCCAAAGACGACGAGGGGATGGTATAGTTCTGAAACCAATAGAGATTGGCGAAATAGACGCCGACGAGGGCAAATACGATGGCATCCACCCAGCTCATCACCCCGCGCCAGAAGTCGCTCTTCAGATTCTTCCACCATGTCCACGGCACCAGCTTGGTGATGTAGGCATCAAACAGGAACGGCACCGCCAGCAACCCCCACCAGCTCTTAATCCAATAAAGGAAGGCCATAAAAAGCACCAGAACTATGATACACTTTATCCATTGCTTACGACTTGCTTTTTTCATGCGTTGTACTGTTTTTGTTGTTCGTTAGACGGGACATCCACGACCACAGGTTTCACCATTAACACAAATTACCATTGTCATTTTTTTATTTCAGCCACGGGAACAGGTCTTCTATGCCGAAAAGCCCGCTACCTTGCCGTGCCGTGAACTCCGCGGCCAGCACGGCACCCAACGCCAATCCCGTGCGGTCCTTGGCCGAATGCGTCAGCGTAATCACGTCTGCATCACTCTCGTAGCACACTGTATGAATGCCTGGTACTTCGCCCTCGCGGATGCTGGTGATGGGCACCGTGCCCGCATGCTTCAACGCGCCACGTATGTCATCGGCAATGGTGATGGCCGTGCCGCTGGGCGCGTCCAGTTTGTGGATATGGTGTGTCTCCTCCATGTGGACGGTGTAGCTCGGGTAGTCATTTAAAAGCTGCGCCAACTGGCGGTTTACGGCGCGGAACAGCGCCACGCCCACGCTGTAGTTACTGCTCCAGAACAACGTGTGTCCGCCTATCACACAGAGGCTACGCAGTTCCGCCTCGTGGTCGGCATACCAGCCCGTGGTGCCGCTCACTACCTTCACCCCCTGCGCAAAGGCACGCTTCACATTGTCGAAGGCTACCGTGGGAGCAGTAAATTCAATGGCAACATCGGCGCTGCGGAACGCCGCGCTGTCAAAGTCCTGCAGGTTATCCACATCGATGATGCTGACCACCTCGTGGCCACGGCTCAGGGCTGTCTTTTCCAACAAATGCCCCATCTTGCCATATCCGATAAGTGCTATTTTCATTGTTTCTTTTGTTTTTCGCCGCAAAGGTAGAAGATTTTCGCCAAAAAACCACTATTTTTGCCCAAATTCTGAAAAACCCTATGGAAGAACTGCTGCGCTACGTCTGGAAACACCGTCTGTTTCCGCTCTCTCCCCTCAAGACCATCGACGGCCTTCCCGTCGAAGTTATTGACTCCGGCCTCTCTAATCCCAACGCGGGGCCTGACTTCTCTGGCGCCAAAGTTGTCATCGACGGCACGAAGTGGGCAGGCAACGTGGAACTCCACATGAAGGCTTCTGACTGGTTCCTCCACCACCACGACGAGGACGAGCGCTACGATTCCATCATCCTCCATGTTGTTTGTGAGAGCGACGCCACCATCCACCGCCGCGACGGGCAGCTCATTCCACAGCTGGTGCTCCCTATCCCCGACACCGTCCGTGGTCGCTATGAGGCCTTGCTCCACGAAGAACACTACCCGCCCTGCTACCACATTGTGGGCGACCTCTCGAAGCTGACCGTCCACAGCTGGCTCTCTGCCCTACTCTTCGAGCGGTTGGAGATGCGCCGCGCGCAAATTTTGGAACGCTACGAGCAACACGAGAAGAACTGGAACGATGCCCTCTTTGCCACCATTGCCCGTTCCTTTGGTTTCGGCGTTAACGGCGAAGCCTTCGACACCTGGGCACGCTCCATCCCTTTTCGTGCCGTCGATAAACACCGTGATAATCTTCTCCAGATAGAGGCTATCTTCTTCGGCCAGGCAGGGCTGCTGCGTCCCGAAGCGCTCCCCCACTACTACCGCGACGAAGCGCAGAAAGAGCCCTATTACCAACAGCTCTGCCACGAATACGACTTTCTTGCGCACAAGTTCAACCTGCGCCCCATCAGCACCTCACTCTGGCTGTTTGCCCGCATGAGGCCCGACAACTCGCCCTTCGTGCGCATGGCTCAGCTAGCTATGCTTTATTATAATGAAAGCCTTTCGGCAGCCACGCTGGTTGGCTTGCCCGATAAAGAAAACATCCTTTCCCTGCTGCGCGTGGGGACGTCGCCCTACTGGAACACCCATTTCACTTTCGGCAGCACACCTACCATCAACCGCCCGAAGGTGGTAGGCGATGCTTCGCTGGCCCTGCTGCTCATCAACGCCGTTGCCCCCTTCCTTTTCACCTACGCCCGTCACATGGGTGACGATGCCACACAAGAGAAGGTCTTGAACCTCCTTGAGCAACTGCCCGCGGAGAACAACTACATCACGCGCAGCTGGAGCACCTGCGGCCTCAACGTCGGCAGCGCTGCCGACAGCCAGGCGCTCATCCACCTCAAACGCCTCTACTGTGAGCGAAAGGATTGCCTCCGCTGCCGCATCGGCTATCAGTATCTGAAAAAGGGATAGTAGCCTATCGCGTATTCCCCATTTTATCCACCAAGATGATATCCTGCACCTTCAGCGCGACCTTGCAGGCACGGCGGGCACGGAACGTCAGCGTGCAGACAACGCCGTCGCCGTTCAGCGTCTCGCGGTCTCCGGTGTTGACAAACGTCGGATAAAGCACCTTGTCGCCATTGGCATGCAGACGATCGTAGGTGAGGTTCTCCATCTCCTTCGTGCCCGTGGGCTCCACGCCGATGAACTCCAGGTCGGAGGCATTGTAGGGCAGGGCAAAGCCGAAGGCGTTCACCTCGCTCAGCCCCTCGCCCACCACATCGATGTTCAGCTTCTCGCCGGCTTTCAGGTCTATAGCTCCTGACTTGTTGACTTGTTGGCCCGTTGACTTGCCCGCCTCGAGTCGCAAGGCGCCGGAAAAATGCTCGACCCATTGCTCAGCACCACCGCGCACCTGGGTGGCAACGACAGAGATGTCGCAGACGTCGATACGCCCGTTGTGATCGATGTCGCCACCGCTGACGTAGCCGTCAAAGTCGGGGTCGCCCGCCCGCAGGCCGGTGTAGTTCATATAGGAGGTGAAGTCGTCCATGTCCACACGTCCGTCGTGGTTGATGTCACCCGGAAGGAGTATCTCCGTGCCAGGGACGCGGAAGACGTAGAGCTGACGGCCAGAGCCGAAGTCGCCCCTTCCGCGGGTGACCTCCATGCGCAGGTAGCGCACGCTGGGGGCATCTTTGAAGGTCTTCTCCTTTGTCTTTGCGTCGGCGGCCCAGCGGAAGGGCTGCGGAATGCTCCACGTGCGGCCATCGGTACTGTAGGCGATGGTGCCCTCCTGAAGCGTGCCGTTGCCGGCATCCTCGCGGGGGAGGTAGTGGAGCTTATCGAGTTGGATGGTGCAACGGAGGTCGATGTCCATCGTAAACGGTACGGCTTTCTGGAACCATTCCGTGTGCCAGACGGTGGATTCGTCGAAGTCAAATAGATGCCATAGGTATTCGCCACGCTGGTTGGGGCACGAAGTCTTTGCCTCAATGCCCTTGACGGCAAACTCCAGCGGGTTGGCATCGGTAGTGGCGGAGAAGGACGCCCACTCCGAGGTGCCGTCGGCGTTGACGCTACGAATCTGGAAGTCGTACTTCGTCTCGGGCGTCAGCTCCTCAAAGAGGAACTCGCCTTCGCGTAGCGTGGTGTAGCGCATCCCGTCAAAGAGGATTTCCGCATAGTCGGCATTTGCAGGCAACGTCCACGTGGGTTTGACGGTATAGGCAGTTGTGGCGCATGTGGCCGTGGGGGCTTCCAACGTGCCGTGCTTCTCGGCCAGCTTTAGCATAGGAGGCAGCGTGAAATCTTTGCAGACAATATACAATCCCTCCTTTCTTACATCCACTGCCGGAACGTCGATGGTCAGCACACCACTTTCATATTTCCACGTAGCCTTTAACCGCTTTCCCGGTACCACCTTCATATTTCTTTCAGTCATGCTTCTCACCGTCAGCTTTTTTGGTTCCGCGCCGGCATGGATGCGAAGCGTCGTCCGCTTCTCCGGCACAAAGCCGTCGAACGTGCCAAAGGTGGGATGAATGATTATATCCAATTGGTCCTTGGCAACCCAGTAGTCATCCTCAATCACGGTCGATGTGTAATCCCCGTTGAGATAAGCGTCGGTGGTGCCATCATCGTCATATTCTATAAAATTGCCGTAGTCTCCAGGAACAATCTCGTATTGGCGGAAGGAATAGTCTATGTCACGTGGTTGGTTGTGGGGCGCAGTAACGGGGATGATGGCACCTTCGCGGACGAAGAACGGAATGCGCTCCAATGGTGCGTCGTAGCTGTTGAGGATGCAGCCACCCTCAATAAAAGCTCCGGCGTAGGGGTCGAACCATTTGGTACCACCGATGTGATCATTCCAGTTCGGCAGATAGATGCCATTGCGGATGTCATTTCCATCGGCGTCCATCTTCGTGTCCTGATAGATGGGAGCGACGAGGAAGTACGGGCCGTACATGAACTGATACTTCGTCAGGTTGTCAATCTTCTGGCGGTCTTTAAGAGGAGTATTGAAAGTCATGCTTGTCCCGCCATTATGCTTGACATCGTGGGACATCTTGTCCTTTTCCCACGACATCGCCCGCACCATCGGAATTCCCCAACGTGCTGCTTCCCATGCGATACTATAGGTGTAGGGCATGAGGGAGGATTTGAACTTCAGCCACGTGCGGTTGATGTCCTCCGCCCGTTTGCCGAGGGCATGGGGGTATTTCTCGTTGGAGCCCCAGCCGTCCATGTTCAGCTCCATGGGGGTGAAGGTCTTCCATTGGAAGTCGCGCACGTTCACGGGGAGGTTCCGTCCGCCGAAGATGCCGTCCATGTCGCTACCCACGTTGGGCTGGCCGGAGAGGCCCGAGCCGATGTAGGTGGGGATATGGAAGCGGATGTACTCCCATTGCCCGCCCACTTGGTCGCCGCTCCAAAGGCCGGCATAGCGCTGGGTGCCTGCCCAGCCGTCGAGCGTAATAATAAAAGGACGCGCGCGATTGCCCTGCTCGGGCATTATCTTCGCCACGTCGGCCACGCCGTTGAGGCCGAAGCTGTAGCCGGCGCCCACCCAGGCAACGTCGGTCTTGAGCACACGCACGCCGGCATCGCGCACCTCGCCCACGATGTCGCGCTGGAGCAGCGGCTCGATGCCCTCCTTCGGATGGAGGTCCGATTGTGTCCAAAGGCCAATCTCCACACCACGCTCGCGGGCGTAGTCGCCAAACTGGCGCAGGTTGTCGATGTTCCCTGCCAGCGAGCCCGTCTGGCCATAGCCTGCGCCATAGCCGTCGTTGGGCAGCACCCAGCCGAGGGGCATGTCGTGGGCGGCATAGCGGTCAACTACCGCACGGGCGGAGAATTGGTAGTTGCTTCGTCCGAGGGAGTCCGTCAGTTCGCCGTTAAGGCTCTCGCGGATGCCTCCGGCCACAGGTTTCTGGCTCTCGCGGTAGCGCTTGCCGTCCTCAAAGGGAACACCACCCTCCTCCACCTCCGTCCAGTAGTCGCGGTTGTAGGCATTGAGGTGGCCTTCGTAGAAGCCGAACTTGGGCAGCAGCACGGGCTTGCCCGTCAGCTGATAATAACCGTCGAGGGGAGAAAAATCCATTGGCCCAACTATCACGAACATATCCAGATAATCTGCATCGTGGCTCAGCACCACCTCGTCGGGGTTGGAGGCGCCGAAGTCGTAACGGCCTGGCTGGAAGGTGTGGAACAGGATGCCGTAGCCCGCCGTGCTCCAGTAGAAGGGCGAGGGGCTGGCGACGCCGCCGTCTGTCCAGTTGTTGGTATTGACAATCTGTATGACCTTGCCGCTGTGGGAGAAACGTCCGTTCTGCATGCCTCCGCCGTAGAAGCACTCGTCAGCCGTACGCGAGAGGCGCACGACGGTGTGGCGGTTCTCGATGCTGACAGGAGCCGTCTCGTGGATTATTTCACGCGAGCCTCCCCTCACAAAGTGTACAAGGTCTTTATGCCCAACCGTCATCAACCCCGTGTGTAAGTCAAAAGACAACTGAATTAACTTCGTGCTCACGGTAAGACCGTCAACCTCTATGTCGATTAAGTTCGGTATTGATAGTCGGGAAGATGTAGATGGAGGAGGCAGGGAATTCCATTGTCTTGGAGTCTCCACAAGTATCTTCGCCTCGGGCTTGGCCTTAGGGTCGCGCACAGGGCCGCCCGCAGGGTCTTGAAAGATGCGCACGATGGTAGGGCCGTAGAAGTCCAGCACGCGCACCTGCCCGTCCATATATCGTACCTCGACGGTCGTTTCGCCCGTCTTGACAATTTCCTTCACTTGCGCCCTGGCGGACACGCCCAGCGCCAGTAGCGCCACAAGCATGATTAGCGTCTTTTTCATAGTTGATTCAATTTGTTGGTGACAAAGATAGGGTGAGCCAAGCGAAAAAGCAAATTTTATTTGATTTTTCCGAGGCGCCGCCTATCTAAAAGCCCCGAAGGGGGATTAAAGATAGGGTGAGCCAAGCGAAAAAGCCCTTTTTCCCACGAAGCAGGAAAAAGAGGCCAAAGACAAAGACGGTTTCCTTAAAACTCAATTGGGTTTCAATTAAAACTCAATTGGATTTTAATTAAAACTCAACTGGATTTTAATTAAAACTCAGCTGAGTTTTAAGAAACTTCCCTTGCGCTGCGGAATCTTCAGCAACTGCTGAAGAGAAATCCCCAAAGGAAAAGAAAACACGTTTTACATCGGAAAAAGTAAAAAAAAACAACTTTTTCTTGCTTTTTTGAAGTATTTGCACTACCTTCGTCACATCTTATAAATCCTTAATCATCCAAGAGAGTATGAAAAGACTATTGACCATCGTCTGCTGCTGCCTGGTGGCAGCAAGCAGTTTCGGCCAGCAGGCCTTGGGGCAGCGGCCCAGAGTGAAATCGCCCGTGGTGAACGCCGACGGCACGGTGACCTTTAACTTCTACGACCCGTCGGCAGAGAAGGTGAGCGTGACGGGCGACTTCGACGAGATACGCGGCAAGTCGCTGCCGATGACCAAGCAGGAGAACGGCGTGTGGACGGTGACGACGGAGCCCCTCGCCCCCGAGCTCTACTCCTACAGCCTTTCGGTGGACGGGCAGCGGTTCATCGACCCTGCCAACAGCTACGTCAACCGCGACATCTCCACGCTGAGCAACATCTTCATCGTCTCGAAATCCGACGACGACAAGGGACACCTCTACGCCGTCAACAACGTGCCGCACGGCACGCTCGCCCGCGTGTGGTACGACAGCCCGACGCTGGGGCAGCAGCGGCGCATGACCGTCTATCTGCCGCCAAGCTACGACGGCAAGAAGCGCTTCCCCGTGATGTACCTGCTGCACGGCCACGGTGGCGACGAGACGGCGTGGGGCGACCTCGGACGGACGTCGCAGATTATGGACAACCTCATTGCCGAGGGTAAGTGCGTGCCGATGATTGTCGTCATGCCCAACGGCAACCCGACGTGCAACGCCGCGCCCGGCTGGTGGCACGAAGGGATGTACACCCCCGATGGCAACGCCTTCAACCAGCGCGGCGCCAAGGCCTCGATGGAGGAGAGCTTTATGGACATCGTCAACTTCGTGGACAGCCATTACAAGACCATCAAGAAGCGCTCTGCCCGTGCCGTGACGGGACTCTCGATGGGCGGCGGACACACCTTCGGCATCTCGCGCCTCTACCCCGAGACGTTCGACTACTACGGCCTGCAGTCGGCAGCCGCGCGCATGCCCCAAGACAGGGCGAAGTTCGACGAACAGATGGCCCGCCTCTTCTCCTCAAAGCCCAAGCTCTACTGGATTGCCATCGGCAAGGAGGACTTCCTGATGCAGTCCAACACCGAGCTGCGCCGCTATCTCGATGCCCATAAGTACCCCTACGAGTACTACGAGAACGACGGCGGACACATCTGGCGCAACTGGCGCATCTACCTCAGCCTGTTTGCCCAAAAGATTTTCAAAGACTAACATTCCTTATTATTATATTATGAGAGATTTCATCTACCATACGCCGACGGAAGTGGTGTTCGGCGAACAGTCGGAGGAGCAGGTGGCTCGTCTGGTGAAGAAATATGGCGGCACGAAGGTGCTGGTACATTACGGCGGCCAGAGCGCCCTCCGCTCGGGACTGCTTGACAAGATTTTTCAGCTGCTGACCGAAGGCGGCGTTGCCTTCGTGAAACTAGGCGGCGTAGTGCCCAACCCCAGGCTCTCGTTGGCACAAGAGGGCATCGCCCTGTGTCGCAAGGAGGGCGTGGACTTCATCCTCGCCGTCGGCGGAGGCAGCGTCATCGACTCGGCGAAGTGCATCGCCTACGGCGTCTGCTACGACGGCGATGTATGGGACTTCTACCTCGGCAAGGCCAAGCCTCAGCAGATGCTGCCCGTGGGCACGGTGCTCACCATCCCCGCTGCCGGTAGCGAGATGAGCGAAGCCAGCGTCATCACCAACGAGGATGGCGACGTAAAGCTTGGCTACTCCAACGACATGTCGCGCCCCAAATTCGCCATCATGAACCCCCGCCGCAGTTTTACCCTGCCGCCCTACCAGACGGCAGCCGGCGTTACCGACATGATAATGCACACCATGGAGCGCTACTTCACCCGCGACGACGACATGGACTTGACAAGCGACATCGCCGAAGCCATCATGCGCCGCATGAAGACCGCCGTGTACGATGTGCTGCGCAATCCCGAGGACTACCGCGCACGCACCCAGATTATGTGGGGAGGCAGCCTTGCCCACAACGGACTGACGGGCTGCGGCATCAGCGACGACTGGGCAACACACCAGCTGGAGCACGAGCTGAGCGGCATGTTCGACGTCACCCACGGCGCCGGTCTGGCTGCCATCTGGCCGAGTTGGGCACGCTACGTGATGCACGAGAACCTGAGCCGCTTTGTCCGCTTTGCCGTCAACGTGATGGATGTCCCCAACGACTTCACCGACCCCGAGACCGTCGCCCTCAAAGGCATCGAAGCCATGGAGCGCTTCTACCACGACATCGGCATGCCCGTCAACATCCGCGAGCTCATCGGCCGCGACATCACCGATGACGAAATCCGCGAGATGGCACGCAAGTGCAGCCGCGACTACACCACCACCTGCGGCTGTCTGAAAGTGCTCCACGCTGAAGACATGGAAGCCATCTACCGCATGGCGCGCGGATAAGGCTCACAGGCATGAGACGACTACACTTTTTCATGCTGCTGACGGTTGCTGCCGTCAGCCAGGCACAAGTGGCGTCTCCCCCGAAGGGAGGGGAGAATCTGACGCTGAACGACCTCGAGTATTTCGAGCGGCAAGGCGTCAACGTACTGGTGTTCAGCAACAGCTTCAACGGAGGCTTCAACGACGAGAAGGACTCGGGCATCGAAATCATCCACCACGGCGTGCGCACCGTGCAGGGCGGCGCCGTCCGCCTCAACAACACGCCGGAACAGTGGGACCTCGTGCCGAAGATGACAAGCCGCAAGGTGAACCGCGAAGCGGGCACCATCGAAGTGACCATGCGCTACGACGACTACGACTTTGAAAGCCGTGCCGTGGTGACGGCAAAGGGAAAGGCCGTGGAGATTGCCGTCTGGCTGGATAAGCCCGTGCCCGACGCGCTGCCTGGCGAGGCTGGCTTCAACCTGGAGTTCCTGCCCTCGCAATACTGGCTGAAAACCTACACAATTGATGGGCGCCACGGCCGTCTGCCCCGCTACGCCACCAGCCAGACCGTTACTCGCCCCAACAGCGAAAAGCCTCGCCAATTCAAGGGCTTCCGCACCTACGACGACCGCGGCACGGGGCGTTTCATTGACCCACTGCCCATCGAGACAGGCCATCGCATCGTCCTGGCTACCGACGACCCTGAACGCATGATTTCCGTCAGTAGCGACGATGCCGAGCTATGCCTCTACGACGGCCGCATGCTGGCGCAGAACGGCTGGTTCGTTCTGCGTAGCGTGCTGCCAAGGAGCCGCACGGGCAAGGTCGTCACCTGGACGGTGGAGCCCCACGCCATCCCCGGCTGGATACGCGAGCCGAACATCGGCTTTTCGCAGATAGGCTACACACCCGAGCAGCCGAAGGTGGCCGTCATTGAGCTCGACAAGAACGACTCACCCCAAGCCACAGCCACCATTGAGCGCATCCTCCCCGATGGCACCATCGAAACAGTCTTCCAAGGCGACATCAAGCCCTGGGGACCTTACTTCAAGTACAACTACGTGAAGTTCGACTTCTCAGCCGTGCGTGAGCCCGGTGTCTATTTCATCCGCTACGGCCAGACGAGGACCAACGACTTCCTCATCGACGAACACGTTTATGACAAGATTACCGATGCCACCACCGACGTGTGGGTGCCCATCCACATGAACCACATGTACGTCACCGAGGGCTATCGCACCTGGCATGGCGAACCGTTCAAGGAGGGTTATCTGCAGGCACCTGAGAGCGACCATTTCGACCTGCACCGTCAGGGACCAACCACCGATACGAAGTATAAGCCCTACGAGCTTATTCCCGGCTTGAATATCGGTGGATTCTTCGATGCGGGCGACTTCGACATCGAGACAGGTTCCAACATCAACGTGGTGCAGAACTTCATCCGCACCTGGGAACTCTTCAAGCCCCAGAGAGACGAGACCTTCGTCAGTCAGAAGCAGCGTTATGTAGATCTGCATCGTCCTGACGGTGTGCCCGATATCCTGCAGTTCATCGAGCATGGTACGCTGAACCTCGTGGCACAGGCTGAGCAGATTGGCCACATGGCCTCTACCCTCTCCAACTCGGTACTCGACAACTACCATCATCTGGGCGATGCCGCCAGCATCACCGATGGTCTCCATTACGACCCCAGTCTGAAGCGTTACGAGGT
>Ga0310690_10003167_pt1 | contig 25170 bp, 34 predicted proteins | sample AusTroGonzalo_MG_2_FD_207661 | JGI IMG/M metagenome (GOLD analysis project Ga0310690, IMG submission 207661) | Bovine rumen microbial communities from tropical cattle in Woodstock, Queensland, Australia - Gonzalo_04 (v2) (version 2) | ecosystem: Host-associated > Mammals > Digestive system >... | reverse complement strand
CGCAAGAAGCGCGCGTTGTGTAACAACGTTTGCTTCTTCGATACGGTCGATTTTCTGCCCGTCGTCAATAAAACGTTCGGTTATGCGGGCGCGCTCCGTGTCTAACGTGTGATTGATGTTTTTAACGTCTGCTTCAAGCGCGTCTAACCTTTCGTTTTGCTTGCGGTTTGGTGCTTTAAGCGCGGTTACGCACTTTACGATAACGGCGGTCGCGCCTGCGACAACCGAAATAGCCCCGCAAACCGCCAAAATCGCGTTTATTACGTCTTGCGGTGTAAAAAGTATTGCTTCATTCATGGTTTATTTGCCCTTTCTGCTTTTGCCTATCTTACCCACATATTACACAATCAAAACGCCCGATTGTACCAATCTTTAAAACCTTGATTTGTGTACGAATATCCGCGCATAATTGCCACGCGTCGGCTTTTTCCATGTATGCGATACGGCTATTTATTGACTTGTCAAATAGTTCTTCGTCAACTTCGCCCGTTTCAAATGCGCGTAATAACTTCTTCAATCGGCGCGTCGCCTGCTTTCTTACAATCTTAAAGCCCGCAAAATGACGATAACCCACAAAGTCAACGCCGTTTTTCGCTGCTATTATGGTTGTTTTCGGGTTTAGATGTAGTTTAAGGCGTTCTTCGACGAATACGTTTATATCGTCAAGCATTGCCCGCAACTGCCGCGGGTCTTCGCCTAATATAATAAAGTCGTCCATATAGCGGATATAATAACGGGCGTGTAATTCGTGCTTGATGTAATGGTCTAATATGTTTAAATAGACGTTCGCGAATAATTGCGAAGTCAGATTACCGACGGGAATACCCACGCCGTCGGGATATATGCCGTTATGGTCGATAATGTGGTCTAATAGTCGTAACGCCTGCTTGTCTGATATATAGCGGCGTACTTCTTCTTTTAGTATTTCGTGGTCGATACTTTGAAAATAATGGTGTATGTCTGCTTTTATTGCGTAAATCTTCTTGCCCTGCTTTATCTGCAAGGCGTAAAGCCACGTCGAAAGGGTTTCGCTTGCTTCGTGTACGCCCTTTTCTTTTCTGCAAGCGTAACTATGAAAAATAAACCGCCTTTCGAAAAGCGGTTCAATGATGTTTACTATCATGTGTTGTATTACACGGTCGTAAAACGGTAACGCCATTATAAGCCGCTCTTTTGGTTCGTAAACCTTAAAACAGTAATACCGCCCCGCGTGGTAAGTTTGATTTCGAATATCACTTATTGCTTTTAATAAGTTGATTTCGCGGTTTTGTTCAAACTTTAGCACTTCGGGGCGGTATCTTTTACACTTCCGCGCCTTGCGATATGCTTTTACGGCGTTTTTCTCCGTACAAATCGCGTTTAAAATATTCTTTGCGGTTTTCACTTCTTCACTTCCAAACAATGCCCGCGCCGCGTTTCGCCTTTTGGTTACTTCTCGGTCGGTGCTTTTTAATCTTTGTCGCTATGCGAACGGGAAAGCGTAAACGCTTCTTTACAATCGTCTGACTATATGTAAACGACTTACAATAAGCCCTTGCGGTATCTGCTGACAAATAACCGTCTAAAAATTCAAAAGTCACAAACGCACCAAACGCCGATGTTCGAATTGACGTTCCAGGGGTAATTGTTGCAATTCACGGCACGGTCGCCGTCGTGAACGCCGTTGTTCCAATTCCCACCGCAAATGAACGCGTGCAGCGAAAGGAAACGCCCACAAACACGGTACTAACGATTGCCCCAAACATAGACGGGCGGGCTTTTACTTGCCCGCGCCGTTTTGTTTTCTTTCTTTTGCTTCTTTGATAAGCCCGCCTATAAGCGCGCCTATTATGGCGGTCTGCCCTGCGCAATAAAATAATACATCTTCGTTTATCGCGCTATATTTAAGGTCATAGGCAAGACGAAGTTTTCGCATTAACCGACGCTTTGCGCGGTCGGCGGTGTATAGGTGCGATACTACTTTTGTAATTTCGTATTGCTCCACTTCGTCAAGTATTTCGTCGATACTTTCGCGAATTTCCTTTTGAAGCGTGAATTTTTCATAATGCGGTAACTTCTTCATCTTTTCGTGAAGATAGACGCTAAAATCATACGCCGCTTGATGTGCTTTTGTGTGTACGTAATCCGCGCCCGTATCAACTACGCAATCGGGCGCGTTGTACTCTGCTTTGTAATCTTTTGCGTTTTGCATTACGCCGCCTTTCCCCTTTCCTTAAATATTTTTGTGATAGGCGGTCGGCTTTCGCCGCCGCCTTTCTGCTTAAAGTGAGTCACAAACGCACCAAACGCCGACGTACGAAATGACGTACCAGGGGTAATGGTTGCAATCCACGGCACGGTCGCCGTCGTGAACGCCGTTGCGCCAATTCCCACCGCAAACGAACGCGCGCAGCGCGGTTGACGACGGAATATAAGCCTGCCCGTGTCCGCTGCCTAAAACGTCTTGCCATGCCCATGTGGTAGCGGTAGGGTCAAGACAAAATTCGTCTACCCATTTCCAAACGTTACCCACAAGGTCGCGAACGTTGGTTGCTGATACTGCGTAAGTCACATTGCCGCAAGTAGTACGCCCCGTATTACCCGTTGCGCTCCATGCGTAAGTGTTGTTGCCGTCCTGCCCTGCGGGGCTACCGTAAGACGCTTGACAAAATTCGGCGTAAGTAGGTAAACGCTTACCGACACGGCGGGCTTTTTCGTTGGCAATGTACCAATTAAGCCCCTCGCTACCCGTAATAGGGTTTACGCCCTTTTTGCTCTGTAATCCGTCTTCGCCGTCGCTTGACGCAAGGTAAATATCGCCCCACAAACCGCCGCCGATGTAAACCATACCCGCGGGGTCGCACTTCGGACGGTGTAAAAGCGTCCATACGGAATTAGGAACAACGCCGTTATATACGTTACTTTCCCAACCGCTGCCCATTTCAACGCCGCTTGAATTTACGGGGTTGCCCGTATCTTCGTCAACCTTACGTACTACGCCGTAATGGAAACCACCGATACGACGGCTATTTGCTGCCGTATATCCGCTTGGGAAATATTTAGAGGTCGAAATTTTATATACTTCGTCTTCGTCAACTGTTTCGTCGCCGTCGGTAGGGTCGCAAACGAAAATATTGTAGTCCGTACCAACGCTAAACGCTGCGCCCACGTCCAAATCTGCCGCGGTAAGTGTTGTTGCGATAGTCTTAAAGATACTTTCGCCAACGGCTACAAGTACGCCGCCGATAACTTCGATTTCGTCGGGCGCGTCTTCGCCTGCTGCCGCGATATACTGCTTTTCGGGTGCTACTACGTCGCCCATTTCGGCAAGTTTAGCCGTTGTAATCTTGGCTTTTGCGCTTGCCATGCTTTCATCGTATAGAAAAAACTTTGCCATTTTCTGACGCTCCTTTCTTTATAACTGCTGCAACTCGGCGATAATGTCGTCAAGTTCTGCTTCGGTAATGTCAAGACGTTCGTAAATGGTAGGTGTAACCACTAAATCAAAGGTTGTTGCGCCTGCCGTACCCGCCTTGTTTACCACAATGTCGCTTGAAACGTAAGATACGTTGCCGTGTTCGTCGGGTTCGCTCTGATTGTGTGTTACGCTTCTTACGGTAACGTCCACATTGCCGACGCGTGCCGCGCTGCCCTCTAACGCTTCGCAAACGTAACCCGTGTTAAAGGTCTTTCGGTCTGCTGATGTTTCGTTGATGATGATTTTGTCAAAGTTAAGGTTTTTGACGCGGTTAATTTCCTTGATAACGTCCGCGGGTTTCATAAGACCCGCCCGCGCCATTTCAAGGCAATTATAAGCGTCTGCCCTGCAATCAATGCGTGGTTTAATCTTTTTAGCCATTTTAAAGCCCCTTTCTAAAATAATACTTTGTTAATTGCTGCTTGATACATACGCACCCACATAACCGCCGACAAAAGCATAACCGTTTCTTGCATAGACGTTAAATTCTATTGTTTCGGTTGTCTTTGTATAGTCAAGCGTGAACGTATGCGGTATTACGGTCAAATCTTCGTTTTGTGGCGTAATAGTATAATTGCCGTGTTCGGTCAAGTGTACTTTTTCGCCCTCTGCGAATGTGTAAACCGTTGTTGTGCCCGTGTCCGTGTTTACAATATCGAATTTTTCGCCCGTAATCACTTCGCGGCTTGCGTTTGTAAATGACAACTTTGTCGCAAGGTCTGTTATTGCGCTGCCGATTTTGTTATTGATGTCGTCAATTTCGTTTTGCAAGTGTGCGGCGGTTGCGTCGTCTATCAAATCGCGCATTTCTTCGTAAAGGTCGGTAAACTTTTGTACTTGTACCGCTTCGTAACCTTGAAAATCTGCAAGCATATTTTGATAGGCTTGATAACCTTGGTCGCCATAGTTTGACATTAAAGCAAGATATGTTGCGTACTGCTGCGTAATCTTTGCTTGATAGGTTGCGAAGTATGCGGAAAACTGCGCCGTAATCTGCGAAAAATCAATCTCGGTTACGGTTGCAACTACCCAACCGCACAAACTACTATCGGCGCGGGTGTCGGTTATCTCCGCTTGTGTGATTGCTACGCTACCGTGGTTTACTCTGATTTGGGCTAATACCAAATCGTAATATGCGCCACTTCTTACGGGTGCGGTTGGCTGCGGATTTGCCGCATATCCACCCGTTACGACCAAAAGTTGTATATCGCGGTCGGTATCGTTTCGACGTAATACCACGGTGTCGATACGGTCAAGCGTTCCGCTTGCGGTTTCAAGGTCAAGTGTTGTTGCGTTTAAGAAGTTCTTTACCTTGCCGCCGATGTTGCAATAACCTTTTGCAACGGTTACGCTCATATCGTCGTTTGCGGTTACTTGCATTTGACCGTTAAACACGCCCGTAACGAAGAAAGGTTTTAACCAATCCGTCATACTGTCCGCGTCATAAACTCGGTCGCCCTCGATTGAATTGTAAAAGTATGCGTAATTGTCGCTCATGTCTTAATCCCCCCAATCTATCGTTTCGGGAAGTGGGTCGCCCAATGTTGGTACTACGTACCCCCCGCCATACTCATATACTTCTTGAATTTCTGTTATTCTTTGGTTCATATAAAGCCCCCATGATTTCTTTTTTACTGTTACAATATCGCCTAAATCATAATCGACTTTGTATGTAAAGTTGATGTTTGGCGCGGTTTCGCACTCCAAACTTTCGGCGGCTATATCTTTTTGCAATTCTTCATAGCCGCGTTGTTTAAGCACTTCTTGATACTGCGCCGCCGTCAAATCTTCGGGCGATAAGTCGCGCGCGTCAACGAATACTTCGCGAAGTGCTAAACCCGTGCCGCTGCCAACTTCTACAACAACCCTTTGCGCGCCCTCGCCCTGCCCGCCGACAATGGCTTTACTTTTATACGCTTGGTCGTTGTATTTGTATATGGCGTTTGTCAAATTGTTGTAATCTTCGCTAAATACGACGCGGTTGTTTTCACTCTGCGCGAATGAATGGTCTACGCCTTGCATTGTGTCGAAGATGATTTTGTGGTTTTCAAAGTCGGGCGTAAAGCGATAGCCGATAAGCCCATATTTGGCAATCTTTGTTAATACCACTTGCAAATTTCGATAGGTCGCTTGAAACGATACGCGCGGCGTGAAACCGTGCAACGTTCCCAACTCGACAAGCGGGATTGCTTCGCAATACTCGATAAGTTCCCGCATTACTTCTTCAATCTTTGCGTTGTCATAATTTACCGTTCCGCGAATGATACGGCGGTCGGTATATGATGAAAGAAAACGCCCTTTAACCGTGATTTCGTTTTTAATGTCGCTTTCTTCCTTTTCAATATCTTCTATAACGCCCGCTTCTTTTGCCCCTTTAAGCGAAACAATATTGCCCGCTTGGAACAATTCAAGGTTTTTCGGTGTTATGGGCGCGTGTATTTCGAAGTTGCCCGCTTCGAAAAATTTACGCGTCCATATTAAAGATATTTGATTTTCGATTTGCCCGATACGGTATAGTTCGGGATTATATACGCGTATTTCCATAGGCTTATACCCCCAAATAACGGAAACGGTACGTAATTGTAACGTTCATGTAATCGCGCCCCGCGTCTGCCGCATAAGCAAAAGTATTTTTGCCGTGTACTAACTGTATAAACTCCGACCCCTCGTCAAGATATTCGTTAATTTCGGTTTCGGTTTCGCCTTGCACTAAATACACGGCTTTTTCGTTTGTACCCGTTGTAATACGGATTGCTTCGCCTACTCCGATTGAAAGCGGGGTCGTTTCCGTACCGACCTTGATATATATATCTTGCTCCGTATGGAATATTGCGGGGTTTGTAACTGCGCCCATTGCTTCGATAAGTATTTCAATACCGATATTGTCGGCGGCACTATCGTTTTCAATCTCTTTAATGATTTCAGCGACACGAACGCCGAACGGTTCTTTTTCCGCTATAAATTCGTGCGGAAATTCGAAACAAGGTTGCCAACCCGCCATAGTAACAACCGTGTCTTCTTCATCTTTGAAAAACGGGTCGGGGCATATAAGGGAAATTGTCGCATTTCTGACAACGCCCCTTTCGTCTACCTCGACACTTTCGACAACGTAATCAATGATACGTTTTTCGTCTTCCTCGGTGTATGTAAGTACGCCGTTTGTCTTTGGCTTAAAACACTTGTAAAGCATATTGCGGTTATAAACGTGGTCTTTTGAAATATGCGCCGTAATAACAATATTTCTTTGTATTGTTACGCTGCCTTGGTAAGTTGACCCGTCAACCGTTGTATTTTCCGACGTTGTTACTTTGTTTGATACGCTCATTACTCCGTCAATGCTTTCAAGAAAGAAAGCCGACCTATCGTCGTAATCAAAAGTAACTTCAACGCCGTCTTCGTTTCTGCAATAAATCTTTCTATCTGCTGACATTTAAGCGTTACCCCCTTGTAACTGTAATACCATGTTTCGGGTTTGGTTACGGGTCTGCCTTGCCACTTCATAAGGCGATAATGCTTTCGGGCTTGTAATGTAATTGTTCTGTATAAAGTCGCCGCCCTTTCTGCCTGCTGCCGCAAGTGTGCTTTCGCGTGCTTCATCTGAAAGCGGGGTAACGATTGCGCGACCGTTTGCCACGGTTAGAAGTTCCGCGCCCGCTTCGCCGACGATTGCTTGACCCTTTGACAAGATACCGCCTTTTGCAAGTCTTGGTAATGAAATACCCGATAATTTACCAATATCAACCCCCGGAATTTCGTTAATTACGCCGATAACTGCGTTTATTGCATTTACAAAGCCGTTTACGATGTTTTCAATCGTTCCGAAAACGCTATTGCACGCACTCTTAAACGCGCCCATAACGCCGTCGGCTACTTTCTGCCCTGCGTCCGTAAATATGCCCGTTATCCTCGACCATAAATCGGTAAAGAATTGCGGGATAGATTGAAACGCGTTTTTAATAGCCTGCGCCGCTGCGTTGAATTTCTCTTGAAAGAAACTTGCCACGTTTGCAAAAACGTTTTTTATCTCCGTCCAACGCGCGCTAAACCATTGCCCGATACCTTTGAAGATGTTGACAATATTGTTATAGGCATTTTGAAACATTGTTTGAAACCATGTTGCCACGGTAGACAATGCGTTCTTAATGTCTGCCCAACGTGCGGCAAACCATTGCCCGATTGCTTTAAACACATTTACGACGTTGTTGTAAGCGTTCTGAAACATGGTAAGAAACCACGTTGCAACCGTCGCAAGTGCGTTTTTTATATCCGTCCAACGTGCGGCAAACCATTGCCCGATATTCTTAAAGGCGTTTACGATGTTGTTATACGCATTTGTAAACATGGTTTGAAACCACGTTGCAACCGTTGAAAAGATATTTTTTATAGTCGTCCAAACTCCGCTAAAGAACGTTGAAAGGAACGAAGCCCACGCGGTTAATATGTTCTTGATAAAATCAACGACGTTTTGCCACGCTGCCGAAAGGTAAGAAAAGAAACCGTCGAAGTCGCCGTGTAAAAGTGCAATAACCGCGTTTACGATGTTCGTTATAAATTCAATAACGTTTGTAACCGCTGCAATAATGCTTGGTACTGCTGCCATTATGCCTTGTACTAACCGCATAATGTAGTTAATCCATAATTCGAAAATCGGTTGTAGTGCGGTCATAAGGCTATTAAACGCGCTTTTAAGGCTTTCAAGAAGCGGTTTTATCTTCTCGACCATAGCCGCGAACGCTTCTTTGATTTTCGCCATTGCTTCGTCTACCTTGGCGCGAAATTCATCATTTGTTTTGTAAAGATGAACGAACGCCGCAACAACTGCCGCAACTGCTGCAACGATTGCAACAACGGGTAGTGCTGCCGATAGTGCCGCGCCTAAACCGCCCGCGCTACTAATTAACGTACCGATTTTAGACGCAAGCCCGCCGAATTTCGTAACCAAACCCCCGACCCCGCTTGTTATCTTGCCTATTGCGATAAGTGCGGGCGCAAGTGCCGCCACAAGCAAAACAATTTTGCCGATAAGTGCTTTTGTATCGCCGTCAAGGTTCTTAAACCACGTTGAAAACTCTTTCACTTTATCAACAATCGTTGTTATTGTCGGTTTAAGGCTTTCAAGTAATGACCCCGCAAGTTCTGACCCCGCAAGTTTCAAATTATTAAGTGCAACTTTTGCTTCGTCCCACGGGTCAAGCGTTGCGTTAAATGTATCTTCGACGGTTGTACCGTAATCGCCTAAAGATGTTGTTAAATCTTCAAGGCTAAAACGCCCCTCGCGTATAGCCTGCGTCATTTCTGCCGCGCCCTTTTTGCCGAAAAGTTCCGTTGCAATCTGTAACGCTTCGGTTTCTGACGACGCGCCTTGTATCTGTGATATTGTGTCGGCTAACGCTTCGTCAAGGCTTTTACCCTCTGCCGCTGCGTTCTGCTGCGCTTTCTTCAAGCCTGCAAGTGCCGTTGTGCTATCTACTCCCGACGCTTCAAACTGCGCTAAAAGGTTTACGCTTTCGGTAATGCCTAACCCCATTTCTTTAAGGGTTGCGCCGTTTGTCTGCAAAGCATTTTCAAGGGTTTCCATAGAAATTCCCGTGTCTTGCCCTGCTTTCGTCATAAGACCTAAAACGTTTGTTGTTTCGCTGCTATCAACGCCGAATTTTGTCATAATGCTATCGACGCTATCAATAGCCGTATTTAAGTCCGTGCCGTTAATCTCTGCGAAACGTATAAAGTCTTTCGAAAGGTCTTCAAGTTCTTTACCCGTAAGACCAAAACGCGTATTTACTTCGCCTATTGCCGTACCCGCGTCCGCTGCCGTTGTTGGCAAATCTGTAAAGACGTTATCAACGCTATCTTTTAGGCTTTCAAGTGCTTCGCCCGTTGCGCCCGTCTTTGTAATTACGGTGTCGTAACCCTCGTCAACTTCCATTGCGGATTTAAGCGAAGCCGCGCCAACTGCTGCCGCTGCTGCCGATATAGGGGCTAACGCCTTGCCCGCGCTTTCAATCTTGCCGCCGACCGCGGTAATCTTGCCGCCTACATCTTCAAGTGTTGCGCCGTATGCGTCCCACTTGCCGCCGCACGAAGATAATTCGTTTTCAAGGCTTTTAAGGTCGTTTTCGGTGTTGATGATTTCCGTTTCTAACGCCCTATACTTTTCTTCGCCCATTTCGCCGCGCTCAAATGCTTGTCGTGCCTGCTCTTGTGCGGTTTTAAGTGTTTCAAGTTTTTCTTTAGTGTTGGCGACCGCTTCGGTAAGCAATTTTTGCTTCTTTTCCGCTGCTTCAACGTTTTTAGGGTCAAGTTTAAGGGCGTTATTTACCGCTTTAAGTTCATTTTGTAATGATTTCGCGGTTGTGTTTACGCCCTTTAATGCGGTTTCAAGTTTTTGTGTGTTACCGCCTATTTCGATTGTGATACCTTTGATATTAGCCGCCATGTTTCGCACCCTCTCCAAACTTCGCCCGTAACGCTGCGCGGTCGGGCTTGGTTTGCGTCATTCTCCAACAATTTTCTAAATATTTGCGCCCGTCTTCGGTTTGGTTAAGATTGTGTATGTATGCTTCACGGACGTAAAACAAATATTCGTCAAAGTCCATTTCGTCTACTTGCCTAATGTTTAAGCCCGTGTACGAAATAACTAAATGTTCGCTTTCTGTTTCGGGTTTGTAATAGTATTTTACCGTTTTGCCCCCTGCATAGTAGGGCAATTTTAGTTTGGGTCGTCGGTTACTCCACCCACAAATACGTAAAACTGCTTTACAAACTCGGTCATTTCTTCAATGTCGTATTCTGCCGCCATGTATTCGGCGGTAACTACTTCATCGGTCAAATTATGGCTTAATGTTTCCGCGCAAAGTGCGGCGAACGTATCCATAATGTCGTCAATGCTTGCTTCTTCTTCGTCAAGGTTCTGTAATGCCTGCAACTTTTCAAAAGTCTTTTTCATAGGCATTTTTACTTGCAAAATGCGCCCGTCTTTTAGTGTTACGTTAAAAAACCGACGCTTAATTTTATTAAAATCAAAGTTATTTAATTTAGCCATTTTATGACCCCTTTCGTATTCTTTGTAAGAATTAACGGCGGTCGGGTGTTTAATAACGCCCGCCGCCGCTACTGTTTAAGATTGCTTATTACGGGCAAGTATGAAATTAAAGTGCGCTACCTACTGCCGTAATTGTTACGTTGCCCGCTACGTTATCAACGGTTACTTTGCCCGTGCCTGCATTGAACGCGCCCGCAACTTCTACGCCGTTAGCAAATACAACAACGCTTGCGATTTCGTAACCGTCGGCGGCGGTAAGTGTTTCTTCAAGGTCGTCGCCTGCGTCAATGACGTTTGTTGTTGCGTCGGTTGTAACGTGTGATAACTGACGTGTAATTGTGTAAGCGGTTGGCGCGCCTGCTGCTTCAACTTCGCTATAAGTAATAAGTGTACCGTCGCCGTCCATAGGCAAAGCGTGAAATTCTGCGTCAACAACGGTTGCTTCGTCTTTCTTAAAGCCTAAAGTAAAGCCCGCTTGGTTCTGTCCGACAATCATTAAATAAATGTCGCCGTCAACTGCGTCTACGTGGTGGAAACAAATAACATACTTTGCGCCCTTTGCGTTGCCTGCGCCACCAACTTTTACTTCTCTGTAAGTCTTGCCGTCGATTGCGTTTGTACGCTCTGTAACGCGGGCGGTATCGCAAAGCATATCTAAAGTATTGCCCGTGAAAGTCATAATGCCCGCTTTAAGGGTTGCTTCTTCCTCGGTAATAATAGACTTTGCAACTTTGCCCATATCGTCTTTTGCTTCGTAAAATTCGGGGCTATACTCTAACTCTGCCCCGCCGCTGATGTACGCGAATTTGTTACTATCGGTACAAAAGTCTTCGGGGTTCGGGATAATCTGACCTTTTGTAAAGGTAGATACGTGAAGATAGCCCGACCCTAAAATAATTCTTTCTGCTACGCTCATTTGGTTTTACCCCTTTCTTTTTAATCTGTGATTTTCTCAACAATAGAAAAATCAAAAGCCGTTTGTGTCATGTTTTCGTCACGAATGAAGTTTTGCGCCTTGACAAAATCAACGTCGAATAATACCGCCTTTTGAAAAGCCTTTATCTTTTCTTCATCTGCTGCGCTTATGCGTCTATCGGTATAAAATTCAAACGACGCTTCGGTTGTCTTTATTCTTATGCGTTCGTCCGTTCCCGTGTACCTTTCTATACGCTGATAGCATATAAACGGTAATGTCGGGGCGGGGTTCTGCTTCGTGACCGTAAATTCGTTTTCGGCGATTGGATAGCCCAACGCCGCCGCCCTTGCGACAAGTTCGTCGAATGTTGGCATTGTTTAAGCCCCCTTTCAACCATTGTTTGCACTTTCTACAACTCTTTTAACGATTGTTTCCGCTTTGCGGTCAAGTTCTTCAAGGGTTGGTTTCCAATGTTCAAACGCCCGTGTTCTGCTGCCGCTGCGCGTCAAATGTCCGTGTTCAAGTAGATGTGTAATTTGATAGTGCTTTTTGTTGTGTATCGTGAAACTTTCCGCGCCCGTTGCGGTTACGGCGTTCTTTCTCTGCGATACCGCAAAGCCTGCCGAATATTTACCCGTTCGGTCGTGGTACGGTTTGGTGGTTTGTAGTTTAGCAACGCCCGCGTCGGCTAACTCTTTATATGCGCCGTTCATACCCTCAACGATTTCTTGATTGTATGTTTCTAACGCCTTTTTAAGTTCTGCCGATAATTGGTCGTATGTTGTACTAACTACCATTGCCCGCCCTTTCTGCCGTATATAGTTCAGTCTTATCGTCGCGCCGTGCGCCGTAAGTTCGGTAAATCGAAAGACGCTTGCCGTTATACTCAACTTCTTCTTCGCCGCTATACTCTGCCGCCCAAACGGTAAATTTATATTCGGCTTTCATGCCGTTTTGCCCTGCCGCTTCAAATTCGTCGCGACCCACGGGGTCAACGGTTGCGAAAACTTGCGTTTTAACGTCTTTGTCTGCGCTTTCTCCGACGCTGACTAAAGTAATAAGTACGTCCATAACTTCGCCCCCTTAATCGCCGTTTTGATTGTCGCCCCCGTCGCTGCCGCCGTCGCCGTCGCCGCTTGGTGTCGGTTCGGGTTCGGGTGTTGGTTCGGGTTCGGGGTCTTCATCTTCGGGCGCGTCGGTGTTGAAATACTTTAAGTCGCCTTTTATCTTTGTCAAGACCATGTTGTAAACGCCGATAAGCGTTTCGTAATTGTCCGCGATACTGTAATTTGCTTTCACGTAAGACAAAACGGCTTCAATGATAAGCGGGTCTTTGGGCGCGGTAAGCCATGAAGATTTAACGCCGATACGCTCTAAATCTGTTAAAGCCGTGTCGATAAGTCTTTGTACGTCGTCGTCAAGACTATCGGTTGCGCTTTTCCTTACTCTTAACTTTGCCGCGCTTAATAGTTCCGCTTTTGTCATTTTAGCCGTTCCCTTGCCTTTCGTTTATTACTTGGCGTTGTCTTCCGCGCCCTTGTCGGACGCGGTTGACTTCTTGCCGCCTTTCTTCTTTGTTGTTTCTGCGGGCTTGCTTGCCCCTAATGCTACCGCCATATTAACGCCCCTTTCTACTCTGCGCCCTGCAATACAAGGTCGCGAAGTGATAGTGTTACGCTTGACGTTACGCCGCTTTTAACTGCCGTAAATTCGATAGTCTGTTTAGCGGGGTCGGTTACTCTTGTAATCAAGATACCGTCGTTATCAAGTGTTACTTCGCCGTGCTTGCCGCCGTGTAACTTTGCTTTGATACTATCGGCGGTCGGGTGTGTTGCGTGCAATACTAAATAATTGCCGCTCTGTTCTTCTTCGTCGCCCGAAAAGCCCGTGTAACCCGTTACGTATTTAAGCGTTCCCGTTACGGTGTCTTTCCCGTTCACTTTAACGCCCTGCTGCAAATCTCCGATAACCTTACCTAAAAGGTCGGTATCGGCTGCAACGTCTACGTCAACGGACGGGCTAATTAAAAAGACCCCTTTTTAACACGGATAAAGCCGTTGTGTGCTGCAACTGCGCCACCAACAAACGCGCTTGCTCTGTAAGCAATCTGACCCGTTGCAAACTTAAAGTCTTCGGATTTACGCGCGTCAATGTCGCTAAATACTGCCAACTCAAAGTTTTCAAGTACGCCGTAAGCCATGCAATAAGCGTTTGCGCTTGTTGCTGCTGCGGAAAGTGCCGCGCACGCTGAATTGATGATGAAAGGCACGCCGTCGATAGTTCCGCTATTGCCGTTGTTTACGATTGTGTAAACCTTTCTGCCTAAATCGTCACGAAGAAGCGCGAAAGCCTTTAAGTCTGCCTTATTAAGAATAAGGGTTGCTACTGCTTCAACGTCTTCGTCGCCGCCGTAAGAGTAAATGATATTGTCAAGTGTTGTTTCGTCGATAGAAGCAACTGAAATATCTGTGTCGCGGTCGATAACGTCGTCGGTTGCGCTTGCGGGATTGAAGAAGATACCCTTAATATTTCCCGTTGTGCCGTCGCCGTTGATAATCTGACGTGTGATAATGCGGCGAATAGCGCGTGTTACGCTGCTTTCAACAACGCCGTCATAATCTGCGTTTGGCAACTTAACCATTTCTTCGGGTTCTTCGGTGTATGCGGTTACTTTCTGCTTCTCGATAGTAACGTAACCGAAAGCGGGTTCGTTGCTTGCATAAGTGCCGCCCTCTGATGTTCCCATTTCGCCGCCGTTGCCGTAAGACTTAACAAAGCCCCTTGTGTAAGTTTCGCCACCGTTAAGCGGTACGGCTTTAACTCTGTCAATAAGGCTTGAAACGTCGTTGAAAGTTTCCTTAACGTCGTTTGCGGTATGTGTTACGGGTGCGGTCTGTGATACGCTCAAAGAAGCGTTTACGCCGCGGGCAATGTTCTTTGCTGCAAACTTTACGCCCTTGCCTGCCTTAACTGCTGCGCCGCGCTCTGCAAAAGCCTTTACCTTGCCTTTTGCTTCTTCTGTTTCGCCCTCTTTGCCGTCGTCGCCGTCGCCGTCTTCGGGGTCTGCTACTGCTGCAAGCCCTGCCAACTTTGCGCGGTTCTTTGCGTCGGCGATAATTGCCTTTGCGTCTTCTACCTCTGCAACGATTGCGTCAAGTGCTTCGCCCTCGGCGGTTTCGCCCTGCTTTGCAAGTGCCGCAATGTGCTTTTCAAGTTCTTTTACGCTCATCTTGATAAGTTCATCGTGTTTCATTTGGTTTTACCCCTTTCTTTTTACTGTGAAATGATTGATAAATAACTACGCTTGATTGCGTCGCGGGTCTTCGCGTTTTCTTTCGCTTTCTTCTCCGCTTCGCGCTTTGCCATTGCTTCGTCTTTCGACTTTGCAAATAGCCCTTTTGGTACTTTTGTTTGGTCGGCGCGGTTCATATAATCGCCCACGGCTGCGGCTACTTCTACCGCGTCGGTAACTTCAACGTCAAAATACTTTGCCGCTTCGTCGCCGCTTAACCATGTTTCGGCGTTCATAAGTTCCGCGATTGTTTCCGCGGTTACGCCCTCTTTTAAGTGCTTGCCGTATATGTTCAACATACCGACCGCGATTTCGTCCAAATCGTCCGCCATTTTACGAAGTTCGGCGGCGTTGCCCTCGCCATAACTCCATGGGTTGTGTATCATCAAAAAGGCGTTTGACGGGATTTTAGGCGGTTCGCTGCCTGCAAACGCTATTACCGACGCTATACTACCCGCTAAACCGTCAACATAGATTTGCACTTTGTTTTTTGTCGCGTGTCTTTGTATCATGTTGTATATTGCAATACCCGCAAATACCGACCCGCCGCCCGAATTGATGTAGATATTTAGGTCTTTGCCCGCTTGTGCGGTTAAAAAGTCCTTTACCGCGTTCGGGTATTGGTCTTCATCTTGCCACGCTCCCCACCAATCCGAAACAATGTCGCCGTAAAAGTAAAGGTCGGCTTGCTTGTCTGTTTCGTTCTTGATTTCAAAACAATTTAGGATTTTTGGCACGTTTTACACCCCCTTTCTTTCGCTTTTCTGCGTCGGAATATATAAAAATGCGCTTACATTCTGTTTAAGTCGGGCGGTGTTTGCGCTCTGCCCGTCGGCGTTGTCTTTGTCGCTATCGTCTGCCGCTTCGCCAATCTGATATTGCGATTGTTCGTCGGCTTTAACGTAGTTTAGCGATACCATGCGCACGTCGCCGTCTTCTATCGGTTCGAAATACATCATTTCGCGATATTCGTTAATTGTGATAATGCCGCGGTCGAATAACTGCGACCCCAAATTAACGCGGGTTTGTAATGTGGCATACTGTAAGCGGTTAGCCGTGAAGATGATTTTGTTACCGAAACCGCGTTCACGCTCTGAAAGAAGTTTGAACGTAAATTCAAGCGATAATTGTATCGCTATCGGCTCGATAACGGCTTCATAAAAGGCGTTCCACTCACTTTCACTATATGACGAATTAAGTATCTTTTCGTTGATGTTGTAATATCTATACACGTTTTCACGCAAGAAAGCGGATTGTGTGACGGGTATTTGCTGCGCGTGCTGCGTGATTTCGTGAAATTCCATACTACTATCAAGCCCCGCAATACCGCCGTCGTTCCCTGCGTTCATGTAAGCGTTCTGAAAGTCTTTTACTTTCTGCTTCAAGTCTTCATCGTCTGAAAAGTTGTTATATTTCAAATAACCTTTAAGGTTTGCGCTATTCTTTACGGTGTTGCGCAAACTTTCGCCCGTGGTGTCAAGAAGTTCAAGCGTTGTTTTTAACTGCGTTTCGGGCGAAGTTCCCAAAAAACGTTTTTTGTCGTAACGTGCTTTCAAGTGAATAACGGATTGATACGGCAATGTGTATTCTTTGCCGTCGTAATCCCAAACAAAGCGAAAATAAATTTGCCTTGCGTCTTCGTCTTCCCAAATTCTAAAAGAACGGGTTGTTATTGGTACTATGCTTTGCACGCGTGTAAAGTCGTCATTGTAGAAAATGACCGCAAAAGCGTTTGACTTATACACAAGGTCGCTTGCCATTTTGTAAAGACCGTCAAACGGTGTAATTTCGGGCGACCAACGAAGCGACAAAAGCCGCGACAAATAGTCGTCTTTGTACTTTAGCCCGCTGCCGTCGTATCTAATAACTTGCGGCGATAGTTTGCCTAAATTCTGCCCGATACAATGGGCGATTGCTCCGACTACATCACTTTCGTAAAGGTCGCTTGACGCTTGATATTCTCCACGGAACGCGAAGACGGGCATATATTTATATTTTCGGATATTCAGCAAATCGCGAATAATTCCCACGCTATCGCGCCCCCTTTCTTTTCCACATTCTACCCACATATTACACAATAAAAACGGCAAATTGTACCAATGTTTTACAATGGCGCAATCTGCCGTTAGTCCGCTTGTTTTCTACGTTTTCGGTCGGTTTTGTAATTGCCGCCCGATTTCGTCGTGATATTTCATTTTGACCGCCAACGCGTCGAATACTGCGACCGCGCCGTCGATGTGGGCGCGCTTTTCAATCTTTACGGGTTTCATTCTGCTATCGTTCAAGTTTATATCAACGGCGACGTTTAAGAAATGCGATTGCAATAAAGCATTGTCGCCGATGTTATATTTGCCGTCTTTTAAATCGCCCTCAAAACTATGTAATACGGGTGTTAAGTTTGTGCCTTGATAAACGTCGTCCATGTGAAAGCCGCAATCTTTCATTTCTTGCACTAAATATTGCGCGCTATATCTATCATAGCCAACTTTTAACGGCTTAATCTTGTAAATCTTTACCAAATCGAAAAACCATTTGTAAACGTCGTGATAATCAACGGCGTTATCGCCCGACAACTGCAAAAAGCCGCGTTCTTCAAAGATGTTATACGGCGTATTTTCTTCGTTGATTGCTATTTTGTAGCGTTCGCGCGGCATAAACATTTTGCAAATAATATAATTTACGTCGTCGCGTTCAATGATGATAGCCGCCGCCGTTAAGTCGGTCGTGCGTGAAAGGTCGATACCGCCGACGCAATAGCAACCCTTAAAATCTTCAAGCGAAAGCGACACGGGGTCGCCCTGCTTATCTTTTCCGACCGCCTTTTCAACGTCTGCGTATTCAAGCCACGCAACCGACGAATTTTGTTTGATGTTGCAATACTTCGTCAAAAACTCCGCTTTTTTCGACAACGACGCGCGGGCTATTGCGATTTGTTCTTGGTAAAATTCCCATGATACGGATATATCCAAATTCGGGTTTGACTTTTCAAGTTCTTCGCGGCTATCCCATAATTCGGGGTCGTCAATGATGTAAAGGAACGGTAAAAGGCGGGTTTCGTTGCTGCGTCCTTTCAAAAACGCCGTTGCCCTGCGCATAAGTTCGTCAAAGATACCGTCGTTTATATACCCCGCCGTTGATGTGGATAAAATAACGGGTTGTCGCCTGCTGCCGATTGCGCTTGTCATAACTTCGTATTGCTTCAACCCTTGGTCGCCGCTCCACGCTTCCATTTCGTCGTTAAGTACGAAGTGCGGGTTGAAACCGTCCGACTTCTTGGAATTGAACGCAATCTTTTTAATCGTTGTGTTAAATTCCTTGATGTAAATATCGGCGCGGCGTTTCTTCGTGATACGGTCAAGTTCGTCTTCGCTTTGCACAATCTGATAAAATGCGTCAAAACATAGTTCGGCTTGGTCTAACTTTGGGGCAAGGCAATAAAGTTTTGCGCCGTATTCCCCGTCAATATATGCCATGTACGCCATGATAGCGGCGGCGAATAATGTTTTGCCGTTCTTTCGTGCGACAAGTAAAAAGACCTCGCGAAATTGCCGATAGCCCGTCGCGGGGTCAAGTAGTCCAAAAATAGACGCAACTATGGCTTTTTGCCATAACTCCAACTTTAACAAGTCGCTTCGCCCCTCGGAATGGTGACAAAAGTTTTCTATAAAGCGAATTGCCTTGTTTGCTTTCGCTCCGTCGTAGATGTAAACGCCCTTTTCTATCCCCGCCGTAAGAATTTTATAAATTGCTTTGATGTGCTTACCGACACGGACGCGCCCCGCCGTAATTTCTGCGTAGTAAAGCGATATGTAATTTTCATATTCTGCTTTTGGGGCTACTGCTGCCCCTGCTGCCCGTTTTGCCATATTGTTTTATACTCCGTCACGCAAAGCCGCCAACGCCGACTTTGCTTTTTCTTCTTTGGGCGGCAAATACTCGATAAGTTTGTCAATGTTACTTTGGTACGCCCTGCAATATTTATCATAAACCCCGACGGCGGGGTTTTCTTTTTCGTACTGCTGCTTGCCGTTTTCGACGCGTGATTTTAGCCCGTCCGTCATAAGGCTTTCTTTTGCTTCTCGGATTGCGACCGCTTGGAACGCGATTTCTTCAACCTTGCGCGCAATCAACTTTTTCTTGCGGGTGTCTTTTATGCCCGCAAAGAAACGCGCTAACTTCTTGCGTTCTTCTTCAACCGCTTCTTCGGTCAAGATTTCGCCCGCGGCTTCGCGCTGCGCCCGCTTTAGAAGTGCCGCCCGTCTATCTTCGGGTATCTTGGCGAATATTTCCAAAAGTCCTTTTAATTCTTCCAATGTCGCGCTATCTGCTGCAACCTCTTTTGATTTCGCCGTATTTGTCGCCCGTTTTGGGGCGGTCTTTTTGGTTTTTTCTGCTGCCATTTTGACCCCCTTACGCGCACGCGCACGCGTAGAGTTTTTTTTAGGGCACTCCCTCGGTTCTTTTGCCGCCCTTGTTTTGGGCTATACGGGGGGTGTATCTCTGCGTGGTTATGCGCAATATGTAATATTTTTGTTGTGTAATATGTTTTTATCAAAAAAATATTTTGAAAAATAATTTTTGTGTCGGTTATACCTCAATAACCCGCCCTTGCTTGTCAAAACTATATCGTTTTGCCTTGCTTTTGTGTTCTTTGTTGTGGTGTTCTTCGCAAAGCAATTCAAGATTGTCGAAGCAAAGCGCGACGCTTGGGTCGTGTAAGTTGTCGGGCGTTATGTATTCTTTGTGGTGTACTATAACCCCCGCGTTAATATCTTCAAGCCTGCGCCGCCCTGCTTCAAACTCACGGGCGCAACGTTCACATTGCCCACGCCGAAAGATGTAATACGCCTTGCGCGTCTTCTTCCATGCGGGCGAATTGTAAAAGTCTTTCGCGTACTCTTTCGCCATAACTAACCGCCCCCGCCTTTCTTTTTGTCCTCGACGATACCGAACGCCCGCGCAACGTAAAACAAATAACGACGGGCATAACCGTAAAACGTGTTGCGGCTACAATATGTTTCGCCGATGTATTCCCACGCAATACCGCTTATAATATTTTGCTTGACCTTTGCTAATAGTTCGTCGTCGATGTTTATATCTGCGTTTGCTTTCTCAACCGCTGCCGCTGCCTTTTTGTCAAACGCCGTTGCTTGCTTTCGGTTCTTACGTGTGCGCTTATTATCAAGGCGCACTATCGCGCGGGCTATTCTCTTTTCGTCTTCGTCAAGATAATATCGCCCCAACTGCTGCAACCCCCTTTAAAACGTTTCTTCTTGTGTGTCGGTGTATTTAGTCTTTACGCGTATATCGTTATGTGCGTCGGTATCGAACGCGTAAAGATACTTGCCCGACTTGATTGTGATACGTCCGAAATGATGTTCACTTACTGCTTTGATTGCACATAATACCGCTTGTAACTTTTCGGGGCTATTCTCAAAAACATTTTCAGCCCACGCGCCCGCCGCCTGCAATTTCATTTTGTGGGTTGCCTGCGCCTTTGCTTGCTCACAACTGCAAGTTTCGCTTGCTACATAGTCGGCGGCTTCTTCATCTGACAAATCAAAGTTCTTTGCCGCGCTCAATACTTCAAGGCGTTCTACTGCGCGCGCCTGCCCGCAATACTTGCACACTCCGTAAATAATTTGTTCTTCGCTCATCGTGGTTTATCTCCTTTCATTCAATCCCGTACCATACGGGCGTATATATAAAAGCCGCCGTTAAATTGATTTGTGTAAATCGTCGCGTCAATAAAGCGTGCGCCTTTATATTTCTTTTCAAGACGGCTTTGAAGTTCTGCCGCGTCAAATGCCATTTTGCGAACGGTCGTTTTTCCAAACTTGGAATATGACCGCGTTACGGTTGGCTTCTTCAAACCTTTCGACGTTTTCCAACGCCTTTTATGCTTCGGGCGTTCTTCGCCCTTAATGTCTTTCGTGATGTATTTAATCAATCCCGTTATATGGGTGTCGGGGTCGGGCGCAAGTCTTTTTGTTTCGGTTCGGTCGCCGTGCTGCCACAAACTTTCAATTTCGTCGCGGTCGGTTGCTCCGTCGAATATCATGTGATGATGAACGCGAACGCCCTTTTGTGGGTCGTCGCTCCACTCTGTCACATAGATATACTTTAAATTGCCCTTGCCCTGCTTCTTTCGTCTGCGATTGACGCGGCGTATAAAATTACCGAATAGCCTTTCGGCTTCGTCAATGTCGGCGGGTTCTTCGCCCTGCCTATATGTGAACGTTCCCCACAAATCCCCCTTGCCGAAATTCGCGCTTGCTAATTGGTTTAAATAACGCTTCGCCCTTTTGTCGTTAAGGTTCTTTTGTGCGGGGCGGCTTTCTCTTTTTCTTTGGGTGCGTGGCATATCGTGACGGCTATTAAACGTTGGGTAAATATCAATTTCTATCATCTGCCCCGCTTCGGTTGTTGTCGTTCGATACCCTGCCCCCTTATGTTTTTTTGCTATCCTTTCGGCTTCTGCTTCTTCTAACTTTTCGCATTGCTCTTTATATGCTTCTTCGTAATCGTAGTTGTCATATTGCTTTTTATACACTCCGTCAACCCGCCTTTACTCTTTTCTATTCTCCACATATTACACAATATATATTTATCTATCCTTTATCATTTACATATTGCGTAATATATATTTATCTATTGCATATTACATAATATTTACGGTTAGTTAATACCCATTACAAGGTCGCCTTAAATAGTTTCTTCTATATATATAAGAAGAAACGCTTTTAAACCTTGCGCGCCTGCTGCCCCTGCTGCGCTTCTAAATCTGCGCAAGCCTTATTAAAGACGCGGGCAAAATCCGCACCCGCTGCCGCGCGTTCTGCCGTCGTGTCGGGTTCTTTCTTATTAAATGTCGGAAATTCCCGCCCGCCGTTCAAAACGTCGCAAGCCCAAAATATACCGCTTATCGGTTTTACGCGTGTCATAATTTGCCCCCGTTCTTTAACATATTTATTACGCCTGCTTTGAAGTCTTCCGTAAGCGTTAGCGTCCATAAATGAAGATAGCCACAACGCCCGCATTGCCTTATAACTTTGAAATGTTCAAGCAATGTTTCTTCGGCGTAAGCGTCCATTTTGTAACGCTTCTTGCAATGTGGGCAAGTCCACGACTTCGGCAAGCCCTTATTGACTAAACGGGTTTCGTCTTTCGGGTCAATATCGTCTTTTGTAACGGTAGTAACCCGCCCGTAAATCTGTTTATCTTCCATTGCTGCCCCCGTTCTTTTCTTCGCCTTTAAACATTATTCGCGCGTGAAATACAAGCCAACTAAAACTAACCGTTACCGTCTTTTCGAAATAACGCGGGTCGTCCGTGTGTATTTCAATAGTCGGTAATATGGTTATCCAATCTTTATATATGTAGAAATTCTTTTTATAAAACTTCATCGTGGTTTACTTTCCTATTCTCTGCGCGTCGATATATGCGCTATATTCTTTTTCAAGTGCTACGATTTCGCGGCTATACTCTGACGTTGTAACGCCCTTTTCCCATAACTTCGCGGCGTTGCCTGCGCCCATGTTATAAGCCATTAAAACTTTATGCACTTCATCTTCGCCGTAAGTGCTGAAAAGGTCGCGAAGAATGGAAACGCCCGCCGATACGTTGTCGTAAGTGTCAAACATATCGGTAAACCCGCGGTTTGCCATTTCTTCAAGGTTGCAATCGTTGATTTGCATATATCCGCTATCGCCCGTTGCGCTCCGTACGTCTTTTGTAAATTCGCTTTCGTGTCCGATGATAGCCATAACGAAAGTAAAGGCGATACCGTTGTCGTTTGCTATTTCAAAAACGATACGTTGTTCGTCTTCGGGCATATCAACGGGCAAGACAATAAATTCTTGCGGCTTTGGGTCTTCGTCTTCATCTGCTGCAATCGCTGCGCCGTAGTGCGCTTTCGAAAACACTTCTATTTCGTCGGTCGGTTCGCCCGCTACCGCTTCGAATGTCGCCGAATATGGCGTAATGCTTTCAATATTGGTTTTCTTATCTTCAATCGGTGCGGCGCACGCTTCGAATAGATGAACGCAAAGAAGTAAACCGCATAATATAAGAAGGAACGTTAATATTACGGCGATAACCGCAACGCCCGAATAAAAGCAACGTTTGCTATATGCCCGTTTGCTTTTTCTTTTAGTCTTCATACGGCAAGTTGTAATCATGTATTACCCCTTTCCCGATTTCCCTAAATCGTTCTTTTTCTTCTTTTGGCAAGCGGTTATACGTTTCGTCGTAATAAATAATTGCTTGCAAATGCTGCGTTGTGGTTTCTTCGTACCTTTTAATCTTTTCGCGCAACTTCGCGTTTTCTTTCATAAGTGCAAGCGTGTTTTGTGCCATTTCTTCAAGGCGTGTTATCCCGTCTAAAAGCATTTTGCCCGCTATCTGCTCCGCTCTGCGCTGCGCGTCGTACTCCGTATAAATCTTTATTGTTTCTTCTTGTGCTATCATTGCCAAAATCCCGCCTTTCTGCTATAATAGCCGCGTGGTTTATTCGAAAAGCCGCCGTTTTGGTTTCCCGCCTTGCGGCGGCTTTTCTTATGCCTATTCTTCTAAAGCGTCGAAGTCGCAAACTTCTAATTTTGCGCTTTCTTCGTTTGAAAGTTCGGCGATTGTGTCGCCTGCTGCTTCAAATGCTAAATCTTCAAGGGCTTTTAACTGATTTCGTGTAATACGCCCGTGCTTCTTCATTTCCTTAACGCTTGCCACGCAAAACCCGCAAGCAAACGTTACTTGTCTTTCGTCTTTCTGCTTTGTGATGTTCTCCACAAGACGCAAGCCTTTTTTAAAGTTTCTTAAATTCCATGTGTACTTAACCATTTCTTTTTAATCCCGCCTTTCTTTCAATTTGTGGTTTATCCTTATGCTCCGTAATATGGGTTTGCAATCGTCGGTTTGTCTTTATAAATGCCCGACGGTCTGCCCGCTTTAATCCCTGCGCCCTGCGCGTATTCATCGAAAGCCGCTTGCCGCGCTTTGTTGTAATCGTAGATTTCGGCGGTAATGGCTTTTACGTCGTCTTCGTCGGGGTCGGGCATATAATCAAAACGCCTAACCGTTGGGAACGACAAACATTTTTCGTCGATGTAGTAGTCGGCGTTAATCTTTCTTGTGTCGCCGCCGTACTTTTCAATCATTTCGGGCAAGTTTTCGTTTACGGTGTCGAATGAAAGCCCGTTTATTTTGCAAAAGCAAACCGCGGCGCGTAAATCTTCGCCCGTTCTGCAAGTGTATAAAATAAGTCGCGCGCCCTTTTCCTTTTCACGCTTCAAGTAGTTAAATAACGGCGTGTTCGGTTCGCCGATTTGCGGAAACGGTACGCCCTGCGACAATGTGCCGTCAAAGTCTACCGCGAAAATCATGTTGCCGTTTATGTCTGCCATTTAATAAAATCCCCCTTTTCTTCGCCTTGATTTAATCGGGTCAACCATAAGCCCGATATTAAGGGCGGGTAATTTATGGATTGCGTCGCGCAAGTCTGCGTCGCTTTTAATCCCGATTTTCTTTAACTCGGTTTCAAGGCGTTCTTTCTGCCCTGCTGCAACCTCTTTTTCAATCGTCATAAATCCCCCGCCCCTTTCTTTTCATATTTGCACCCGTCAACGACACATTCGGCGCGTAATCCACTTTCGCACGAATTGCACTTGTCGTTATCCTCTTTGTAAATCTCGATATTTGACAATATGCCCTTGCGTGCCATTGCTGCCGCTTGGATTGCTTCGCAAGCAAGATTTACGGCGGCGTTATAAATGCCCGTAAAACTATCACGGATTGCAACGGGTGCGGCGTTGTGCTTTGTGCGTTCCCAAACTTCGCCCGCCTTGTATTCGGCGTTAATAAGTTCTTCGTGTGCTTCTTCGATTTCTTCGCGAAGCACGGCGACGCTTTCGTGGTTTGAATGGTTAAGCCCCCATTTTTCAATCGCCGTTTCAAGTTCCATATCGCAAAGCCTTGTAACCTCTGCTTTTAATTTCTCCATGATGTAAAGCCCCTTTCTAAATCATTGCTATAAATCCGTTGTCGTTGCATATCGCTTTAAAGTCCGCTAATAGGTTGTCGCGGTATTCGTTCACGTCTGCCGCGGTAAAGCCTGCGTCGAACAATGACCGCTTTATCATGTTCCACTTTGCGCCGACTTCGTTTTCAAGGTAGTCACTAAAAAACGCCCGATGTTCAAATACCAACCAACCGTTTATTTCGATAAACTCCCTTTTGGGTTTTCTTCTTTTCTTCATCTTTTCCACCCGTCCGCTACTGTTTGCCCGTCGATATACACGTCGTAATACAATTTCACGTTTAAATCGCTGAAAGAATATTCGGGCGTTAAGTCGGGGCGAAACGGCGGTATCAATCCTTTTTCTTTGTATAACTTGTGTGATACTTCCAAATTGACTTTAAATTGCAAAACTTCGCAATCTGCGAATGGCTGCCAAACGTTCATTTTG